>Ga0307509_10001945_pt1 | contig 34097 bp, 31 predicted proteins | sample 10_EM_MG_FD_202245 | JGI IMG/M metagenome (GOLD analysis project Ga0307509, IMG submission 202245) | Populus trichocarpa ectomycorrhiza microbial communities from riparian zone in the Pacific Northwest, United States - 10_EM | ecosystem: Host-associated > Plants > Roots > Unclassified | place...
AGGCAAAGAGGTTCTGATATCAGAATAATATAGATGTTAAGAAGAGTTGACATTTTATACTACTATTATATTTACTTGATTACAAAGAATTCTTGGCAGAAATTTATGATTACTAACATGAAAATGGAATGGTCTTGGCAGCAATTAGGTGGCTGTGTATAACACAATTTTGCATTCTCCACCAAAAATACAAGACTTTCAACGATTATATCATTTCAACAAAAATTCCAATAATTATAAAAAAACTACTACATTGTTCTCTTTAAGGAGATCTATTACCTAGTGGTTTTTTCAGGTCAATAGGTAGTATTGAGAATATGATATAATTGATTGAAAACTATCTAAAATCTAGTGCACGTTTTGAACTGCACGAACCATAGTATATCTAATTTTGACAATATTTTGATAGAAATTAGTAAATCTTTGTTCTTTTCTTATACCAGTCCTCCCAATACTATATAATTTATTACACTCACACCCCACCATCCTCGACGGCCTCTATCTTAAGAATCTGTCTTGCACAACGAGTGATTTGGGGCAACAGGTGAAGCCCCGGTGTAAAGAAATTTAGAATCTGCCGAGATTCATCCGAGACAGCGAGGTATGCGATTATCGAGATCCGGGACAGCGGGGTGTGAGTGCACAAGTATTTGTATTTGGAGCTCTCTTGGCCTTGGCAGATTACTCAACTACTGGTGTCTCCGCGCGAAGATTGGGTACCCGTTTGGAATAGCCCTAGCGAGCCCATAATTAAAAGTATAGTGTTCGGGCTGTTTGAATGGGAGCGGTGGGCAGTGCCAGCAGCAGCCGGTGAAGGTCACATATGAGAATGACTTCACAATTCACAGCAATCTTGGATCTTTGGTGAAATCCTGTGGGTTTGTTGGGGTTGTTCTTAGCAGGAGGTCGGAATTCAGTCTATGGATAATATTAGAGTTGATGTATTATTGATATAGAAGACGGCGTGTGAAGGAGATAATAGGCTCAATGGTAATAATCAGCTCTGGGGTCAGAAGACATCAATCTCCTTCATTGACTCTGGCTACTAGCCCAGGGTCTTTTCTACCATAGTGCTTCTCAAGGAAAGCCGCAAGCGGGATCAATCTGTATGGCCCGCAAAGGCTATTCCAAAACTGGTGCAATCTTGGCGCGGAGACGAGAAGGATCTTGCAGTGTGCCGTTGCAACCGCTCTAGGTGGCTAGTCCGATGTTTGTATATCCAGAAATAGCGAGAGTCAAGGGAGGTATCTGCTTCTTTTGAATTAGATTCCTCCTAGTTGTTCAAGACGGACTTGAAGATACGGTCATTGGCTTAGCACACTCACTTTTGGTTTGCCTCTGTGCACAGGCTGAGCCCCCTGATTGTTGGCCACCGTATAGCAGTAACTAAACCAGAAGTGGCAGTTGCCTTAGTATAGGAGTTGATTATCCGAGGCTCTGGGCCTTACTGAGCCCAAGAGACTTTCCGTCCGCCGGTTCAGATTCAGATTGTGGCTTCGATTTTCTTGACCCGTACGGTATTACTTGTGGCGCTGTAAAATCTGGATTTCGATATCATCTTCCAACCCGCTTCTCTGCTGTTCCCCTTCCACACCCCCGAAGCAATATTTGCCGTCCAAGAATTTTCTTTCTATGATAATATTATGTTAAAACTAATACTCGCGAGAACTTAGTATGTGCTTCTAATCCGGAATTAGGGGCGCTGAGTGATTGAATAGATATCGTACTGTACGCCTTTGCTTTTAGCTATTATACTTCAATGAACTATAAAAGAATTCCTTCCTATTGTAATTCGCTAAAATCCCCGTAAGAGCATCGCGCCCAAGAGAAGAAGTCGCACACCCCGAATACTCTTAAGCGGTACTGGGAGGCCAACCTGCTGGTTTTCTCAAGAAAAGCGGAGCCCGGAGCTGTCTTGATCGTCCATAAGCTACCCAAAGGAGACTCTCACTTCTCTTTTTGACATCTTTCGGAGCTCCTCGAGACGTGATCTTTTTTGTCAAGGGTTCAAGAGAGTGCGCTATAATATCCATTCTTAAATCTGTACTGAGGTTGGGCAGCTCTATTATAGGTGGGAACCTACGAACTGCCGATGACGATGAGGTTGCCCAAGAACTAATCACGCTCGCCTGCCATCCGGAGCTCGACAGTCTGCCTGGCCAATAGGATATCTTGGCTAGTCTGAGGGCGCTCAGGTGGAAAAACTCTTCGCTCTTGGTCGGGTTCACGGGGCAATTTAGTTTCATGTTCGATCCTGAAACTGCGCCTGCGGGACTCTGGCATTAGCGAAGTGTGATCTCCAGACCGCCTTCCGGAGCGTTATGGTTTGGCTTCGTGGGGCCGGCAGTAATGAAAGTTCGCCTGTCGTTAGGTCGCCAAAATAGAGGGCTACCTTGTGGCCTCCCTCCGGTTCGCAGCCGGACGCCTTCCCTCGGGCCTTTGTGGTCAAACTGGTCTGTTTTGGTCCCTTTTTGACCGATCATGCGGGGCGCACATGGCTGCCGATCCTTTACCGTACCGAAGGCTGTCTTTCCACGGTAGGCGAGTCCAACTCGAGTACCGGCACTCGGGTACTTTGATTCTGATCTCCCGGTAGTGCTTGGGTGGTTAGAGATCCGGGCGACCGGCGCTCCGCCCACATTTCGAGGCGGAACTTCGGACGCACCGATGCGGTGGATATCGGCATGGACCAGGGGGCTGGGGGACTGGGGAGATTTTTTCTCCGTAATCATCTTTTTATTCTGGCCAGTATTTGCTGGTCCCATGGTTCATGTGTAAAAACTCCGCCTTTTCCCCCTCTCACCATTCGTCCCAACTCATCCTATCTATAAAACACGCGTTGGTTCCCTATGGTATTATTAAGAGGGCTAACCTGTTTGGCTGCGCCTCAGAATTAGGTGGGGCATCTCAAAATGTGACTCTGAATTTCGTATGAGCGCACCGATGCTGGCTAAGTTATGCAATAATTTTTATATATTTAACCCTTGCGCTATAGTAGCATCCGCTGGATACTTATGCAATGCGCTAGCATTGTGCATACTTGGAAGGTCCCCTGCTGGCTGATATCGACGACGTGATCTTATCGCGGTTACATAAATAATCGATGAGCTAAGCGCAGTATCACATGCTCTCACTCGGTGTTCGCCATCGACCTCGATATAGCACAATGGATGACTACAGAGAACTCGGAGGCCCTGGGAACCTTCGGAAAGGTGACAGAGCAGTGCGCGCTTCACATCTGCTTACGAGTGGAGCTGGTTCTACAGGCGTCCCCAGCTTGTGGGCGGAATCGACAGAGGGTAATTGGGTCCGTGAAGTGCCTGCTGGGTCTTTTTTTCCATTTACGGAGGTCTACTAGTAGTTTGCCTGCGTATCGGGCTATGGGCCTTCGGTGGCGGACCACAGGCAAGTCGATCTTCGTATTCAAGGTCTGTGTCTGCGATTATAGGCGTCGTCTAGGGAGGTAGGTGTAAGCTCGGACCGTGTGCCGGGGTTGATGGCCGGCCCGACAGCATAAGCTTATTTTTGCAGCGAGAGTGGGGTAGGAAGCTTGTCTCGCAATTGCCTGACTCTCGTCCGATGCTTGTATCTTTAACACCTTCAGTTATCATGCGCTTTAGGTTTACCTGGTACTATTGGAAAAGCTCCTGGAGATGTCTCCCATGTTAAAGCAGTGGCCCTTTGCGGAGAGCAAGTCTATCTCCTGAACTCTTGCAAAGATCGAGCATCGCGAGATTTGCGATTGAGGTAGGCTGAAGTAAAGGCAAGTCATCCGGACTTTGGGGGGCTGGTGATTGGGTTCAAGTCAGGGCGGTTTCAAGTGCTATTGGCGGGGGGGGAACCAGAGGGCAAGCTGTGCTTGTGTGCTGCTCCTGGCAGCAGGACGCCTGTAGAAAGACTATAACCGTTGGGCCGCCCCGCGGTTCACGGAAGGTCGGGACCACTTCTCGTTCCTATACGGCGCGGACTTAATTTAATATTTGTCTTTTTCGATAGTATTTCCTCTATCTTCAAAAATCGAACCATTAAAATTCTCCGAACCATCACTAGATTGAATGTCAATCTCGAAAAAAACATTTAAACCCGGGTTTCCCATCGTCATCCCACATCGCTAATCAGCCTTTCACCTACTTTTCAACACATACTCATACACTCATCCGCCCATCAACGCGCCCTTCTACGAATAAATAGATATACTTCTATCTATATAGGAACAGACATACATCTATACACTACCATGCCAGCGGCAATGACAAACCCAAAAACAGGGAATGAAGGACACCGGCCAACGGCGGGAGACAGCATTGGAGGGCCTCTCGAAATTGAGGAGCAAGTCGCTCGAAGGGGTCCCACGGTCGGCGGAATATTCTGGACAGGCAAGCCGAAGTCGTCGGTGAGGGGCATCGACAGGATACGTCTCAACTGCGCCGATGGTCCTAACAACAATAGGAAGAGGCGCCCGTGGATCGTAGTAGAGGAATTGGCTGGTGGTAAGGTTTGCGTGATGTATGTTTCCTCCAATCCGGGTGAACCGATATACCCACAGGGAGTCTTACTAAGAGTTGTAGGTCTTCGACAACTCAAGGGTACAGGGGTTGGGATGCGGTTTCGGAGAAATACCAGCAGTTCTTCCTCCCGATTTCCCCAACTGCTTCGAACGGTAGGCCGGTGCTGGAGATGAGAGCAGACTTTGGCAGGAGATTTGAGGGGAAGAGCCTTTTATACCTCTGCATCGAAGTGGAGATTCTGGCTTCTGTGCTAAAGCCTGAGCAGTGCATGGGGTATCTGGAACCGAGTGCTGTAGAAATTATACTGCAGGAAAGAAAGCTTGTTCGGGAAGCAGAGAGAGCGGTTGGGGGGGAGCAGGTGTTGGAAGGGGGGCGGTGTAGGAATACGAAGAGAAATTTGGCCGGCGGCGGGGGTTACTCAGGTCGCCGTCCCATTCGTGAGAATTATTTAAGTCCAAATTCTCAGGGTCATCCGAGCCTTCCACCTCGCCCAGAATTCTCGAATAGCTCGAACGCTCGCTCTACAGGTCGCCCAAATGGCGCGCGCTCGGGATACCCCACACGCGGTTCGGGCGCTCCGATCGAAGCTCATGTGAACCAGGATCCTAATGAAAACCACACCAGCCATCAGATTCGTAATCCCCGTCGGGATAGCTGCACTCAAAATCGCACCCGACCCGGTCAGGGCCCTCCTCGGACCTGGGTTTACAGCCGTGACGAAAATCCTCCCTCTCAAAACACCGGTTGTTTGCAAACACATAGGGGTCGACCCCCCGGTTTGACCCTCATTGGTGTTGCCGCTCCTGTATCTTGTTCGAGCGCGCAGGAGATCCCGTTGCAAGCTCCCCGCCACTATTGGACCGGGGGCAAAGTAAATAAGAATGGGAGCCAGAAGCGTCGGGAACGCAATGCTCGTGAGAAGCTGTCACTGTATTAGCAGGGGCTTTGAAGATTCTCGGGTGGAAACTTTGGCTAGGGTTGGAGATTTTGCTTTATTCTCATACCTATATTGTCTCTTTTCTGTTGGCCGATAGTTCTCTTTTTTTTTTGCGGGTTAGCGGGCTGGTATGGTGGTTTGTGGTTTTTTCCCCGCGGAAGAGAGTGGTGTTAGGGGGCGCGATATCTAAATCCTTCTTTGCTTCTCATTTTTTCAGAGATCTCTTGCACGTTAGTCCTTTGATATGCCAATGTTTTCACGCATCTCCACTTACCTTTTTCTTCCCTCTTCTTTCCTATCTTTCAGGCCAACGGGTGCCCTATTCATAGTTGATTCCAAATGCGCGCGCAGCCGACTTGATTTAAAACCCCACAAACAGAGGATAATCGGTCGCCCAACCCGATAGGTGAATATCTGAATCTCGGGCTTTTGGTTGGCTCGTAGATCTAGTAGTCGCCTCAGCTTAGGATTTATGGTCGACTACGAACGCACCGCAACGTAAATGGGGTTTCCGGTGAACATCTTCTGCGTCTTTTAGCCCCCTTATTAAGGTTAGCGCGGGGGGAATGATGGGCAACTGTCGGTAGGTATTTCTTCTTCTCCCCCGGCCTGCATGCCTGCCGCCTGTCTGATTGCTGCACTTCTCTTCCGCAGGGCAAGGCTATCGCCTGTGAGCCTTTGGTGATATCTAGGATTAGGATATGTTTGCGTCTTTGGGCATGCGCTGTGTTGTACGGCACCGAATACTCGAGTAACTGTGGTACTACACAATGCCGAAAGGCACAAGAGGGTAATGTAGGCTGAGTGTAGGCTGAGTGGTAGCCTTGGATAACTTAAGGTAATTGTTTTAACAAGGCTAATCGCCAGCCGAGGATCAGTTAAGCTGCAGGCGCTGGCACAGCACTACCGGTATGCTACACCACGCTCTTAATAGAGTGACGGCGCCCCGCGTAGGAGTGAAAGTTGGAAGTTGGAACTCTTGGCGAATATTCGAGAGGGAAGAAAAACCCCTTCACAGCAGGAAGTTCGTGTCATTGGGCATTCCTTGATTTTCTCAGGCGTTGCTTCGGGCATGCTGCTAAGGCTTCGGACTCCTGATTTCTAACTTTGATTTACCGTGGGAACTCGGGTGGTTGAACCTCGTGCTAAGACGTCTGAAATTTCCTCTCTTGGGTAGGGGGCGGCGCAGCTTGAGCTTAAGACAAAAAAAAGGAAAAAGAGCCAGACCTTACCAGCAAAGGCAACTCCAACGTCCTAGCATGAAGTCCAATTATTCGAATTCTTACTGTATGCACGGGGGCCGCCGTCACTCTAATATCCACGTAAATGATCAGAGGCTAAGGGTGATAGGCACTATTACTTCAGTGCCCGAGCGCTTATCCGAAAGGCTTGCATCTGGCAGGTTTTTCTGCTTCTTTCGATGGTCTAGTAGTGGTATGCGGCGAAGTGGTGTTTCTAGGCACCTATCCCAAATACAAGAACAGTATCTGTCGCGTAGGAACTTGAGCGATTGATTGCCTTTCTTGTAAAGTCAGGCCCTTTTTTTACACTTTTATTATCGAGTCCGGGGCTGGGGGCTCAGTTTTCGTAGTGTTTTCGCCTCCCTGTTCAAGGAGGGGAATCTTGGTCCGTTTATTCGGGTTCTTCCGGTGTGTGTGAGACTAATATATTTCCTTGAATAAGGGGACGGTTTTCGTACAGTCCTTACTAAACCATATCTGGAGTTCCTGTCCGAGGGGAAAGATGGGGCTCCCTTTGAATAAGCTAGGGGAATGCTCGTGGTGAAGTAGAATGCTAGAGCACATGTTGTAGGCTGCTTTTACCAAGGGGGAGACAAGGGTATGTGCTCTGCCCTGGTTGGTCTGTTGCATACGTTAAGATATGGTCCATGGGGAATGGAGAGTGCCGTATAGTACTAGCAACTGCGATGTGTTCCATTCGTAGCAGGATTGCCGCCCTCGGTTCATTCGTTTAATAGGAGGGGTGGCCACTACAGTAGAGAGACTGTGGATAGACGTATATAAGCCCCTCACAGGACAAGCGAGCCGATATATAATTAGAGTGCCCATACAAGTGGTTTTTGTTTATCCTGCGGAGATTCTATGGGGGCTCCGGGCTTGCTGGAGGAGGGCCGGAATGGGGAAGCCACCATGGCGTGGGCGCTCTGGTGCAATTGTATGGTTGTGGGGCTGTGCTCTGAATGCGAAGAGTGCCTTTTGAAAGGTATTACAAAAAAATTGGGCTTGAAGGTTCTGATAATTGAACAATTACCATAAGAAATTGAATAAACATACCTTGGGCGAGGGGGCTAGAGCTGCATCTCTTACAGTAGTAAGGTGCGGTGCTCTTTTCTTTTTTGATTGTCTTGGAAAGCTGGCTTTTGGTGGGTGTTTTACCTCAACTGAGAAGGAGGAATTTTAGACTACGTAGGACATGATCTGTTTGTTTGGGTTTTTATTGTAGGGAGAGTAGAGATGGCTGGAATGTTCCTGTTGAGAGACGGCAATGCAGATATAGCTTATACTGGTCTATTAAGACTACTGGCAACGCTTTCCAAAATATAGCCTAGTATTGCATACCAGTATTGAGAGTTGTTGGATTGCTCTGGTAGCCCAGGCCGGTGTCTCTGCAATATCAGGACACCTCAGGGGTTGAAGCAAAATTCTTCCTATTTTATTGTTGTGATAGAATGCTTGTTTTTTTCATTCTTTTCCCACCGTTATTTCTAATAGACACAGAAGACTGCAGAAGACTGCAGAAGGGAGGAGAAGGGAATAGCATAAGAGGCTATAATGTAAGGTTTCAGGATGAAGAGTTTAGGGTAGAACTTGAAAAGGAAGCTGGTAAGTAGGCATTATCGACTGAGAGATAGAGAAAGTAATTGTGAGATAATCAAAAGTTAGTTCTTATCGTATGATAGGGGCTTATTCAGGGGGTATACTTATAAACCCCCAATAGTATTGAGTATTCCCTACACTTGTTCTGAGTTATCAGACTTTACTATTCTCAAATACATTACAAATCAGGATGGAGTAAAGAAGGCTTGCGGCAGTCAATAAAGGGTCCCCAATCATTAGGCTCGCCCTTTCACGCTCAAAGAGTATCTTTCCGGCCATGCCGACCTGTTTCGGAGACCTCACTCAAAAATAGCGGAATCACATTTGACGTATCTGAATTTCTAGCTAGTAAGGATCTTCTTGCTAGGCTTTGTCTTGACCTCCGAGGCACACTCTTACAGTGTTATTCTTTATGTTGAGGAACCCACATACGAATGGAATTCTCAGATGGCTCTGATGGAGTAACCCCATAGTGGGATGTCATGTTAGGGCATACTAGTTAGCAGGTGAGTGAGGGCTGTCACCATGTCGGGGTCACTGGTGTTTCTGGTGTTTCTGTGATAGTGAGCCCACTGCGAGTGGCCACCACAAACTGCACTCAGTCTCAGCTGCGTTCTCTTCTCTCTGTATCATCATCACTCTACACATCGAATAGCGAACCACTTCAGTTTTCCTATCACCTTCGTTCCGGGTCCTCTCACGACGCTCGCCTCACGGCAGCCTCCTGGCGGTGCTTGCAGGGTGGCAGTTATCCCTGCGCACGACTAGACCTCCATCAGGCTCCAGATACTTTGAATTCGACATTATTGATCGATATGGGAATCACCTATCTGCCCAATTACTTTAGTTGTCAACCTCAGAGTCGTGCCTTCGTTCCTCCGGGCCATCCCCTACACTACTTTATGTTTCGTATTTCGGCATTGCTGGTGTTATAACCGGTTTGATAAGGACAAAAAGATGTGATGTGAACAAAAGAGATGGTGGGGGGTTGACCCCACTCATGTGAGCTGCCAAGTATGGGCATGAAGTAGTAAAATTACTCCTGCACCAGAAGCATACTGGACTTAATATGTGGGATACACGGCATGGCCGAACAGCACTTTCATGAGCTGCAGGGAGTGGGAATGAAGGGGTAGTCAGGCTATTTCTTGGTCCGCCGTTTGTTGATCCTGGGAGCATAACTAGGCCTAAAATTGGGGGAAAACAGTACAAGTGGTGAGTGCGCTATTTTAAAGGAAATACGACAACTACGGCAGGCTTAACGGCGGGGGCCGAACATCACTTTTACATAATAGAATCGTGAAGCTTTTGTTGGAGCGGGAAGATGTTAACCCCGATAGGCTTGACAATTCCGGCAGAAAAAAACCGCTCCCGCAGGCGGACCGGAATGGGGGTGATGGAGTGGCGAGGCTACTGTTGGAACGAGAGGATGTTAACCCCTATAAGCCAAACAATTATGGCCAAATACAGCTCTCGTGGGCGGTCCGGGATGGGCACGGCGAGGTGGTAAAGCTACTTAGGGCTAGGGGGGCTGCGATTCCCGGTGGGGTATGGTGTGGGCCTTGGAGATATGACGGGCCTCTTTCCGCGTCTTCCGGCCTAGCCATATGCCCTTTTACAACATTAAAAAACAAAAAAAACTTTCCGGCTGTCACCTATTATCCCCTCCTGGGATTCTCATTCGGCCCCTTAGGGCGATGAGATTGTGTTGTCGTCACTATTTGTCAGTACCGGAAATATCGGGTGAACAGGCGGAGTTTATGCCAGGTATGAAATATATATATGGGGGGGGGGGTGCGTTCGCTTTTTCCTTCTCCAGGCGTCTCTTGAACCAAATCTAGAATTTTCTTTTAATTTTTTTCTCTGAAAAACCCGCGCCCTGCTCTTTTTATATCCCTTCTTTCGTTTGCCAGACAATACGGTAGAACGGACTTGGGCTGGGGTGAAGCTTAGGTTACAGTTTTATGGGAGAATTTCTTTTGGATGATCTCCTGCCTTGAATCTTGTCACTTATATGCATCGTATAGTGAAATGATCGATGTAGCACCCTAGCAGATCTCACGGAATCTATAGTACGAGATGCATTTGTTTACCCCCCAAACATCACAGCTGGTCGTCGCCTTCTTCCAAAACGGATAACAGATACTTTTCTCTTTTATTTTTCAAATCTTTTGCAAACTCAAGAATTCCTGTGAAATATAAAAACAGCCTAAAGCTCCTCAAACTTTTATAATTTTTTCCCTTCAGAAACTGATTGTGCAATTGCCCTCACGGGGGTGGTATCCTACGTGGGTCTTGCATGAGTCGGGGAGCCTGCACAGGCTACATTAACAGTCCCACCCTAGCGATACGAGACACTATGAATTCCCAAATTCAGCTGTTTGCGATGTACTAATTATTCGGAGCCCTTCTGGGAGAGTTTTTCGTGGCCTTTGGAAAGTCTGCGGTGGGATTTAAAACTTAACCTATCTATCAACTTCTCCTACCGAGGTTCTACAGAGCGACACCGCAATGCCCGGTATGTGCTGCTGACCTTACTCGAGGATTTCACATCCCAGTAACTCTTGGGACTTGGAAAATTCTCCCGCTTCGAAATTTCTGAACGGCGCAGTGTATAGCCATAATGCAGACACCAGTGCAAATACAGTCACTAAACATGAGTCTTGGTGGTTGCGGAATACTGACTACCGTATTGACTCGAATAAGAGAGCGGTGTGCTATGTGGTCAGGAATTCCCTTCCTTGGGAAAGAGGCGAAAATCACAGCAAAACGGGAGAGGTGAAAAAGCAGAAAAATGCCAGACCTTACTAGAGGGGGCAACTCCAACGACGTAGCACACCGCTCTCTTATTCGAGTTAATACGGTACGCTTTCGGCAAGATTTATGTCTAGTGCCTGTGCCTGTTGTTGGAACACAAACATGATGGACCCTCTGCTAGTGAAGTATGGTGATATCCCAAAAAGTCGAGTTGTTCTATGATAACGACTGTGGATGGCTGTTGCTCTATATAACAAGAGCTTGTTGTATGATTCATGTGTGGCTTCCCTGAGATTCAGACTATGTCAGCTCAATGACCGGCACAGCACCATTCCAAAGGTTCTGGCATCCGGGATGGTACCATGACAAAATTTATAGCGGATGTGTTGTGGCGCTTTGTGCTACAGTACCAGCCTGGGTGCCAGAACTTTTGGAATGGGGCTGTGCCATACGGTACTTGTATGCCTCCCAATGGATTGGTGGTCCGGGGGTAAGTTAAGGTTGGTACAAATAAGGATTCCTAGGCTAGGCGAACTACCGTATTAACTCGATAAATTGAGTATCTCCGCGCAGGGTTCTAATAGGGGGATTTAGCTGGTTAGGCGCATTGTTCGCTAGGCCAAGAAAACTCTGCAAAGAGTTTAGTGAGAATACCTGAAGACTTTTCGGTCACCCCTAGGCGGGTATTTACCCGCCTAGAAGCTGTCTTGTCTTTGAATGCTTCTCAAAAAACCATGGATAGTCCTATGGTGGATATCTGAAGTGGAATATAAAGCCAAATAACTAGGCTATTTATTGAAGTAGAATTGACAAAAAAGGATGTAGTTTTGACACTGTTAGAAGGGAAAAAGAGAGGATGAAATGTTTTGTTAGGAGACTAATTGAGAATAGTGTGATTTTAAAATTCCACACATCATAACTGGGCGATTGTAGCCCAAATGACGTAAATGGACAATTCTTCTTAAATCTTTCATAACTGGCGCACTACCGTATTCCACTCTTGTTACCCTAATGTCCCTCTTGCCTAACCAGCTAAATCCCCTTTGTCCACCTGAAGTGCTACTCGGCGACCATTCCACTTCTCTTACCCTAGCGCCTCCTTTGCCGAACCAGCTAAATCCCCCCAATCTCCGCGCCATGACGATAGGCCCCTAATCGGTCCTAGTAGTGAACAAAAAGGGAATAGGAGGATTGCGTTCAACTAGTTTCTCAGCCTCACACAGGTTGACACAATCTTCCTATTCCTTTTTTTATCGACTACTAGGCTTGATCAAGGTTTGGCAGTCTTGGTGCGGAGATTAGAACCCTGCCCGGAGATACTCAATTTATCGAGTTAATACGGTACCCGACAGGTATGATACCAATTTTACTTCAGTAAAGGTCGTTTGCCTACCGGGACGTCTCGTCGTAACACAAGGAGACTGAATCATACCTGCATGTCGACAGCCTAGGGGCGATCGTGAGAGTATGTCTAAGGAGCTGAGGATCTGCAGGCCTCAGGTGTGTGGAAGTATCGGGAACCCGCAATGCTCCGGAACGGCAGAAAAGCCTGAAGATTTGCCTAAGTCTCCGTAGGTATTTACTCGGGGTGTGCGTCGGTGATCGGACGGACAGGGTTAGAAAATGTATGCTGATACATACATTTTCTGACCCCTGTCCGTCCGATCACCCATGCACACCTTTGAGCACGTGGAAAGCATAAGATGTAATAGGGGGAGGGGTTGAATCTCCATATTTAGTTGTGGTTGCGGAAGCTTTCATTCTTATTGGATGACTTGTGCCTGCGGTAGAAGACGCGCGGCGGACGATCAGCTGCCTTTTTTCTCAGATCTCAGCCACTCCGGATAAACTGCTTGAGCGGGTGATCTCCAAAAGAAAACGGGAAGATAGTCTCATGGTGACCCCCTCTCTTCAGCGTCACGAACTCTATCAATTGGCCGTACCGTATTCCAGAACTCATTCTCTGGGTCATCTGCATCGGATTTACAACCTTCCAAACTGCAACAACAAAAGGAAAATGTCACAATCTCGCGTCGAGGGAAATAACAACTCTTTTAATAACAACACCAACTCTTTTAATACTGTGAATAACTTTGGTAGTGTCGATGAGAGGGCCGAGATTCTGGCATGGCTATCCCTACTCGAACCCCAGGTACGGCACAATGATATTAGAGTCCACCGGGTCAAGGATGTTGGAGACTGGCTCTTCCGAACTGAGGAATATCAGAATTGGTTCCATGGCATTCGCGATGGGGAACCTGATAATTCGGTCTTGTTTTGCTACGGAGATCCTGGAGTCGGCAAAACCTACATTAGGTAAAAAGCTATACCTCCATGAAGCAAAGGTGTTGCTAAAACGCTGTCGTGTTAGCTCCTTGGTAATAGACAGGTTATGCGATTGGGCGAAGGGACGAAATGCTGCGGTTGCGTGCTTCTACTTCGACTTCGCTGCCCAGAAGGAGCGATCCCCGACGACTATCCTAAGTTCTCTCCTAAAGCAGGTCGTCGGTGGACTCGAAGAGATTCCGACAGAGATCGTCCAGGCTTTCCGGGACCAGGGAAAAGTCATTGGGGGTCGGAAACTGGAACTGGGTGAAATTGTACGGATGTTACAGGATATCTCGTCCTCACGGCCCACCTTCATATGCTTTGATGCGCTGGACGAATGCATGGCTGAGAATCGGGCGGAGCTGCTGGATTCGCTAAAACAAATTCTACACAAGTCCTGCAGCACTCGGATATTTCTAGCCGGGAGATTGCATATCCGGGATGAAGTGGAGAAACATCTTGCTGGGAGGGTAGTGGGCGTGCCCATTACACCCGCCAGGGATGACATCATTCGGTTCCTACGGGCAAAACTGAAAGAGGATACAACCCCGGATGCGATGGATAAGAGCTTGGAGGAGGATATTATAAAGAACATTCCCGAGACCGTTTCAGAAATGTGAGCAGGAAGCAAGGATGCTGGTGAAAATATGTAAAGTTATCAGCTAATATATTTATAGATTCCTGCTGGTATCTCTAAACATCGAGGCCATCTTACAGGAGACGACACTCCATCGGAGGCGAGAGAAGCTCTGCGCAATGGCCAATGGCTTGGGCTTGGGGGATGCATACGATGCGACTATAGGACGGATAAAGGCGCAGAGAGGGGATAGGGCAAGACTCGGGATGGCGGCATTGATGTGGATTTCGCACTCCGAGCGGCCTTTGAATGTGGATGAGATATGTCACGCCCTAGCTGTCGAGATCGGATCAACCGACATTAATACCAACAATGTGCCTTCAATCCGGACGGTGTTGGGTTGTTGCCAGGGGCTAGCTGTCGTTGATGAAGGGTCTTCAACTATTAGGCTGATCCATTTCACACTCAAAGAGTATCTTTCCGGTCATGCCAATTTATTTGAGAGACCTCACTCGACAATAGCGGAAACCTGTTTGACGTATCTGAATTTCCGGGCCATCAGGGATCTTTCGGCCAGTCCCTCTCCTGACCCCCGAGGTACACCTTTACTGGGATATTCTTCTTTGTACTGGGGAACCTACATACGAATGGAACTCTCGGATCGCTCGAGATACCTCGCGCTCGACCTGCTTAATCAATATGATAATCACATATCCGCCCAATTACTTTGGAGGTCAACCGTCGAATGGTACTTTAATTCCCGCAAGCCATTTTCTGCCCTGCACTGTATTTCATACTTCGGCATTGCCGAAGTCGCAACTGATTTGATAAGGACAAAAAGATGTGATGTGAACGAACTCGATAGTGCGGGTCTGACGCCACTCATGTGGGCTGCAAAGTATGGATGTGAAGAGGTAGTAAAATTACTCTTGCACCAGAAGCATACTCAACCTGATATACCGGACACGTGGCATGGTCGAACAGCACTCTCTTGGGCTGCTGGGAATGGGAATGAAGAGGTGGTTAGGCTATTTCTTGGTCCGTCTTTTGTCAATCCTGGGAGCGTAGGCGGGTGGTGGGGAAAAGTATTGCAAGTAATGAATCTACTATTTGGAAGGAAATACGTCAACCCTGACAGGCCGGACAATCGCGGCCAAACACCGCTCTCGTGGGCCGCCGAGAATGGGTGTGATGCAGCAGTGGAGCTTCTGTTGGAGCGGGAAGACGTTATCCCCGATAGGCCAGACATCTCTGGCCGAGCACCTCTCTCATGGGCCGCCGAGAATGGGCGTGATGGAGTAGTGAAGCTACTGTTGGGACGGGAAGACGTTAACCCCGATAGGCCAGACGAGCACGGCCGAACGCCGCTCTTGTGGGCTACCAGGAATGGATATGATGAAGTTGTCGAGCTACTGCTGGAACAGGAGGACGTTAGTCCTGATAGGCCTGATAATTATGGCCGAACGCCGCTCTCGTGGGCCGCCCGGAACGGGCGTGCTGAGGTAGTGAAGCAACTGTTGGGACGGGAAGACGTTAGTCCCGATAGGTCAGACAATGATGGCCGAACACCGCTCTCGTGGGCCGCTCAGAATGGGCGTGATGCAGTAGTGAGGCTACTGTTGGGACGCTCGAACGTCATTCCCGATAGGCTGGACAAAGATGGCCGAACACCGCTCTCGGAGGCCGCTGCGGGTGGGCATGATGGAGTAGTCAAGCTGCTGCTGGAATGGGAAGACTTTAGCTCTGATAGGCTTGACACTTATGGCTGAGCATTGCTCTCGTGGGACGCCGTGCCTTTTGGACTAAGAAATACTTGATGATTGTTACTTGCTATCCTCCTCAGATTCTCGTTCGGCTTCTCGGGGCGGTGAGATCCTCTTGCGGACATCACTGTTTGTTAGTGCCAGAAATATCAAATGAATAGCCCGAGTTTATGCCGTCGTGTATAAGATATGTGTATGAAATACTGTACATTTACTTTTTTGATTTCCCCCCTTCTTCCCCTAGCGTTTTATGGCCTAAATTTACAACCCTCTTTTTCCGGATAAGCCCTGCTTTCTACTATTCTTGTATTTTTTTAGTTTCCTTGCTTGATAATAGAACGGACTTGAGTTGGGGTTCATCATATACAGTGCTCTCATGGTAGGATTTCCTTTGGGGAATCTTCCAAGCCTATTCCTTATATATACCAAATGCAACACCTAGAAGCTCTAACCAGATCTATTGCACTCCTTTCTTCCTTCTCCCCATGCCCTCCGGCCCGCCAATAACTGTGTATAACTAGAAGGCCGGTTAGAATAGGTGGAAAGGAGAAACTAGAAAGAGGACAACCGGAGTCAACAAGCATCTCCGGCTTCATAGGAAATCTAAAAGAAAGCTTTCTGCGAGATGTTCAGCTAACCTGGAGATCGGGTTTTATTGGGCTGCATGCACAAGACCAGCGACAAATGGAGTAAATTGTTCCTAATTCTGAGTGTCGGAGGATAACTACTAAATGGTGCAACAGTCGAACGCTTGAACTAGACTAGAACTAGGTTATAGGGCCGGTATTATCGGAAAATTAATTCACCCTTCTTCAAACTCGCTAACCGAACATAAGTGTGGGTAAAAATAATAAAACCACCTTAATCATTCCATCGCTTCCCACACCCATCCACCCCCTCCATGCATGACCCCAATTGCCTGCGTAATTCTGTGAAGAAGAAAAAAGGAAAGGCATGATCGTAAACCGTCTCCGCCAATCCTTTCAACTCTAGAATAAATGAAATCACTGAAGGCATTGTCTACTTTATCTGTCAATTCTGAGGACTATCCGCTTCAGTCAACTGCGAGGTTGAGATTCCAGGAAGATGGCGGCAGTTTGGCACCATAAAGTTTGACAGTTGTAGAAGCAAACCTGCTCCATATGAACTCACCCATCTTGCATCCGCCCACATGCTATACTTCTATCTAATAGTCCATCAAGAAGTTGGAATGAGAAATCTCAGGATCCTGCTAAACATATAGACACAGTCATATCATTACCCATAATATTTTTCAAATTCGGGATAGCACTCGGTGATAGTAGGACTTAGTTAATTTACCTATGCACATCCGGGACGGCATGCATTGAGCCGGTTGGATACTGGTTCTGTATTATTTCTGCTTCGGGTTATGTTTTCACCGGAGTGGAATGTTTCCGGGAGGGTTCAGTCCTGGCCCTTACTATTGCTTGCGGCTTTGAGGCCCCGTCCATCCCCTGGCATTATTCGGGTTATTGGTTGGTGGGCACATTTTGTCCACTGGGCCAGCACTGGAATGACGGGGGGGGGGACCCACCGAAATTCATCTATTTTTTTTGTATAGACAAGTAGTGGAGAGCATTCATGGAGTCAATTGAGCTGTTACTAGCCTCTTCTGTTCTTCCTTAACCTCTGGCCCTCTCCCTTTACACCCCCCCTGTTGCGTAGCTCGCGTTCTATTCAACTGGGTTTTATCAGCTCATCCAACATTTTTGTGCTTACGTAACCTTCAAGTGGCTGTACCGTAGTCTAAGCCAAAGGGCGGCTCTTCACTGCGCTATCTACGAGTACAACAACGAATTCTAGTGAGCTAGTTACTTTCCCGGTTACACCGCCCTCTAAGCATGTGTACCATTTATTTTTTTCGCTGCAAAAGGAGCCTTAAGTTGTTATTCTTCCGGAAATTGTTTGTGTAATTGGGCTCACCGGAGGGGGAACTATATCGCACTCTGAGAGTTAAATAGCGATCACTAGTTACATTGAGAGTTTCAATAGTGGCTTAGAAATACACCGAATTCCTGAACTTTGTGATGTGCTATCATACTGGTAGTTAAACGGTGTATTTCTAAGAAGAGATGAACAAAAGTGAGCCCTTTCGCAACCCTTAGGAGGTCAACAATAGTATGCAACACTTGTCGGTTTGTCCCAGGGAACGGGCGAACGGCACAGTACATCGCAGGTGTTCCCTTGCTTGTTTACTCTTCAAATATCTTGCATCTTCTCAGCCCCAATCCTGGGGGTGTTTTGAGGGGCATCGTCCATGGTGTAATATACTAACTTTAGTACTAGTACTAGTGGGTAGCAGGACCGATACAAATTGTTAGGACACTGACGCAGTCAGCTTGCTGCTGGTGGAGTGTGGTGACGGTGCTGGTTCTGTACTCGAGCTGTTCTTGAATTTAGGGTGATGTGGAGATTCCGCTTCTTGTATGATCCTTTTTGTGGCTTGTATGTAGATCATGTTAGTTTCATGGTCGGTAGCAGTCCCGGTTTGCGCCTCGGAGGTTTGCGGCTCAGGTGGAGGCTCTTAAACCAGACCAACGACAAGTACTTGTATGCGGCTAGCACCTGACACGATCAGCTCCACGCGGGAGTCTCCTGCCGAATTAAGAACGCTAGTCCTAATGCGGTCGTATACAATGCCTAATTGGGAATCTCTTTCTGTAGTTATTCAGCAAAACCTTTTTCCCCACACAAGTGTCAATGTCCACCTTCCCAGACAAGTTTTGAAAGCCTCTCCAGCCCCGACTGGAAGATTTGGAAGGGGTCCCTCTCTAAATGTGTTCTAGTAACTAGTTGGGGAAGCTTTGCGGAACAACTTCTAAAATTTCTATCTGTAGGTGCTGTTGTTGTAGGCTGAAACAATGGTCGACGTTGGCTGTCATAGGGGTATCATAGGTTCTAGGGTGCCGGCACATCGTCAGTACTCGAGTATCCTCCACATCGGGAACTCCGGGTTGGTCAGCCATCCCGAGTGTCAACATACTCCTTGGCATGGTGAAATGTACTCGTACTCGAGTATGTTTAAGGAGCTGAGGATCTAGGAATCCCCATTTCGTCACCCATCATATTCACACATCTAGGAGTACCGGGAATCTGCAGTGCTCTAGAAAAACGGAAGAGCTTAGAAATTCGTTCCAAGAGCCTAGGTTACAATGATAGTACGGTACTGTGCTAGTATTTGCATGGAAACTCGGATAAAGGGTCACATTTTTCTATTTGTCTTGACTCTTGAAAACGGACGATTTCGGAAGTTCACACAAGCTACGAAGGTGAAGTCATATTTTTGGGAATTTAGATATGTTTACTGCGATCGCAGAAGGCCTGGTTAAGAAAAGGGTGGACCTGATTGAACAACTTGTGCTAGTGCTGCAATGCTATGAAGAACTTTGAACAGCATTTTCGGTCTAGGATACAGTACTGTCGCAGCTGCTCTCTCGCAGCGTTCTTTCTTTCGGTGGGGAATAGGAACTTTCGAAGGGAGAAAAATCAAAGAAAAAGAGTGATGAAGATTGATGAAAAGGGGGGCACGGTTGATGATGCTTGCTCGCTACCCTTTTTCCTCCTTAAATACGAGTTTATCTAGCGCACACAACTACTGAATTCAACCGCATCCAAACATATCCGATGTTTGCTCGATTGTTAAGTTACGCAACTTTCCCTGAGTCTATCAAGAGCCCTGACAGTACGGTACTCGTACAGTACACGGCGGGTGGTCAGCGACCGTTACCGGTAACTTATCTCGCGGAACTTAGTCCTGTGCTCGAGTGCTCGAGTTAGATGTGGCACACGGGATAATCTGATTGGGCCAGGTGTTTGCCAACAAAACGGTAAGGTATCATATCATAATTGTGACACTTCTTCAGCCTCAAGAACCTTGTTAATTGACCCTACCCTAACAAGAGCCCATCCTCTCAATACTCTCTGTCGAATTCACAACCTTCCAAACAGCAAGAACAAAAGGGAAATGTCGCAACCACGCATCGGAGAAAATAGCAACTCTTTCAATAACAACACCAACTCTTTTAATACAGTGAATATTAATACAGTGAATATTAATACAGTGAATAACTACTTTTGCAATGCGGATGAGACGGCTAAGATTCTCGAATGGCTATCTCCACTCGAACCCGGAATACGGCACAATAATATTAGAGTCCACCGAGTCAAAGATGTGGGAGGCTGGCTCTTCCGAACTGAGGAATATCAGAATTGGTTCCATGGCATTCGCGATGGGGAACTCGATAGACTGCTTCCCTAGCCACCCGGACACCCCCCTCACCCGAACAGCTAAACCCAGATAAGAAAGTTTTAAGCGATTTCCTTGGTTTGATTGGATGGGCTGTGGCAACTGCACTCACCGCCGCCGTTTCCTCATACAATCCCGACCAATCAGCATCTATCCGGGTGGGGGGGTGTCCGGGTGGCTAGGGAGGCAGTCTAATTCATCTTTGTTCTGCCACGTGGGTCCGGGGGTTGGCAAAACATACATTAGGTGAGGAATTATATCGTTCATGAAGTAGGGGCGTTGCTAAGAAGCTGTGATGCTAGCTCCTTAGTAATAGATAGGTTATGCGATTGGGCAAGGGGACGGAATGCTGCAGTTGCGTGCTTCTACTTGGACTTCGCTGCCCATAAGGAGCAATCTCCAACCGCCGTCCTGAGTTCACTCCTAAAGCAGGCTGTTAGTGGACTCGAAGAGGTTCCGGTGAAGATCGCCCGGGCTTTTCGAGACCAGGGAAAGGTAATCGGGGGCCGGAGACTGGAGTTGGATGAGGTTATAGAGATGTTGCAGGATATCTCGTCCTCGCGACCCACCTTCATATGCCTTGATGCGCTGGATGAGTGCGTCGCCGAGTATCGGGCAAAGATTCTTGATTCGCTGAAAATAATTCTGCACAAACCCTCCAATATGGGGATATTTCTAGCCGGAAGGTTGCATATCCGGGATGAGGCGGAGAAACATCTTGCTGAGAGGGTAGTGGCTGTGTCCATTGCACCTCCCAAGAATGATATCATTCGGTTCCTGCGGGCGAAACTGAAAGAAGATACTATACCTGATTCGATGGACAAGAGCTTGGAAGGGGACATTATAAAGGCCATTCCCGAGATGACTTCAGAAATGTAAGTAGGGAGCACGAGGGCTGGCGAGAGTATGTAAAGCTATGGGCTCACGGATTTGTGTCTAGATTCCTGCTGGCATCTCTAAATATCGAGGGTATCTTACAGGAAACTACACGCCTTCGGAGGCGAGTCAAGCTCGGTACAATGACGGATGGTTAGCTTAGGGGATGCATACGATGCAACTATAGGGCGGATAAAGGCGCAGAAAGGGGATAGAGCGGGACTCGGGATGGCGGCATTGATGTGGATTTCGCATTCCGAGCGGCTGTTGGGTGTGGATGAGATATGCCATGCCTTAGCTGTTGAGATTGGGTCTACCGATATTGATACCAATAATGTGCCCTCGATTTGGACCGTGTTAGGCTGTTGTTTGGGACTTGCCACCGTCGACGAAGGGTCCGCGACTATCAGGCTGATTCATTTCACACTCCGAGAGTATCTTTCCGGCCGTGCCGACTTGTTTGACAGACCTCACTCGAAAATTGCAGAGGCTTGTTTGACGTACCTGAGTTTCAAGGCCGTTAAGGACCTTTCGACCGGCCCCTCTCTTGACTTCCAGGGCACACCTTTCCTAAAATACTCTTCTTTATATTGGGGAACCCACATGCGAATGGAGCCTTCAGATCGTTCAAGATACCTTGCGCTCGATCTTCTTGATCAATACGATAATCATATATCTGCCGCATTACTTTCCGAGTCAGCCCACGAACAACATTTTTCTGAAAAACACCGGATCCATCATGCCAATTTCTCAGCCATTTTCTGCCCTTCATTGTATTTCGTATTTCGGCATTGCCGCAGTTGCAATTGATCTGATGAGGGGGAAAAGCTGGGCTATGGACCAAAGAGATAGTGCAGGTCTAACGCCACTAATGTGGGCTGCGATGCATGGGCATGAAGAGGTGGTAAGATTGCTCTTGCAACGGGGGCGCGCCCGATCGGATATACAGGACAGGGAATATGGCCGCACAGCGCTCTCGTGGGCTGCTGGGAATGGGCACGGAGGGGTGGTCAGGGTATTCCTTGGTGGGATGGTTGCCAACTCTGGGAGTATGGGCCGTGTATTGGGGAACATCGCGCAAGTAATGAGCGGACAATTTCGAAAGAAATACATCAACCCGGACAAGCCAGATAATTCTGGCCAAACACCGCTTTTTCGGGCCGCCGGGGGTGGACATGTTGGAGTAGTGAAGCTACTCTTAGAGCGCGGGGATATTAGCCCGAATAGGCCAGACAATGATGGCCGAACACCGCTCTCGTGGGCCGCCTCTAGTGGACATGATGGCGTGGTGAACCTTCTGTTAGAGCGGGAAGACGCTAGCCCCGGCAGGCTAGATAACGATGGCCGAAACACCGCTCTGGTCGGCCTCCTCTAATGGGCATGATGGCGTGGTGAGCCTTCTGTTAGAGCAGGAAGACGCTAGCCCCGGCAGGCCAGATAACGATGGCCGAACACCGCTCTGGTCGGCCTCCTCTAATGGGCATGATGGAGTAGTGAAGTCACTGTTGGGACGGGAAGCCGTTAGCCCGGATAGGCCAGACAATGATGGCTGAACGCCGCTCTCGGGGGCCGCTGCGGGTGGGCATGATGAAGTAGTCAAGCTACTATTGGGAAGGGAAGACGTCAGCCCCGATAGGCCGGACATTCTTGGCCAAACACCACTCTCGTGGGCCGCTCGGAATGGGCGTGATGGGGTAGTGAGGCTACTTCTGCAACCGGAAGACGTTAGCCCCGATAGGCCAGACAATTATGGCCGAGCGCCACTCTCGTGGGCCCCCGACAATGGGCATCTTAGAGTAGTAAGGCACTATTGAGACGGGAGGATGTTAGCCCTGATAGGCCGGACAGTTCTGGCCAAATACCGCTCTCATGGGCCGCCCGGAACGGGTGTGACGGAGTAGTGAAATTATTTTTGGAACGGGAAGATATTAGCCCCGATAAGCCAGACATTTTTAGCCTAACTCCGCTCTTGTGGGCCGCCCGGAATGGGCATGATGAAGTAGTGAGGCTACTGTTGGGAAGACGTTAGCCCCGATAGGCTAGATAATGGCCGAACAATGCTCTCGGAGGCCGCCGCGGGTGGGCATGATGGAGTAGTCAAGCTACTACTGGAGCGGGGGGGCATTAACCCCGATAGGCCTGACAATTATGGCCGAACACTGCTCTCGTGGGCCGCTCGGAACGGCCATGATGGGGTAGTGAGCCTACTGCTGGAACGGAGGGACGTAGGCCCCGATAGGCCGGACAATTTTGGTCAAAGGCCGCTCTTGTTGGCCGCCCAGAATGGGAGTAATGGAACAGTGAAGCTACTGTTGGAACAGGAAGACGTTCGCCCCAATAGGCAGGACAAGCATGGCCGAACGCCGCTCCTTCGGGCCGTCAAGAATGGGCACGTAGGAGTAGTGAAGCTGCTGTTGGGACGGGAAGACATTAGCCCTCACAGGCCAGACCACTCTGGCCAAACGCCGCTCTCGCGTGCCGCCCTGAGTGGGCATGCAGAGGTAGTGGAGCTACTTAGGGCTCGGGTAGCTGGAAATCTCAAGGTGGCATAAGACCCCAATGATATGACCTCTCCTGGAGTCTTCGGGCTTAGCAATGTGCCGTTTTACCTCCCTGGGAAATGTGTTATGACTGTTACTTACTGAGTTATCCCTTCCTCTGGTCTTCATTCGACCTCCCAGGGCGACGATATTGTCTTGTGGACATTACTGGTTGCTAGTACTGGAAATATCATGTTAATAGGCGGATTTTATGCCATTAGGCATGAAATATATGTATGAAATATGTCCGCTTTTTTGCCTCTCTTTCCCTCTCCTGGCGTTTTGCGGATTACATTTAGGAGCATTTTTGTCCCATAAGCGCTGCCTTCTACTATTCCTGTATCCCTCCATCCATTTACTTAATGCTAGATCGGGCTTTTGTTAAGTTGTGGCTTGTATTGTCGCGGAATTTCTTTTGGGGGATCTCTCAACTCTGTCCTTTATATGTACGGTGTAGTGAAAAGGCAAATGAAACGACGTAAAAGGTCTTATAGTATATATCTCTCTCTGCCCTTCCCGCCTGTCAGCAACAGAACATATATGGAACGCCCGGCGGAAGCCAAAAGTACAGAACCAGAGTCGACAAATATCTCTGACACGGCGGAAAATTTAAAGAAATATTCGTGCGAGATCTCATTTCTTTTTGCTCAAACCTAACCTTACTGGGGTCTGTTAGGTCATCGGGAGAAATACGTGAATGCTTGGCTAGTTAGGTTCGGGGTTTGTTAATGTGTTCCGTCCTCAGTGAGGACTTACACTGGGCTTTTGTGTGGAGATTGGTGTAAGCGATGCAGTATCAAGGAAGGGGAGGGGACAGGCGGGAGGAAATGGACACGATGGCGTTGCGGTATTTGGGGTTATGAAGGCTGTATACAGGAACATCGTCGCCTTGATTTGGATTGAGTGTTATGTGTGTGTTTTTGCCGGTGCGATCACCAAACGTCACTCGGGATGTTTATGGTTCATAATTGGAAATAGCAGCACTTGGTGTAGGAAATGCCTTTTGCCATGGCACACGCACGTGGTTGCGGAGGGACGCGCAAGCCTTGAAAGTTTTTTCTCCTGTTTCTTTCCTTTATTCCTATCCATTCCCCATCTCGACCTTCCTTCCTATTCCTGACTTTTCCTCTTTGACTTTCCTTTCTACGACTCAACTCAATTGATCCTGAACTCCTTCACTACGGTACTTAAGCTAAATTTCTTGTGCTCACTTGAGCCTCTTTACTCCTGTGCGTGCAACCCTCCTTACTAATCATTACCCCCGCTTCATTTATTCAGAGTATCACGTGACCTAATGAACGATATGGTCTATAACTAACCTCAAAACATACTAGGCGCTGTCAGCTAGGCCGATATGAGAAAATGCTTTAGATCTCAATGGAGAGATAGGAGGTGTGGGAGGGTTTGTACATGGCGTATAAGGTGGAGAGAAGAAGGAAATCAATTTGAGTTTTTAAATATCCAGCAAGCCCCCAGGATTGGGGAAAGGGATATTATAGATTCAGCTTGGATCTTACCCGGCGCTTTTCCCCAGAACATGGTGTGCTGACAGAGGATCATATTTAGGTCTCTTGTATACCGACCTCCTGAATCTGTAAGTTAACGGTCTCGAATTTGCTTGTTAGTGTTGACCTCTGGCGGTGCTCTTTTTGTTTCTCGTGTTGTGCTATGTATATGCTCGTCCCCTCTTGTTCCTAGAAGTACCCGGGCACGGCGTACGCATTCCCGGTGTTTGCCTCTTCACATTGCTTATTGCTTTCTTTAGTTTTCTTCTCTCCTTCTCTCTCTCAAGGATAATACAACAGTTCTTAAGAACAAATTCGCAACAGTTAGAAAGAAATTTAATTTATGAGCGCCTTCGGGGACCTGAGCTCTTATGGTTAAATAGAAAATTTCCTGGAATAAAGTTTTCTCCCACGGGGTTCGGTTTGCAGGTAATGTACTGCGCGGCTGGGTTTCCAGCAGGTATCAATAGCTTACGATAGCGTCGTATAGTATTATACAGTACAATGGAGTCCACAGACTACTCAGACATGAGGCTTCAAATGCTAAATTGATAAAAGCAAACCACACCCCATCCTAGGGCAGTTACCAGCTACTGATAATTATTAGCTTCAGCTGCTTCCGATCTACTACTAGTAATTAAACCGGGCACTTCGGAGAACAAAATCAAAAGTGAGCTCTTCGCAACTCTTAGGAAGTCTAAGATAACATGCAACACCTATTAGTTAGTCCTCAGGCACAAGGGAGGAACACCACAACGTATGGTAGGTGTTGCCTTGCTTATTTGCTTTTGAGGATATTACATGGGGTTTACCCTCCACTCAGAAAATCTTCACGGTTCAAATCCCCTGACCATTTTGAGGGGCACCGTCAGTGTTCCCAAGCGTCCCGTCCGCCCTGTAGGCACTGCTAGGGCCGCAGTCCCGGGCGTCCGTCTCAAGCTGTAGGGCAAGAGCGTCCGTCCTTTAGGAAAGACTACCGTCTAAGAGGGTGACTGTAGGTCCCTACAGTCCTCGACGGATCGGTAACCCCCGAACCGTACCTTCAGTCCTCACCCGTCATATGCAGTCATCTGCAGTTCTCGCCAATTACTACGGCATACCTGTGGGGCCCGCCAGTCACCGGTAGGGCCCGCCCGTCATCCGGAGTCACCCGGCAAATTGCGCCATCTGAGACACCTGCAGTCCCCGGCCGTCCGTCCAGGGCGCCCTTTCAGGTACTGCCATCTGTCCTGTCCGGACCCGAAGACGGACGGACTGGACGGTTGGGAACACTGTCGACGCACCGTCTGGATGCAATATACCAGTAGACACCAGTACTAATACTAATTTTTCGAACGCTCGCCCGGCGGGCTCTCTCTAGTGGAGTTTGGTTATAACGCTAATACTCGAGCTGTGCTTGCATTTGAGGTGAATTGGCGATTCCGCTTCTTACACTGGTATGGCCCCGGTGACGAACACCCCCCTGAGACCCCATCATGCCAGCTCGATAGCCCGTGGTACGCACCGGTAGCCCTGGTATGGTGCTCTAACGAGTTGGTGGTTCTGCTGGAGGATCTTAAGCTAGACAAATTAATCCAGTATACCCTCTTCATCGGGAGCTTATCGTTAGCTAGTCATCCTGAGTGTCACCCTCCATACGGTAGTTTTTGCGAAAATGTATGTTCGAGGAGCTGAGGATCTAAGGACTCCCTGACCCTATCTTGGCGCTCACGATATTCATAAGCGCAGGAGTACTGGGAATCTTCAATGCTTTAGAACGACAGAAGAGCTTGGAAATTCAGTTTAAGCACCTACTGTAGCTTACAGGTGTACTGTACCGGTATTTGCATGGAATCAGATATGGGAAGTCGTTTTTTTCCTCTCTTGAAAATTGACGATTTTAGAATCCAGATAAGGTACAAAAGTGGAGTCCTATTTTTTAATTTTAATTTTAATTTTGGTGTTTATTTCTAACAAATTATGAGGGGCAATAGAGAGTTTGTCTAAGGAGGCCTAGGTTGCAGGAAAACAGGATATTTTCAGTTAACCCAAAAGTGTTAGACATCCAGGTGGGTATGATACCTACACTTATTGCGCAAACTCATTTTTGCACCTAGATCCATTCCCTATTAACCGCCACCTAGGCCCCCATGCGCAACCCCTCTAATGTGCTGTGTTTGGGAGAGAACCGTGCTTAAGGAATGGAATGATATATATAAAAGACAGTCTTATAATTCAGTGACCTTCACCTCTTACAACGGTGGGCGGGTGGCACCCTTAAATATAAAAGACGATAGAAATCCTTCCGGGAGTGTCCTGAATATGATCACACCGTTTCCACCGTTTCTCATGCCATATCTGTCCTCCTCATTCTCCATTTTCCTTCACCACTTTCCCCGCTTGGTGAAACTTTGACCCTACTCTTCGCATCCTGCGCCGAGTCGCCGACTCTACCGTGAGCCCTTCGACATTGTTCTAGAATGCCGTAGAAACTTGAATGATTGAACCGTGTGCTACGGTACGGGTATGTCGTTGGACTTTCCTCTCATTAAGGTCAAGATTTTTTTTTCTGTCTCAGAAGGGGGAAAGGGGCTGTGTTTTTGCCGTGGTTTTTTCCACTGTTCCGGAGAAGGAAATTCTGGACTTCATAGCACACGGTTCAATTATTCGGGGTTTTACGGTATTCTAACATGGTATTTATATCATGTCCTGTGACTAAGTTACGGCGGGAGCACCGGTGATTAACAATAACTTTGGTCCCAGAAGCTATTTAGCAAGAGATAGATCGTATTGAAGAACTTGGGCTAGTGTGGCAATGCTACGAAGAACGTCATTTTCAGTCTAAGGTACCTGGCAGGCGATTATCTGTCGTACAGCTACCCGTAGGTTGGAGAAATGAGTCCTGTAGATGTGGCACTAGAGGGATACAGCCCCGGGGTCAAAAAAGCGCTTTTCCAGTGCCAAGTTTCTAGCTGATCTGTCAGTTTTACAGTACCGGTGTGGGGGTGTTTCAATGCCTTCCCCTAGTTGGATGGTGTGTTGCGCATGCCGTATTCCCCTCCTGTCGCCCGCGGCGTATCCTCTTAGTAAATCAATCAATAGACCTGTGCAAAGTAGCTCTGAAGATAAACTGCCTAAAGGCTTTCACAAGGGTAAGACAAAGACTGAAGCACTTGAACCAATTGAGAGAGAGGGGAAACGTTGTGAATTGACTGGTTGACCCCCGTGTGGTTATTCGTTATTAGACTAGAATACAGGAAGGAGATATTTATAGGCAAAGCACCTCTGTGCCAAGGCCCACTATTACATGAATTTGGCCGCTGCCAGTTAGGCTATCGACGACATCAGACTACCCTAGTACAAACCCTGCCCCACACCGGTACCTCGTATGATACAAGCATATGCGGAAAAGTACGATATCACACACACCAAAGTCATTCGACTCGAACAACTTGCATGGCCCTTTCTTCAACCCTGGAGCCGAATGCCTGCGGTGTTACATTGCGAACAAGCTGATAGGCCAGGATTTTGCTAAAAAAAAGTGCAAGTGAAAGGTAGCCCCGCTTTTCTTCAGCCGCACGAGCTCTATTAATTGACCCTATCCTACCCTACCCAGCAGCCCATCCTCCGAATCCTCTCCATCGAATTTACAGCCCTCCAAACAGCAACAATAAAAGGGAAATGTCGCAATCTCGTGTCGGAGAAAATAGGGACGCTTTTAATAACAGCACCAACTCTTTTAATACTGTGAATAACTTTGGTAGTGCTGATGAGAGGGCTGGGATTCTCGAATGGTTGTCCCCACTCGAACCCGGAATACGGCACGATGATATTAGAGCCCATCGAGTCAAGGATGTTGGAGGCTGGCTCTTACGAACAGAGGAATATCAGAGTTGGTTCCATGGAATTCGCCTCGTGGAACCCGATAATTCAGTTTTGTTTTGCTACGGAGATCCGGGGGTCGGCAAAACCTACATTAGGTAAGAAATCGTATCCTTCATGAAGTAGGGGCGTTGCTAAGAATCTGTGGCAGCTCCTTAGTAATAGACAGGTTATGCGATTGGGCAAGGGGACGGAATGCTGCAGTTGCGTCCTTCTACTTCGACTTTGCAGCCCAGAAGGAGGAATCCCCAACCGCCATCCTAAGTTCCCTCCTGAAACAGGTCGTCAGTGGGCTCGAAGAGATTCCGGCAGACATCGTCCAGGCTTTCCGAGAGCAGGAAAAGGTAATCGGGGGCCGGAAGCTGGAGCTAGATGAAATTGTGCATATATTACAAAATATCTCCTCCTCACGGCCCACCTTCATGTGCCTTGATGCTTTAGACGAATGCACTACCGAGTGTCGAGCAAAGTTGCTCGATTACTTAAGAAGAATTCTACGCAAATCACCCACCACACGAATATTTCTAGCGGGAAGATTGCATATCCGGGATGAGGTGGAGAAGTATCTTGCCGAGAGGGTAGTGGTTGTATCCATTACACCCACCAAGGATGATATCATTCGGTTCCTGCGAGCGAGACTCAGAGAGGATACATCACCGGATGCGATGGACAAGGCCTTGGAGGAGGACATTATAAGGACCATTCCTGAGACTGTTTCAGAGATGTAAGTAGGGAGCAAGGGCGCTGGTAATAATTTCTAAAGTTATATGCTGACAGACTGGTGTCTAGATTCCTGCTGGTATCTCTAGAGATCGAAGTGATCCTGCAGGAAACGACGCTTTATCGGAGGCGAGAGAAGCTCGGTACAGTTACAAATGGCTTGGGATTGCCGAATGCATATGCTGCGACCATAGGACGGATAAGGGCCCAGGAAGGGGATAGGGCAAGACTCGGGATGGCGGCTCTGATGTGGATTTCACATTCGGAGCGACCTTTGAACGTGGACGAGATATGTCACGCCCTAACTGTCGAGGGCGGATCAACCGACATTAATACCAACAATGTGCCTTCGATCCGAACAGTGATAGACTGTTGTCAAGGGCTTGCCGCCGTCGATAGGGGGTCCTCAACTATTCGGCTGATCCATTTCACACTCAAAGAGTATCTTTCTGGTCATGCCGACTTATTTGACAGCCCGCACTCGAAAATGGCAGAAACTTGTTTGACGTATCTGAATTTCCAGGCCATCAAGGACCTTTCGGCAAGCCCTTCTCCGGATCTCCAAGTCACACCTTTCCTGAGATATTCTTCTTTGTATTGGGGAAGACACATTCGGATGGAGTTCTCAGATCGCTCAAGATACCTTGCGTTCGGGCTTCTGAATCAATATAGTGACCATATATCTGCCAAGTTGCTTTGGGGCTCAGTCAACGACCTGCTATTTACTGGCTACACAGGATTTATCGAGGCATTTTCCGCGCTTCACTGTACTTCGTATTTCGGAATTGCAGAACTTGCAGTTGATTTAATAAGGGCGGAAAGATGGGATACGAATCAAAGAGACAGCGCCGGTCTGACGCCACTCATGTGGGCTGCGAGGTATGGGCATGAGGAAGTAGTGAAAGTACTCTTACAGCAGAAACATGCTCGGCCCAATGTACCGGACACGCGATATGGTCGAACAGCACTCTCCTGGGCTGCCGGGAGTGGGAATGAAGGGGTGATCAGGCTGTTTCTTAGTCCGCCATTTGTCAATCCTGGGACCATAGGGCGTAGGTGGGGGGAAACACTGCAAGTAATGGGGCTACCAGCTGGAAGGAAATACGTCAAACCTAACAAGCCGGACGATAGTGGCCGAACGCCGCTCTGGTGGGCCGCCGGAGATGGGAATGGTGGGGCAGTGAGGCTGCTGTTGGAACAGGGAGACGTTACTCCTAATAGTCCCGACAATTACGGTAGAACACCGCTCTCGCGGGCCGCCGAGAATGGGCATGATCTAGTAGTAAGGATCCTCTTGGAACGGGGAGATCTTAGCCCTGATAAACCAGATAATCATGGCCGAACACCCCTCTCGTGGGCCGCGGAAAATGGGCATGTTGGAGTAGTAAAGTTACTCTTGGAACGGAAAGAAGTTAGCCCCGATATGCCTGAGAATGGTGGTCAAACACCGCTCTCATGGGCCGCCGAGAATGGGCGTGTTGGAGTGATGAGGCTACTGCTGGAACGGGGTGACGTCAACCCCAATAGAGTAGACACCTTTGGTCAAGCGCCACTCTCGTGGGCCGCTAAGCATGGCCATGATCAAGCAGTGGAGCTACTGCTGGAACAGGGAGAAGTTAGCCCCGATACACCTGACAAATATGGCCGAACGCCGCTCTTGTGGGCCGCTCGGAATGGGTGTGATGGAGTAGTGAAGCTGCTCTTGGAACGGGAAGACATTAGTCCGAATAGGCCAGACGGTTGTGGCCAAACGCCGCTGTCGTGGGCCGCCGAGAATGGGCATGTTGCGGTCGTAAAGCTACTCATGGAACGGAAAGATGTTAGCCCTGACGAACCTCGCAATCATGGCCAAACGCCCCTCTCGCTTGCTGCCGGGAATGGGCATGTTGCAATAGTGGAGCTGATCAATGCCCGAAAGGCTGCAACACCCAGCAGTGTTCTAGACGACCTAGGGGCCCGACAGGACCCGGAGGACTAACCACCAGGTGCCCTGGACCGGACTGGACGATGAAAGAAATCCCATCCTCGGCAGCAAAAGCTAAAAACGGCCGTTATCACCCCGGACGACGGGCCGGCAGCCTGAGATGATAGTGTGGAGGGGGTGTCTGAAGGCGGGAGGTGCATGGCGGGAAAGGTGGTTGACGGCGGGGGGCGAGTGGGGTTGGTAGGTGACCGTGGGGAGCAGCTGGGAGCAGTGGGAGACGGTAGGGGGCTGCAGGTGGCCACCGGGAACATCAAGGGAATGGAGGGGACGGTGGGGGGCCATGCGGCATTTGGGGAGACGGTAGGAGGGAGTAGGTGATGGTAGGGGACTATGGGTGACTACAGATGGCGGCGACGAAGGACGGGGGGCGGCTGATCCTAGTCTGGGGTGGAGGACAATAATACCAGGATTCTAATAGCAACTAGAAAAGTGTATGAGATAATTATAGAGCCCAATTAGCTATGTAGCTTAGTATGCATAGCTTCGCTTGCATTCGAAAGATAGGGAAAACGTTAACGAGCCACCTAATACTAAAGATGAAGGTAATGTAAAGAAAGAGTCCTTACAAAAATCTCTTTTGTCAAGTGATTACACTGAATTTTCCTTTTAGTTAAAGGGAGTATTTAAAAGAGAAAATAAGGCTCATAGCGTAATTATTAGTTCAGTCTTATCTTCATACTTGGAGAGCTTGATGTCTATTTAACCCTCTTCTCTTTCTTGCAGGCATATCGTTTATTGGGTCGGTTACATGGCATCACCATATATCACTCATGGTTTGTCTGCAGCCCCCTGCCGTCGTCACTCATCCCTGGCCGTCCCCCTCATCTTTTTTCCACATGCGCCCGGCCGCCGTTCCTAATGCCTGCGGTCCGCCTAAGCGCCCGCTTTCCTGTTTGTCTCACTATACTAATGAAGGTCTAGGGTGTAGGGCCCGGCGGTCCCGGCCTGGACCGGCGGTTCCCCGGGTAATTTGCTCTACACAGGACCACCGCTAGCGGACCCGTCCCTCACAGTCTTCTTGGAATTATCCCCGGAGTTCCTATGGGGCCCTCTGGACGATTTGGAACACTGTTTCGGGAGCTAAAGCTGGAAGGCTTCTCGGATAAGCCCCACTTCTGCAATTCTTCTATTTCTCTATTCCTTTCATTCTCATGGAATAGGCATAAGTTGCAATATAGCATATATGGCATTATGGTAAAATTTAGTTTGGGGGACTCTTAATCGTATATTTACTATATATAGTGAAAATATGTGGCGTCAGATCTATTGCTCTCCTTTTTTCCCTCTATGCTATCCCCCGCCAACAACAGAGCACACTTGGAAGGCTGGGTATAATAGGCTGAGGAAAGAGAACCTAAAAGCGCGAAAGCGAGCCAAAAGGATCTGACTTGGTGGAAGATCTAAAGGCGATATCCTTGCGAGATCAACGCTTTAAAGTTATCTAGATATGGTATATTGTTAGTCTTCAGGCAGGCTACTAGCTGCCAATAGAGCAAATTGCCTCCAAGTTCCCTGAGATCTCAAGAAGGCTGGTCTAGCTTGTAGTACCGTAATATTTGGTGGTCACCAAAGTGGGCCCGTGCCATAATATTATGCTGGAATGCTACAGTACAAGAATTTATCGTAAACTCACCGCAGCGTTGGCCAGACCAATCTGGAAAAACACGCTTAAATCTGAATGGACTCCTAAGAGGGTGGGAGGGGTTTGCAAAGTACATGCGGTACAGAGGAGGAAAATATGGAACCCAATTTAAGTTCTTAAACATACAATTAGCCCACGGGGTCTTGGAAAAGAATATCAGTGTTCCCAACGGGGCGGTCAGTCCGTCCTGGACCGGGACGAGGATGGACGGCATTATCTCATCCCGTCCGGTCTTTTTCCAAACTTGCCCTGCAACTCATCGCCAAGGACTAGAGCCCCGCCGTCCCCTTATTCCCTAGTGTTGAAAGTCACCGGGGGTCACTCACTTTTTTCCTGCTATTCTTGTCTTTTTCTGCATCGGTATTATATTTACCACTACCGTATTGTTTCCTTTGTTTTTGGTGTTTCCCCTTGCCACTCGTTTTTCTCTGCCGTAACCGAGTTTGGATTGGCGGAACCGGGTGGAAATACGGGGTTGGAAGAACCCATTGCCAATTGAGCAAAGCGTACGGAACATACCATGGGATACGAGCTGGACCTCGGAGGTTTGTCGGGAAAAGGTATAGCCGGGGCTTTCGACTAGCGCGGGGCCATAGCTACTCCGCGATGGGTCTGTGGTACACCCCTAGTATATACCACCTCCGAATCCCCCTAACACGAGATCCTCAACCTCGCGACAGCTCTCTACATCTCGTGTTTTTTTGTTGTTTCTTACATTTTTACCGACGATTTATACATCCAACCCAACCGATCTACACAATACCGAGCATAATGCCAACCAGACGGGGAGCCAGACGGGGAGGAAGCCTAGCACCATCCAGCCGGAGGGGAGGCTCAGGAGGAATTAGAAGAAACACACGGAACCGCCAAGCACCACGTCGATATGGCCAAACCCCAGTAGCCGAATTTGGTGGATCCGAGAGTGAGGAAATACATGACTCGGAGAGCGAAGATGTCGAAGCAGAAACCAGTGGACATGGCCATTCCTCCCTGAA
>Ga0307509_10001946_pt1 | contig 34096 bp, 33 predicted proteins | sample 10_EM_MG_FD_202245 | JGI IMG/M metagenome (GOLD analysis project Ga0307509, IMG submission 202245) | Populus trichocarpa ectomycorrhiza microbial communities from riparian zone in the Pacific Northwest, United States - 10_EM | ecosystem: Host-associated > Plants > Roots > Unclassified | place...
CTTCGGCGGTGATCTCGGCGATGCGCTTCTTGGCGTGCTCGGCCTTGTCGGCATCGGCCGACGCGATCGTGATCGTGCCGTCTTCGCCGATGTCGATCGTGCAGCCGGTCTCTTCAGTCAGCGCACGAATGGTCGCGCCACCCTTGCCGATCACGTCGCGGATCTTCTCCGGGTTGATCTTCATCGTGTACAGGCGCGGCGCGAACTGCGACACCTCGGTGTTCGCGGTGCCCATGGCCTCGACCATCTTGCCGAGGATGTGCAGACGCGCTTCCTTGGCCTGCGCCAGCGCGACCTGCATGATTTCCTTCGTGATGCCCTGGATCTTGATGTCCATCTGCAGCGCGGTGATGCCACCGGTGGTGCCGGCGACCTTGAAGTCCATGTCGCCCAAGTGATCTTCGTCACCCAGGATGTCGGTCAGCACCGCGAAGCGGTTGCCGTCCTTGATCAAGCCCATCGCGATGCCGGCGACGTGCGCCTTCAGCGGCACGCCGGCGTCCATCAGCGCGAGGCAGCCGCCGCACACCGAGGCCATCGACGACGAGCCGTTCGACTCGGTGATCTCGGACACGACGCGCATCGAGTACGGGAAGTCGACCTTGCTCGGCAGCACCGCGACGAGCGCGCGCTTGGCCAGGCGGCCGTGGCCGATTTCGCGGCGCTTGGGCGTGCCGACGCGGCCGGTTTCGCCGGTCGCGAACGGGGGCATGTTGTAGTGCAGCATGAAGTGCTCGACGAACTCGCCGGCGAGCGCGTCAATCTTCTGTGCGTCGCGGTCGGTGCCCAGCGTCGCGGCGACCAGCGCCTGCGTCTCACCGCGGGTGAACAGCGCTGAGCCATGAACGCGCGGCAGCACGCCGTTGCGGATCTCGATCGCGCGCACGGTGCGCGTGTCGCGGCCGTCGATGCGCGGCTCGCCGGCCAGGATCTGGTTGCGCACGATCTTCGCTTCGATGTCGAACAGCACGTTGTCGAGCGCGACCTTGTCGAAGACCACACCGTCGCCCTGCAGCGAAGCCACGGCCGCGGCCGTCACGGCGCGGGTGGCCTGGGTGCGGGCCTGCTTCGAGCGGATCTGATAAGCCTCGCGCAGCGGGCCCTCGGCGAGTGCGACGACCTTGGCGATGAAGGGCTCGTCCTTGGGCGCAGCCGACCATTCCCAGGCCGGCTTGCCGGCGTCGCGCACCAGCTCGTGGATCGCGTTGATCGCGATCTTGCCCTGCTCGTGGCCGAACACGACGCCGCCGAGCATGATCTCTTCGCTCAGTTGCTGGGCTTCGGATTCGACCATCAGCACGGCCGCTTCGGTGCCGGCGACGACCAGGTCCATCTGCGACGACAGCAGCTGGGTCTTGCCCGGGTTCAGCACGTACTCGCCGTTGATGTAGCCCACGCGCGCGGCACCGATCGGGCCGTTGAACGGGATGCCCGAGATCGCCAGCGCGGCCGACGAACCGATCAGCGCGGCGATGTCGGCCGAGACTTCCGGGTTCAGCGACAGCACGTGCACGACGACCTGGACTTCGTTGTAGAAGCCTTCGGGGAACAGCGGACGCAGCGGACGATCGATCAGGCGCGAGGTCAGCGTCTCGAGCTCGCTCGGACGGCCTTCGCGCTTGAAGAAGCTGCCGGGGATCTTGCCGGCGGCGTAGGTCTTCTCGATGTAGTCGACGGTCAGCGGAAAGAAGTCCTGGCCCGGCTTCGCGTTCTTCGCGGCGACCACGGTCGCGAGCACCACGGTGTCTTCGATGTTGACGATGACCGCACCACCGGCCTGGCGCGAGATCTCACCGGTCTCGAGAATGACGGTGTGCTGGCCCCATTGGAAGGTCTTGGTGACTTTGTTGAACATGCTCATGCGTGTCTCTCCGGTTGTTGTGAGGCGCCTTCAAGGTGGCGCTTGTCAGACCCGGAACACGTCGGGGCGGGATGCCATTCCAAAGGTGCTCCGCTGGCGGGAACATCGGTGGAATGACACAGCAGCGCCGCGCGGTTCCAAAAACGTGAAGTCAAAAGCGAAGAGCCTGTGCTGGCGAATTCCAGACAGGCTCTCTTGCTCGTCGACTGTTTACTTGCGCAGACCCAGCTTCTGGATCAGGGCCGTGTAGCGCTCGGCGTCACGGTCCTTCAGGTAGGCCAGCAGGCTCTTGCGCTGGTTGACCATCTTCAGCAGGCCGCGGCGACCATGGTGGTCTTTCATGTGGGCCTTGAAGTGCGGCGTCAGGTCGTTGATGCGGGCAGTGAGAATCGCAACCTGGACTTCCGGCGAGCCAGTGTCGTGCGGGGTGCGGGCATTGGCCGCGACGATCTCGGCCTTGTTGATGGTGGCGTTGGACATTTCTCTTCTCGTTTCCAGTGGAATGAAACCGAGCCACCCTGCCGCCGCGGGTTGGTGGACCCAAAAGGCGCATTCGAGGAATGTCACGGTTTCGATGACGCCTCTGGCTTGGCTGCCGCGGGCTCTACTTGCGCTCACCAGTGAAACCGACCGGTGGCGTGCCTTTGTCCGACCCTGAAGATTGCTCTTTTGGGCGAAACCTGCACATTATAGCCCGAGGAAGCGTTTCAGCCGCTCGACCCCCAAGCTCAGCCGCGCCGGGTCGTGCGAGGCGAAGCACCAGCGCAGCCAGCCCTCGCCTTCCGCGCCAAAAGCCGCTCCCGGCGCCAGCCCCAACCCGGCCTCGGTGACCAGGCGCTTGGCCAGCGCCAGCGAGTCGTCGTGGCCCTCGAGGCGGAAGAACGCGTACATGCCGCCCTGCGGCGTCGCGACAGAAATGCCCGGCAGCGCGGCGAGCTGCGGCAGCAGCGTGTCGCGGCAGAGCTTGAGCCGCCGCACCAGGTCGGGCACGAAGTCGGCCGCGCCGGCCAGCGCGGCCAGCCCGGCGCGCTGCACGAAGACCGGTGCGCACGAGGTGTTGAACTCGATCAGGTTGGCCATCGCCGGCACCAGTGCCGGCGGCAGCACCAGCCAGCCCAGGCGCCAACCCGTCATCAGAAAACTCTTCGAGAAGCTGTGCGCGACGATCAGGCGGTCGTCAGGCTCGGCCACGTCGAGGAAGCTCGGTGCACAGTCGCCGTCGAAGAACACGCGCTCGTAGACCTCGTCGGCGACGACCCAGGTGCCGGTGCGGCGGCAGTGCGCGAGGATGGCTTCCTGCTCGGCACGCGTCAGCGTCCACCCGGTCGGGTTGTTCGGCGCGTTCAGCAGCAGCACGGTGGTCGCCGGCGTCACGGCCGCGAGCAGCGCGTTCATGTCGAGCTGCCAGGCGCCCTGCTTCGCCGTCAGCGACACGCGCTTGACGGTCGCACCGAGGATCGCGGGCTGGGCCGTCAGGTTGGGCCACAGCGGCACCACGGCGACGACCTCGTCGCCCGGGCCGACCAGGGCCTGGACCGCCAGCATCAGCGCGTTCACGCCCGACGAGGTCACGGCGATGCGCTCGGCACCGACCGGCCGGTGCAGGCCGCTCACGTAACCGGCCAGCGCCTCGCGCAGCGCCGGCAACCCGAGGTTGTGCGCGTAAAAGGTCTCGTCGGCGTTCAGCGACTGCACCGCGGCATCGCGGATGAACGCGGGCGTCGGCTCGTCGCTCTCGCCGAACCAGAACGCCAGCACGTCGTCGCGGCCGAGCGCGGCGTTGGCGACTTCGCGGATCTTCGAGCCGGGCAGTTCGGCAATGACCTGTCTCACAGAGACTCCTTGGTTGGGCGTTCCATTTTGCAGCGGGACGGCTGCTCGGTCAGGCGCGGCTCGAAGTAGCGCACCGTCTTGAAGCCGAAGCCCGAGCCCTCGTTGTCGTGCAGCACGCCCGGCGTGCCGGCGCGCTCCATCACGCTCACGTAGAGCGGCTGGATGAACTGGTGGTCGGCGGCGCGCATCCAGCCCTGATGAAAGCCGCCGAGCGTGGTCGGCGCCACACTCATGCCTTCGAGCGCACGCGCGACCGGCGCGGCCTCGGTGCTGCGCGCACGTTCCATCGCCGCGACCAGCATCTCGACCATCACCTGCATGCGCGCGTGCACGTAGTCGTCCTGCGGCTTGGGGAAGCGCTCGCGAAAGCTCGCGTAGAAGCGGTCCGACGCCTGGGAGCCGACGTTGGGGTGCCATTCCGCGACCGCCAGCACACGGCCCACACCGGCGTCGCCGATCGCGGCCGGCGCGCCCAGCGCGTTGCCGTAGAAGGTGTAGAAGCGCGCGTCGACGCCTACCTCGCGTGCCGCCTTGATCAGCAGCGTGAGGTCGTTGCCCCAGTTGCCGGTCAGCACCGCCTGCGCGCCGCTGGCCTTGATCTTCGCGGCGTAGGGCAGGAAGTCCTTCACCCGACCGAGCGGGTGCAGCTCGTCGCCGACGATCTCGATGTCGGGCCGCTTGGCGGTGATGCTCGCACGCGCCTGGCGCAGCACCTGCTGGCCGAAGCTGTAGTCCTGCCCGATCAGGTAGACCTTCTTGACGCTCATGTCGTCGCGCAGCACGTCGGTCAGCGCGGCCAGCCGCATGTCGGCATGCGCGTCGAAGCGGAAGTGCCAGAAGCTGCACTTCTCGTTCGTCAGCGCCGGGTCGACGGCCGAGTAGTTCAGGAACAGCGCGCGGTGCCGCGGCTCGCGCTCGTTGTGCTTGTTCAACGCATCGATCAAGACGGCCGCAGCGGCGGAGCTGTTGCCCTGCATCACGACAGCGACGTCCTTGTCGAGCGCCGCCTTCAGCATCGCCAGCGTCTCCTCGTTGTTGCCCTTGCTGTCGAAGCGCAGCAACTCGAGCGGGTGCGCCCCGTCGGGCAGGTGAACGCCGCCGCGCGCGTTGACGCGTTCCACCGCGAGCAGCAGGTTGCGGTGCACGGCTTCACCGGCGTTTGCGAAGTTCCCGGACAGGCCCTCGATCATCGCGATGCGAACCGGATCCGGCGCCGCATTCGCCATGATGGACGCGGCCACGAACCCGCACAAAACCAAGCATTGTTTGAGCAATTTCAAGTCCCTTGAAAACAAAAATGCCGCTCCAAATTCAGCGGCATGGTTGCTGCACGGTGCAGCGACTCGGACTGTATCCCAGGAGCTCGCCATGTTTGTTCTTCCCCTTGCCCGCCCCGTGCAACGCACGTCTGCCCCCCAGTTCAGCCGCTTCATCGACCGCCTCTTCGACGAGTCGTTCGAGCGCGCAACAGCCGCGCCCGCGGCATCGCGCACGCCGGCACTCGACGTCAGCGAAACCGACGCGGGCTACACGGTCGCATTCGACGTCCCAGGCGTCACGCGTGAACAGCTGAAGGTCTCGGTCGAAGGCCGCCGTGTCAGCATCGAAACGGTCGATGCGGCAGTGCCGACCACCGACACACCGGCCGACCAGCCCCAGCCCGCCATCCCGCGTGCGCTCTACCGCGAACGCGGCGCCGCCCGCTACGCGCGCACCGTGAGCCTGCCGGCCGAGGTTGACCAGACCAGTTCGAGCGCCAAGTTCGAGAACGGCGTGCTGACCCTGACGCTGGCCAAGAAGGTGCCGACCGGCGCCCTGCAGATCAGCATCAGCTGATCGATCAAGCGGCGATGAGCGGCCAGCGCGGCAGTACGCTGAACGCGTAGTCGCTCGAGACACTCGCCGTGCCGCGCTGCAGCCGCATCGCGGCAGCGAGCGCGATCATCGCGCCGTTGTCGGTGCACAGCGCCAGCTCCGGGTAATGCACCCGGACCTGGCGCTTCGCGCATTCGGCGTTCATCTGCTCGCGCAAACGCGCGTTCGCGCCGACGCCGCCGGCGACGACGATGCACCTGCAACCGGTGTCGCGCAGCGCCTGCAGCGACTTGCGCACCAGCACGTCGACGATGGCCTGCTGCGTCGCCGCGGCGACGTTGGCCCGGTCCTGCTCGCACACGTTGCTGCCCAGCTTCATGACCTGCGTGCGCACCGCCGTCTTCAGGCCTGCGAACGAGAAGTCGAGATTGCCGCTGTGCAGCAGCGGGCGTGGCAGCTCGAAGGCTTTGGCATCGCCGAACTCGGCCAGGCGCGCGAGCGCCGGTCCGCCGGGGTAGCCCAAGCCGAGCAGCTTGGCCGACTTGTCGAAGGCCTCGCCGGCGGCGTCGTCGATGGTCTCGCCGAGCAGCTCGTAGCGGCCCGCGTCCGCGACGCGCATCAGCTGCGTGTGGCCGCCCGAGACCAGCAACGCGACGAACGGAAACTGCGGCGGATCGGCCGAGAGAAACGGCGACAGCAAGTGCCCCTCGAGATGGTGAACACCGATGGCTGGCCGCTCCAGCGCGGCCGCCAGCGCGCACGCCACGCCCGACCCCACCAGCAAGGCACCCGCGAGACCGGGCCCGCGCGTGTAGGCCACGTAGTCGATGTCGGCGAGCGCGGCACCCGCCTCGCGCATCACCTGCTCGGCCAGCGGCAACACGCGGCGGATGTGGTCGCGCGACGCCAGCTCGGGCACGACGCCGCCATAGGCCTGGTGCATCTCGACCTGGCTGTGCAGCGCGTGGGCGCGCAGGTGCGGCACGGCGTCGCCCGCCACGTTGACGAGCGCGACACCGGTTTCGTCACACGACGATTCGATCCCCAGGATGTTCATGCCGTGAGTGTGTCACGGCGGCCCTCTTGATCAGCGCGCGTGGCTGTTGTTGCCGCCGCCTCCGGGCACGCTGCGCAGGTCCTGCGCGACCCGGCCGTCGTTCATCACGATCACGCGGCTCGCCGAGGCGATCGTCTCGGGCCGGTGCGCGACGATCACGCGGGTCAGGGCCAGCTGCTTGATCGCCTGGTTGACCTCGCGCTCGCGGTCGATGTCGAGGGCGCTGGTGGCCTCGTCGAGAAACAGGATCTTCGGGCGCTTGTAGAGCGCGCGCGCCAGCAGGATGCGCTGGCGCTGACCGCCCGACAGGCTGCCGCCCATGTCGCCGATCAGCGTGTTGAATCCCATCGGCATGGCCTCGATGTCGCTCTGCACCGCGGCGATGCGCGCGCACTCGGCCACCCAGGCCAGGTCGGCCGTCGGGTCGAAGAAGCTGATGTTGTCGGTGATCGAGCCGGCGAAGAGTTGATCGTCCTGCATCACCGTGCCGATCATGTCGCGCCACGCGCGCAGGCCGACTTTTCCCAACGGCTGGCCGCCGACGCGGATCTCGCCCGACTGCGGCGCATGCACGCCCAACATCAGCTTGAGCAGCGTGGTCTTGCCGCAGCCGGATGGGCCGACGATGGCCACCGATTCGCCCGGTTCGATGCTCAACGACAGCCCGCGCACGACATCGGCCTCGGTCTCCGCATACGCGAAGTGGACGTTGCGCAGCTCCAGACTCGCCGGCAGTTCGTGGGTGCGCGCCGCGTACTCGGGTTGCTGTTCGGGCTCGGTGAGGACGATGTCGGCCAGGCGCTCGCCTTCGAGCTTGAGCATCTTCACGTCGACGACCTTGTCGATCAGCGCGCTGACGCGCTGCGCGAACTGTTCTTTGTAGGCGATGAAGGCGAACAGCATGCCGACCGAGAAGCGGTGGTCCATCACCAGCAGCGCGCCGACCCAGACCATCGCGATGCGCTCGAGCCCGAACACCAGCTTATGGCCGACGCTGAAGGTGAGATCGAGCTTGCGGGTGGCGATGTTGGCGTTCATCGCGTCGACGACCAGGTTCATGAAACGCGCCTGGCGGTCCTCTTGGCGGTTGAAGAGCTTGATCGACTGCACGCCGCGCAGCGATTCCATGAAATGGCTGGCGCGCTTGGCCTCGAAGATGATGGACTCTTCGGTCGCCTCGCGCAGCGGGCGGAACAGCAGCCAGCGCAACCCGGCATAGAGCACGACGCTGGCCAGCGCGATCGCCGTCAGCGTGCCGCTGTAGACGAACATCATCGCCAGCGTGACGACGACGAGCACGCCGTCGAGCATCGCCTCGATGAAGCTGGTGGTCAGCGTCTGCTGGATCTTCTGCACCGCACCGAAGCGCGACATCACGTCACCGGTGTGGCGCTTCTCGAACCACGACACCGGCAAGCGCATCAGGTGGGCGAACACGTTCGCAAGCCACTGCAGGTTCAGCGTGGTCGACAGATGCAGCACGGCCCAGGAGCGGATCGCACCGGTCACCACGGTGATCAGCACCAGCAGGCCGAAGCCCAGGCCCAGCGTCACGAGCAGGTCGCGGTCGAGGCCGACGAGCACGCTGTCGACCACCCATTGCATGAAGAAGGGCGCGAGCAGCATGAAAGCCTCGAGCGCCAGCGCCAGCGTGAAGATCTGGACGAGCGAACGCCGCAGCCCGGTCACGCGGCCCAGCAGCTGGCGCAGCGTCACGCTCTGGCGCGCAGTGTGCGGCCTGAAGTCGGCCTGCGGCGTGAGCTCGAGCACGACGCCGGTGAAGTGCTTCGAGACCTCGGCCAGCGGCAGGCGACGCACGCCGCGCGCCGGGTCGTGGATCACCGCAACACCGCGGCTCACTTCTTTGAGCACGACGAAATGGTTCAGGTCCCAGTGCAGCACGCACGGCATGGCCAGCTCGGGCAGGTGCTCCATCTCGGCGCGCAGCGCGCGGGCATTGAGCTGCAGCTGGCCGCCCAGCCGCACCAGGTCGGCCAGCGTCGTGCCCTTCAGCGAGACCGAGAAGCGCTGCCGCAGGGTGGGCAGGTCGCTGTGCAGACCGTGGTGCGCCGCGACCATCGCCAGACACGCGAGGCCACACTCGGCGGCCTCGGTCTGCAGAATCACCGGCAGGCGGCGTCGGCCCAGGCCGAGTCCGGCCCCGAGGTTGTCCAGCCAGCCGGCGGCGTTCACACCCGCCCCGCGATCCCGAGCACGGGCTCGAACAACCACTCGATCAGGCGGCGGCGATCCAGCAGCACATCGGCTTCGAGTTGCATGCCCGGCGACAGCGCCTGCGCCTGGCCATAGGCGGCGACGCTTTGCTGGTCGAGCGTGACGGTGATGCGGTACAGCGGCTCACTGGTGGCGCTCGCACTCGCGCCCAGCGGCAAGCCGGCCAACTCGGCGGCCTGCAAGGGCGCGCGCGACACCTGAGCCACGGCGCCCGTCTGGTGGCCGAATTTCTGGTACGGGAACGCCTGGTAGCGCAACTGCACGGTCTGGTTCGCGCGCACGAAGCCGACCGCGCTCGAGGGTGCGAACAGCTGCGCCTGCAGCTTGGCGTCGGCGGGCAGCAGGCTGGCCAGCGCGACCGTCGGCGTCACGTTCTGACCCGGCGCGGCGAGCACGCCGCTGACCACGCCGTCCTGCGGGGCGCGCACGACGAGGCGCTGGCGCGCCTCGCTCTCGGCCGATTGCTGCGCCAACGCCGCGAGGTCGCGATCGATCTCACCTTGTGCCGTCTGCGTGCGCAAGGGCAATTCGCGCCGCTGCGCCTGCAGCGCTGCAATCTCGCGCAGCCGGCCGGACCGCTGGCGCTCCAGGCTTTGCAACTGCGCCTTCACGCCGAGGACTTCTTCAGCCTTGGTGCGCACCTGGGCGCTGGAGACGAAGTTGTCGTTGCGCAGCGACTCGTACTGGGTGTAGGCCTCTTGTGCGAGCACCAGCCGCTGGCGCTGCAGGTCGGCTTCGACGGCCATCGCATCGAGCTCGCGGCGCATGTCGGCCACTTGCGCGTCGATCGCGGCGACCTGCGCCTGCTCGATCTGCCCGCGCTGCCGCGCCGCCCCTTGCAGGCTGCGCTCGCGCGACGCGAGGCTGCTCTGAACCGCCGCCTGGGTGTCGCCGCTCAAGGTCGCCTGACCGACGGCCAAGACGAACAGCACGTCGCCCTGATGCACGGCCAGGCCTTCGGTGACGTGGCTTTCGACCACCGTCGCCGCCTGCGGTGTCACCAATCGGATGACACCCCGGTCGGGCACCAGAAAACCGCTGACGCGCGCCTTGCGCGTGTACTCGCCCAAGGTCAAATAAGCGGCGACAGCCGCGGCAGACAGCACCACGGCGACGGTGAGCACGGTCAGCGAGACCGGCCGGATCAGCTGAATGCTGCCGAGCCAGTCGCGCTGGCGGCTCTCGAGTGCTTCGGGGCGGAACAGACTGCCCACTGGGCCAAGCCTGTTTACCAGGTGCCAGCCGGGCCGGCGGTCGTGCTGTCCGCACTCCACGTTCCCGCGGGGCCCAGGCCACCGCCGACTTGCTGCAGTTGCTCCGGCGTCAGCTCGACAGGGGCCGGGGTGTTGATGGTCTTGGCGGTGTCAACGACTTGAGGATTCTTTTGCATGCTGCGCTCCGAGGGGTGGTGGGTGCACGCCAAACGCATGCACTGGAGCTATTGCAGCAGGGGGTAATCAATCGCGTAACTGTCAAGTCTTACAGGGTGGGGGTTGACGCAACATCAGTTACATCGTGGAGAAAGCCGCGCTCAAGCGATGCGCGCACGCCTCAACGGCGTGGCGTATTCAACGCAACAGGCCGAGCCTGAGCGCTTTCAACACGGCCTGGTGCTTGTTCACACAGCCCAGTTTGTGCGTCGCGTTGGAGACGTGGAGCACGGCCGTGCGCTCGGCGATACCGAGCACGTCGCCGACTTCCCATGCGGTCTTGCCTTCCATCGTCCAACGCAGGGCCTCGAGCTCACGTGGCGTCAGCGCGGGGGCACTGGGATCGATCGGGCTGGGGGTCAGGATGCGCTGCGCCGCATCCTGCGCGTGCACGGCGAAGAGTTGCAGGTCGGCCACGACACGCGTGAGTTCGACGGAGTCCTGGGGAACCGGGCGATCGCGATCAACACCCATGAAAAAGTGACGCCCGTCAGGCATGTGCAGTGCCAGCGCGATGCCGGTGCTGTACCCGAACCGGGCCTGCTCCTCCCACATCTCGCCCATGCCGTCGCTCACGTACGTCGTTTGATCCCAGATGATGGGCACGCTGCGTCGCTTGCAGTGCTGCATGACAGGGTCACGCCGACCCTTGTTGGGATTCTGGAAGGACTCTTTGAAGGCGCGCGGCGTGTTGTCAACCGTGATGAATTCTGCTTCACCCAGCATGTGGTCGATGACGAGCGTGGCCGACACCGTCTCGAAGCCCAGACGCTTCGTGAACGCGACGAGTTCCCCTTGGAATTCGTCGCGATTCCGACTCTTCAGCACCTCTGAGAAACCACCCTGAAGCATGCCGCCCCTTCCATCCCCACCACGCAAAAACTCACTTGCCGGCGCTGCAACCGGCTCTACCTGACAAGGTTTACAGATGGCAAGACGAGATTCCGTCGTCACACTCGGCCCCTCGTTCAGGAATCCGTAGGAGTTCGATCATCAACGCATCGACGATGCCCCACGCCATGACACCCGCATGGATTGTCTACGCGTGGGCCCCTGTATTGTGGCAGGCCAGCGCCGCGCCGCATTTGCATCTTGTCCACCTCGGCACGAGAGTGTTGACTTTCGGCGACGACGACGGCCCCAGCAGCGGCCAAACCCTGTGGGGCGGTCAGTCCGACGAGTGCGCGGCCGGCGTGGCCTGGGACTGGATCGAACTGCGCCAAGGCGTGGTCGCCATGGCGGACCCGCTCGGCATGGTCACCAACCTGAGGCTGCTGGACGATCACGGCGAAGCGCTCAGCCAGACCCAAGTGGCCGTGCAGTTGCACCAGCTGGTGCACGCCCTGCCGTGGCAGAACGAGGTCACGCGAGCGCTGCGCAAGCCGTCTTGAGACGCTGATTTCAGCGCAGCGTCACAACATTGCTGCAGAATCACCGCCATCGGTGGTTTCCCTGCCATTGTGCGGTCGGCACTTCACGCCGGCCCGATAAACCCCTACCCTGCAGTTCCTGTCGAGTCCCGGCGCAGATCCGGGGCCGTCAAAAAAAGAGAGTCGTTGGCCCCATGAAAGAATACCGTCTCGCCGCGTGGCCGCAGTTGCGACCGCCGTTCGACAAGATCGCCTACCGGCGCATGTTGAGCGACATGTCGCACCGGCACATGACGCTGGCCCAGCTGGTCGAGTGCAGCGGCGTCAAGCGGCACGAGGTGCGCACGTTTCTCGACATGCTCGAGGCCGGCGGCCTGCTCGCCGAGCGCGACGCCGCGGTCCCCGAGTCCCTGTTCGGCTCGCTGCGCCCACTGGGCGGCTGGATCAAGCGCGCGCTCGCCGCGGCCCACATCGACCACTGATCCCTTCCCTCAGGCGTGAATGTTGCTGCATTCCCGCCATGGCTTCGGTCGAATCTCTACGCATCGTCATCGTCGCGCCCGACTCGCTGATCAGCGACGGCAGCGACCCGGACGCTCAGTCCGAAGCCCTGCGCTCCCGCTCGCTGCGCATCGGCCTGTTGCAAAACGGCTGCAACATCGTCGCCGTCCTGCCGGCCGACGTCTTCCTCCCCGAGCGCCTGGCCCAGATCGGACCCGACATGATCATCGTCGACGCCGAAAGTCAGGCGCGCGACACCCTCGAGCACGTCGTGATGGCCACCCGCGATGCGCGCCGGCCCATCGTCCTGTTCACCGAAGACAGCGACACCACGCATGTGCGTGACGCCATCGCCGCCGGCGTGACCGCCTACGTGGTCGCCGGGCTCGCACCAGATCGGGTCAGGCCGGTGCTCGACGTCGCCCTCGCCCGCTTTCAGCACGAGGAACACATGCGCCGCGAGCTCGCAGACGCGCGCAGCCAGCTCTCCGAACGCAAGACCATAGACCGCGCCAAAGGCCTGCTGATGCAGCGCCAGGGCCTCAGCGAAGACGAGGCCTACGCCCGGTTGCGCAAGACCGCGATGGACAAGGGCCTGAAGGTGGCCGACGTGGCACAGCGCATTCTCGACGTGGCCGACCTGCTCGCCTGACCACGCGGCTGGCACGCGCGTTGCATCAATGCCGCTGACGGGTCAACGGCGACCCCTCATTTCTTGCGCGGTGCACCAAAGCGGGTGTGCCCAGACCGGACGACGGCGTCCCCACAAGCCCTGGCCTCGCGGCCGGCTTCGTGTGGACGCCGTTTTTGTTTTCTGCCCTGCCCATTCGCCTGCCCGAGACCACGCCATGACCGCCAGCCCCTTCCTCGAACGAAAGATCTGCATGACCCGCCGAAGCATCGTCAAAGCCGCGGCCGCCACCAGTGCCGCGGGCCTGGTGCCGGGCCTGAGCACCGCCGTCTACGCCCAGGGCTCCGACAAGCCCGAGAAGGAAGAGGTCCGCATCGGCTTCATCCCGCTGACCGACTGCGCCTCGGTCGTGATGGCCTCGGTGCTGGGCTTCGACAAGAAGTACGGCGTCAAGATCGTGCCGACGAAAGAGGCCTCGTGGGCCGGCGTGCGCGACAAGCTCGTCAATGGCGAGCTCGACATGGCGCACGTGCTCTACGGGCTGATCTACGGCGTGCACCTGGGCGTCGGCGGTCCGAAGAAGGACATGGCCGTGCTGATGACGCTGAACAACAACGGTCAGGCCATCACGCTGTCGAAGAAGCTCGCCGACAAGGGCGCGGTCGACGCGCCGAGTCTGGCCAAGCTGATGGCGAAGGAAAAAGGCGACTACACCTTCGCGCAGACCTTCCCGACCGGCACCCACGCGATGTGGCTGTACTACTGGATGGCCTCGGCCGGCATCAACCCGCTCAAGGACGCCAAGGTCATCACCGTGCCGCCGCCGCAGATGGTGGCCAACATGCGCGTCGGCAACATGGACGGCTACTGCGTCGGCGAGCCCTGGGGCCACCGCGCGATCGCCGACGGCATCGGCATCACGGCGATCACCACGCAGGACATCTGGCGCGACCACCCCGAGAAGGTGCTGGGCACCACCGGCGACTTCGTCAAGAAGTACCCGAACACCGCGCGCGCCGTGATGATGGCCGTGATGGAAGCCGGCAAGTGGATAGACGCCAGCCTGACCAACAAGAACAAGATGGCCGACACCATCGCCGACAAGAGCTACGTCAACACCAGCGTCGACGTGATCAACCAGCGCATCCTCGGCCGCTACCAGAACGGCCTGGGCAAGACCTGGGACGACCCGAACTACATGAAGTTCTTCAACGACGGCGCGGTGACCTTCCCGTACCTGTCCGACGGCATGTGGTTTCTGACCCAGCACAAGCGCTGGGGCCTGCTGAAGGAGCACCCCGACTACCTGGGCGTGGCCAAGCAGATCAACCAGATCGACCTGTACAAGCAGGCCGCCGCGCAGCTCAAGGTCAGCGTGCCCAAGGACGTGATGCGCTCGTCCAAGTTGCTGGACGGCGTGATCTGGGACGGCAAGGACCCGAAGAAATACGCCGACAGCTTCGCCATCAAGGCCTGAGTCAGAGCACCCCCTCCAGGAGAATCGCCATGGTCAGTGCCGTGTTCCATTCCCCCACCCAGGCGACGCTCGATGCGAAGAGCGCCGCCAAGCCCGGCGCCACCGCGCCCGCCCATCCGAATCCGGCGCCGACCCCGTCGCCGAAGCCGTCGTACGACTGGCCGGCTTTGGGCATGAAGGTGTTCCCGCCGCTGATCGGCATCGCGCTCTTGATCGGCATCTGGGCGCTGCTGACGATGAAGAGCACGACCTTCCCGACGCCGGCGGCCACCTTCGCCGAGGCGGTCAAGGTCTTCTCCGATCCGTTCTACAGCAAGGGGCCGAACGACCAGGGCATAGGCTGGAACATCCTGTTCTCGCTCGAGCGCGTCGCGGTCGGCTTCGGCATGGCGGCGCTGGTCGGCATCCCGCTGGGCTTCATGATCGGCCGCTTCGAGGTGCTGAGCCGCATGGTCTCGCCGCTGATCAGCCTGCTGCGGCCGGTGTCGCCGCTGGCGTGGCTGCCGATCGGCCTGCTGGTGTTCAAGGCCGCGAACCCCGCCGCGATCTGGACCATTTTCATCTGCTCGATCTGGCCCATGATCATCAACACCGCGGTCGGCGTGCAGCGCGTGCCGGCCGACTACCTGAACGTCGCCCGCGTGCTGAACCTGAGCGAGTGGAAGGTCTTCACGAAGATCCTGTTCCCGGCCGTGCTGCCCTACATGCTGACCGGCGTGCGGCTGTCGGTGAGCACCGCGTGGTTGGTGATCGTCGCGGCCGAGATGCTGACCGGTGGCGTGGGGATCGGCTTCTGGGTTTGGGACGAGTGGAACAACCTGAACGTGCAGCACATCCTGATCGCGATCTTCGTGATCGGCGTCGTCGGCCTGCTGCTCGAGCAGCTGCTGGTGACGGTCGCGAAGCGCTTCACCTACGACGACCTCTGAACCCGGAGCCGCCATGAACAACTTCATCGAAGTCCAGCACGCCGACATGGTGTTCAGCACGCGCAAGGGCCGCTTCCACGCGCTGCGCGACATCAACCTGACGGTCGCCAAGGGCGAGTTCGTCACGCTCATCGGGCACTCGGGCTGCGGCAAGTCGACGCTGCTGAACCTGATCGCCGGCCTGACCACACCCACCGAGGGCACGCTGCTCTGCGACAACCGCGAGATCGCCGCGCCCGGCCCGGAGCGGGCGGTCGTGTTCCAGAACCATTCGCTGCTGCCCTGGCTCACCTGCCTCGAGAACGTGCAGCTCGCGGTCGAGCGCGTCTTCGGTGCGAAAGAGGCCAAGGCTCAGCTCGCCGAACGCAGCAAGGCCGCACTGGCGCTGGTCGGCATGGACCACGCGCTGGCCAAGCGTCCGCACGAGATCTCGGGCGGCATGAAGCAGCGCGTCGGCATCGCCCGCGCGCTCGCGATGGAACCCAAGGTCTTGTTGCTCGACGAGCCCTTCGGCGCCCTCGACGCGCTGACCCGCGCCCACCTGCAGGACGAGCTGCTGAAGATCGTCGCGCGCACCCAAAGCACCGCGATCATGGTGACGCACGATGTCGACGAGGCGGTGCTGCTGTCGGACCGCATCGTGATGATGACGAACGGCCCGGCCGCGACCATCGGCGAGATCCTGACCGTCGACCTCGAGCGCCCGCGCAACCGCGTCGAGCTCGCCGAGGACACCCGCTACGTCCACTGCCGCAAGCAGGTGCTGGACTTTCTCTACACCCGCCACGGGCGCATCGACAAGCAGGCGGCCTGACCGCCCAGCCGCCGCAGGCCGGGCGCTAACGCACCGCGATGCTGCCGGGCGAGGCGCCGCCAGCCGCGATCGTCGCGACGGCCGTCAACCCGCAGGCCGCGTCGACGCTGTACTGGGACACCGTGGCCGACCCGGCGTTCACGACGTACACGAACGCGCTGTTCGGGCTCACCGCCACGGCGGTCGGGTTGGTGCCGGCCGCAACCGCGCCGCTGGCCAGCGGCGTCAGGCTGCCGGACGCGATGATGTAAGGCGTCACCGTGCCGTCGCCGCGATTCGCCACGAACGCGCAGTTGGGCGTCACCGCAATGCCGCGCGGTGTGGTGCCCGTGCTCACGCTGGCCGGCGACATCGCGGCCAGTGCACCGGTCGAACCGATGCTGTATTGCAGGACCTTCGCGCTGTCGGCCAGCACGGCGTAGACATGGCTACTGCTGGCGTCGACCGCGAGCGCGATCGGCGTCGTGCCCGTGGCGCTGGTGCTGACGGCATTCGGCGTCAACGCCGTCAATGCGCCGCCACTGCCGATGCTGTATTGCGAGATCGTGTTGCTGCCGGCGTTGACCGCGTACGCGTACTTGCCGTTCGGGCTGACCGCCACGGCATACGGCGTGCTCTGCGCATCGATCGTCGCGGTCGACAGCGCGGTCAGCATGCCGGTCGAACCCACGCTGAACTGCGAGAGGCTCTTGTCGGTGTAGTTCGCCACATAGACGGCTTCACCGCCCGGGCTGACGGCCAGGCCGCGGCTCTCGCTGACCGCATTGGTGCGGCCCAGCAGCGACAGCGAGCCGTCGGCCGCGATGCCGAAGGCCGAGACCGCGCGGTCGTCCTGGTGCGCGGTGTACGCGTACAGACCACTGGCGCTGACAGCGATCTGGGTCGGTGGGTAAGCGGTCGAGACCGTGGTGCGCACACTCAGCGCACCGCTGGTCGCGTCGACACCGAAGGTCGTGATGTTGCTGCTGCCGGCGTTGGTGACATAGGCGATGTAGCCGCGGCAGGTCACGGCGACGCTGGTCACGTCGGCGGTCGCCGTGCCGCTGCCATTCGCGACCGAACAGGTCTGCCCGACCGGCTGGTTCTTCACGGTGACGGCGTAGCTGCCGCTGACGGCCGTGTCGAAGGTGAAGCTGGTCGCGCCGGACGCGACGCTCTTGGTGTCGGTCCCATTGGCCAGCACCAGCCCGTTGGTGCTCAGACCGCTGACGGTGCCCCCCAGTGCGTAGCTGCCGGCGTCACTGCCACCACCGCCGCAACCCGCGGCCAGTACGGCGACGAGGGCGGTCAGCGCAGTCGGTTCGAATCGGTGCGTTCTCATCAGGCCGCGCCGCTCCCGGCCACGTTGCCGGCGGTCGTCGCGGTGCCGGTACCGTGCGCACCGTTCAGCAAGGACTGGGCGGCTTGCGACAGCGTCACCTTGTCGGTCGTGCCCTGCGCCGCCGTCGATGTCGAGGCCGCCGGGGCGCTCGTTTTCGCACGGTGACCATGATGGAATGCCCCGGTCGAGGCCACCGTGTGGGCCGACAACGCGCCCGCTGTTGAAGAAACCATCGCACTGCTCCTGAAATGACTGCCGTCTGCGAGGCTGGCAGCGCCTTCGCCGCGAGCCATCCGACGGCATGCTAGAAGAAGCACATGCCGCCGATGCGATGAACTGGCGTGCGATCGCCCGTCACTTCCAGCGACCGGGCGCGTGTGAGCAGGGACCGCGTCAGTTGCCCAGCAAGCGGTAGCCGACGCCGGTTTCGGTCAGCAGGTGGCGCGGCTGCGCCGGGTCGTCCTCGAGCTTCTGGCGCAGCTGTCCCATGTAGACGCGCAGGTAGTGGGTGTGGTCGGAGTGCGACGGCCCCCACACCTCGCGCAGCAGCGCACGGTGCGTCAGCACGCGGCCCACATTCGCGATCAGCACGCCCAGCAGGCGGTACTCGATCGGCGTCAGGTGCACGAGTTCGCCATCGCGCTGGACGCGCCGCGTGCCGAAGTCGACCACGACCTGGCCGAACGCAAAGACCGAGGCGCCCGGCTCGGCCGCCTTCTGGCCGCGCCGCTGCGCCACGCGCACGCGCGCCATCAGCTCACCGACGCCGAAGGGCTTGGTCAGGTAGTCATCGGCGCCGGCATCGAGCGCGGCGATCTTGTCGGCCTCGTCGGTGCGTGCCGACAGCACGATCACCGCCACCTGCGACCACGCGCGCAGGTCGCGCAGGTAGTCGACGCCGTCGCCGTCCGGCAAGCCGAGGTCGAGGACGACCAGGTCGGGCCGGCGCGTGCCGGCCTCGACCAGCCCCTGCTTCAGCGTCGCGGCCTCGAACACCTGCCATTGCTCGGCCTCGAGAGCGGCGCGCACGAAGCGGCGGATCTGCGGCTCGTCCTCGACGATCACGGCAATGGGGTGCGGATCGCTCATGTGTCCTCCTCTTCGACCGCCGGCATGCCGGGCGGCACGCCCAGCGGCAGCCTGAAGCAAAAGCGCGCGCCGCGGCGCGGTGCCGGCAGCCCGGCGGACTCGACCCAGATGCGCCCGCCATGCGCCTCGACGATGGCACGGCAGATCGCCAGGCCCAGCCCGACGCCCGGTGTCGCCGATTCGCGCTCGCCGCGCGTGAACTTCTCGAACAGCGCCTCCTCACGGCCCGCCGGCAGGCCCGGACCGTCGTCGGTCACCGTCACGAGCAGGTCGCTCGCAGCGACGCGCGCGGCGATCGTCACGGTGCTGCCGGCCGGCGTGTACTTGGCCGCGTTCTCGAGCAGGTTGCCGAACACGCGCTCGATCAGCACCGCGTCGATGTCGACCAGCGGCAGGTCGGCCGCGAGTTCGGTGCGCAGCGTGTGCCCGACCAGCACCGCACCGACCGACTGCAGCGCGCTGCCCACGACCTCCTCGATCGGCTGCCACGCGCGCTTCAACTGCACCGCGCCGCTTTGCAGCCGCGCCATGTCGAGCAGGTTGTTCACCATCGCGTTCATGCGCCGCGCCTCGGCACTGAGCGCGCGCGCGATCTCCAGCGGCTGCGGGGGCAGCGGCGGCGCGCTGCCGACCAGCGTGTCGGCCAGGCCGTAGAGCGCGGCCAGCGGCGTGCGCAAATCGTGCGACAACGCCGACAGCAGCGAGTTGCGCAGGCGCTCGGATTCCATCTGCACCGTCGCCTGCTGCGCCACCTCGACGTAGTGCACGCGTTCGAGCGCGATCGCCGACAACACCGCGAAGGTCTCGAGCTGCTGGCGTTGCTCGGGCACCAGCAGCAGGCGCGGCTGCTCGGGTTGCAGCGCCAGCACCCCGCGCGTGCGCATCGGTGCCTTCAGCGGCAGGTAGAGCCAGGCGCTGCCGGGCAAGGTGTCGGTGCCCAGGCCCGCGGCCTCGCCATGGTCGAGCGCCCACTGCGCGGTGCCCAGGTCCAGCGTCGCGTCCTGCGCCGCCGAGAGCGGCATCTGCAGCCGGTCCTGCATGTCGAGCACGAACACATGCGCGCGACCGCGGAACTCGCGCCCGATCGCGAGCTCGGCGATCGCGACGCACTGCTCCGTCATCAGCACGCTGGACAGATCGCGCGCGACCTCGAACAGCGCGCGCGAGCGGGTCTCGCGGTGTGTCGCGACGCGCGCCTGGTAGCGCAGCCCGGCCGTCAGCTGACCGGTGATCAGGCCGACGGCGAGCATCACGCCGAAGGTCAGCAGGTACTGCACGTCGGAGACCGCGAACGACATGCGCGGCGAGACGAAGAAGAAGTCGAAGGCCGCCACGTTGAGAAACGCCGCGAGCACCGCCGGCCCGCGCCCGAAGCGCACCGCGACGCCGACCACCGCGAGCAGGAACAGCATCACGATGTTGGCCAGGTCGAAGATGGGCGCGAGCGGCGTCGCGACCAGCGTGGTCGCGCCGCACGCCGCTGCGGCCCAGAGGTAGCCGATGCGGCTGGGCGAACCGAACTCGTCGTCGGACGCGTCCGCGCGCTCCGACCGCGGCGACTCGGCGGCCTCGCTGCGCTGGCCCTCGCCGACCTCGATCAGGTCGAACTCCGGCGCCAGCTGCGCGAGCCGGCGCCCGAGCGCCTCGCGCTGCCAGAACGCGCGCGGGTCGTTGTGCCCCATCACGACCTTGGACAGGTTGTGGTGGCGCGCGTGCTCGACCAAGGCGCTGGGCACGTCCTGCGCCGACAGCACCGCGGTCGTCGCCCCCAGCTCTTCGGCGAGCTTGACGGTCTGCAGGATGCGCTCGCGCTGCGCGTTCGACAGGCGCTGCAGCGCCGGCGTTTCGACGTACACCGCGTGCCACGCGACCGCGAGCTGCTGCGACAGCCGCGCCGCGCTGCGCACCACGTGGTCGTCGCCGTCGCGCGGGCCGATGCAGCACAGCAGCGCGGCCTCGGTCTTCCAGACCGGCGCGATCGATTCGTTGACGCGGTAGGCCTGCACGTCGTCCTCGACCCGATCGGCGGTGCGGCGCAGCGCGAGTTCGCGCAGCGCCATCAGGTTGCCCTTGCGAAAGAAGTTGTTCGCCGCGCGCTCGGCCTGCGCCGGCAGGTAGACCTTGCCGGCTTTCAGCCGCCCGATCAGTTCGTCGGCCGGCGTGTCGACCAGCACGACCTCGGAGGCGGCGTCGAAGAAGGTGTCGGGCAGCGTCTCGTGCACGCGGATGCCGGTGATGCCGCCGACCACGTCGTTCAGGCTCTCGAGGTGCTGCACGTTCAGCGTCGTGTACACGTCGATGCCGGCGTCCAGCAGTTCCTCGACGTCCTGCCAGCGCTTCGGGTGGCGCGAGCCGGCGACGTTGCTGTGCGCGAGTTCGTCGACGAGGATCAGCGCGGGGCGGCGCTTGAGCGCGCCGTCGAGATCGAACTCGGGCAGCGTGCGGCCGCGCCAGCTCAGCTGCGCCGGCGGCAGCACGTCCAGCCCCTGCAGCTGCGCCGCGGTCTCGACACGGCCGTGGGTCTCGACCACGCCGGCGATCACGTCCAGCCCGCTGGCCTTCAGCTGGCGACCGGCCGCCAGCATCGCGTAGGTCTTGCCGACGCCGGCCGCCGAGCCGAAATAGATGCGCAGCTTGCCGCGCGCCGCACGCGCTTCCTGGTCGCGCAGCTGCAGCAGCAGTTCGTCGGGGTCGGGGCGGGTGTCGGCCATGCTGCGAACAGAGCCTACAGCCAGCCCGAGCGCCGGAAGCGCCACCACACGAAGCCGCAGGCGCTGGCGATGATGGCCAGCGCGGCCGGGTAGCCCCAGCGCAGCTTCAGCTCGGGCATGACCTCGAAGTTCATGCCCCAGATGCCGGCGAACGCGGTCGCGACCGCGAAGATGCCGGCCCAGGCCGCGAGGCGCTTGGTGACCTCGCTCTCCTCTATCGTCACCATCGACAGGTTCACCGCGATCGCCGTGCCGATGGTGTCGCGTATCGTGTCGATGGACGCGTTGATGCGCTCCAGGTGGTCGGCCACGTCGCGGAAGTATTCCTGCGTGTTGACGCACACCTGCGGCGTGCGGCCGCCGTGCAGCTTGCTGAGCACTTCGAGCAAAGGCGCGACCGCGTGCTTCAGCACGCCGACCTTGCGCTTGAGCGCATACAGCCGCTCGATGTTCAGGCGCGCCGCGCCCTTCGCGAAGATGCGCTCTTCGATGCGCTCGAGCTCGGTCTCGAGCTGCTCGACGATGGGGAAGTAGCGGTCGACGACCGCATCCATCAGCGCATACAGCACGAAGCTCGGGCCCTGCTTCAAGAGGTGCGGCTCCTGCTCGCAACGCTCGCGCACGCCGAGGAAGTTCTGGCCGCTGTGGCTGCGCGCCGAGACCACGTAGTTCGCGCCGACGAAGACCGCGACCTGGCCGACGGCCAGCTCGTCGCCGCTGCGCTCGATCAGCTGCATCACGACGAACAGGTTCTCACCGTACTCGTCGAGCTTGGGGCGCTGGCGGCCGTGCTTCACGTCTTCGACCGCGAGCTCGTGCAGGTCGAACGCACGCCGCATCTGGTCGAGCTCGTCGGCTGTCGCGTCGCGCAGTGCAGCCCAGACAAAGCAGCCGGGCCGCGCGGTGTACGCGTCGAACTCGGCGATGCCGGGGTCGGCAATGCGCTTGCCGTCTTGATAAGCCGCGGAGTTGATCAGCATGCGTCTATTGTGCCGACGACCAGGTGTGTCGCCACCGTCAGCGCTTGCGGCGCTGCTGGCGTTCACCGCGCGCCAGCAGCCGCCACGCCAGCAACAGCGGCGCGACCACCGCAGCGAGCGCCAGCAGCGCGTGCAGCAGATCGGTCGCGGTGAGGCTCACGACGACCGCGCGCTCGCGTCGACGACGAAGCGGCTCAACCGCCCGATGTCGCCCTTGCGCACACAGGCGTCGAGCTCGGCGACGACGTGCGCGGCGTGCACCGCGTCGCAACACACCTCGAGGCGCACCTGCGTGTGCCGACCCAGCGGCATCGGCAGCACCGACTCGACACCCTCGCAGCGCGCCACGACGCGCTGCACACGCATCACGTGGCCCGCGTCGACCAGCACCACGACGATGACCTGTCGCAGCGCCTCGACCGACGCGACCACCGGCACCGGCGACGAACGAACAGCGGCCTGCACGGTCGCCTCAGCCGTGCGCTGCCGCGAGCGCGAGATTGAGCTCGAGCACGTTGACGCGCGGCTCGCCGATGAAGCCAAAGAGCTGACCTTCGGTGTGCTGCGCGATCAGCGCCTGCACCTGCGCCAACGGCAGTTGGCGTGCCGCGGCGACGCGCGCGGCCTGGTAGTTGGCACCGGCCACGCTGAGGTGCGGGTCGACGCCGCTGGCCGAGGCGGTCACCAGGTCGACCGGGATGGGCGCCTTGTTCTCGGGGTCGGCGGCCTTCAGCGCGGCGATGCGTCCTTTGACCGCGTCGATCAGCGCCGGGTTCAGCGGGCCCTGGTTCGAGCCGCTCGAATTGGCCGCGTTGTCGGCCATCGGCGAGGTCGCCGACGGGCGGCCCCAGAAGTTCTTCGGGTCCGAGAAATTCTGGCCGATCAAGCTCGAACCGACGGTCTTGCCGTCCTTCTCGATCAGGCTGCCGGCGGCCTGCGCCGGGAACACCGCCTTGGCGATGCCGGTCACGGCCAGCGGGTAGGCGACGCCGGTGATCGCGCTGAGCGCGACGAACAGCACGAGGGCCGGTCTAACGATGGAAGTCATGATTGAAGAGTCCTTGTCTCAGACGAGGTGCGTGATGGCCAGGGCCATGTCGATCAGCTTGATGCCGGCGAACGGCACGATCAGCCCGCCCAGGCCGTAGATCAGCACATTGCGGCGCAGCAGCGCGGCCGCGCCGATGGCGCGGTACTTGACGCCCTTCAGCGCCAGCGGGATCAGGAAGATGATGACGATCGCGTTGAAGATCACCGCGGCCAGGATCGCCGACGACGGGCTGTGCAAGCCCATCACGTCGAGCGCCTTCAGCTGCGGATAGGTCGTCGCGAACGCGGCCGGGATGATCGCGAAGTACTTCGCCACGTCGTTCGCGATCGAGAACGTCGTCAACGAGCCGCGCGTCATCAACAGCTGCTTGCCGGTCTCGACGATCTCGAGCAGCTTGGTCGGGTTCGAATCGAGGTCGACCATGTTGCCGGCCTCTTTCGCCGCCTGCGTGCCGGTGTTCATCGCCACCGCCACGTCGGCCTGGGCCAGCGCCGGCGCGTCGTTGGTGCCGTCGCCAGTCATCGCGACGAGGCGGCCCTCGCTCTGGTATTCGCGGATCAGCTTGAGCTTGGCCTCCGGCGTGGCCTCGGCGAGGAAGTCGTCGACACCGGCCTCGGCCGCGATCGCCGCGGCAGTGAGCTTGTTGTCGCCGGTGATCATGATGGTCTTGATGCCCATGCGGCGCAGCTCGGCGAAGCGCTCCTTGATGCCACCCTTGACGATGTCCTTCAGCTCGACGACACCCAAGGCCTTGGCCCCATCGGCCACCACCAACGGTGTGCTGCCGCGGCGCGCGACGTCGTCGGCGGCCTTCTGTACCTCGGGGGGCCAGGTCGCGCCCAGCGCTTCCACATGCTTGCGGATCGCGTCGCCGGCGCCCTTGCGCACCTGGCGCGTCTTGCCGTCGGTCACCAGGTCGACACCGCTCATGCGCGTCTGCGCGGTGAAGGGCACGAAGTGCGCACCCAGGCTCGCCATCTCACGCTCGCGCAGGTTGAACTTCTGCTTCGCGAGCACGACGATGCTGCGGCCTTCGGGCGTCTCGTCGGCCAGCGACGCGAGCTGCGCCGCATCGGCCAGCGTCTGCTCGCTGACACCGATCGCCGGGATGAAGGCCGAAGCCTGCCGGTTGCCCAGCGTGATCGTGCCGGTCTTGTCCATCAGCAGCACGTCGACGTCACCGGCCGCCTCGACCGCGCGGCCCGAGGTCGCAATCACGTTGGCCTGCATCATGCGGCTCATGCCGGCGACGCCGATGGCCGACAGCAGCGCGCCTATGGTCGTCGGGATCAGGCACACCAGCAGCGCGATCAGCGTCGTGATCGTCACGGCCGAGCCGAGCTTGGCCGTGTCCACGCTGAAGATGGACATCGGCAGCAGCGTCACGACGACGACCAGGAACACGATGGTCAGCGCGACCAGCAGGATGTTCAGCGCGATCTCGTTCGGCGTCTTCTGGCGCTTGGCGCCTTCGACCATCGCGATCATGCGGTCGACGAACGACTCGCCCGGGTTGACGCTGATGCGCACGACCAGCCAGTCCGACAACACGCGCGTGCCGCCGGTGACCGACGAGAAGTCGCCACCCGATTCGCGGATGACAGGCGCCGATTCGCCGGTGATCGCGCTCTCGTCGACCGATGCCACGCCTTCGATGACCTCGCCATCGAGCGGGATCACGTCGCCGGTCTCGACCAGCACGACAGTGCCCTTGCGCAACTCGTCGGTGGCGAGCGGAATCCACGCCGAGCCGTGCTGGGGCTCGAGCAGCTTCTTGCCGATGGTCTTGCGCTTCATGCCTCGCAGCGACGCGGCCTGCGCCTTGCTGCGGCCTTCGGCGAGTGCCTCGGCGAAGTTCGCGAACAGCACCGTGAACCAGAGCCACAGCGCGACCGCGAGGATGAAGCCGGCGGGCGCCTCGCCCTGGCCGGCCAGCGCCTGCAACCACAGGATGGTGGTGATGATGCTGCCGACGTAGACGACGAACATCACCGGGTTGCGCCACTGCACGCTCGGGCTCAGCTTCTTGAAGGCCGAGACGACCGCTGGCTTCACCAGCGCCGGATCGAGCAGGTTGAACGACTTGTTGGTGGTCATGAGTAGTTACTCGATGGAAATCGGGGGGCGGGGATTCACTTGCCGGCCCACAACATGAAGTGCTCGACCACCGGCCCCAGGGCCAGCGCCGGCACGTAATTCAGCAGGCCGACCAGCAGCACCGAGCCGATGAGCAGCACGACGAACAGCGGGCCGTGCGTGGGCAACGTGCCGGGGGTCACCGCGAGGCGCTTCTTTGCCGCGAGGTTGCCGGCGATCGCCAGCACCGGCACGATCACCGCGAAGCGGCCGAACCACATCGCGACGGCGAGCAGCGTGTTGTAGAACGGCGTGTTCGCCGACAGACCGGCGAAGGCACTGCCGTTGTTGTTGGCCGCGGAGCTCAGCGCATACAGGATCTCGGAGAAGCCGTGCGCGCCGGGGTTGGCGATGCCGGCCTTGCCGGCCTCGGCCACGACCGCGAGCGCGGTGCCCGCCAACACCAGGATGGGCGTGACCAGGATCGCGATCGACGTCATCTTCATGTCGAACGATTCGATCTTCTTGCCCAGGTATTCTGGCGTGCGGCCGATCATCAGCCCGGCGATGAAGACCGCGAGGATCGCGAAGATCAGCATGCCGTACAAGCCCGAGCCGACACCGCCGAACACGACCTCGCCGAGCTGGATCAGCACCATCGGCACCGCACCGCCCAGCGGCATGAACGAGTCGTGCATGCCGTTGACGGCACCGCAGGACGCGGCCGTGGTGATCGCGGCGAACAGCGTGGTCGCGGTGATGCCGAAGCGCGCCTCCTTGCCTTCCATGTTGCCGCCCGGCTGCTGCGTCGATTGCGCTTGATCGACGCCGAGCGCGGCGAACTGCGGGTTGCCGGCCTGCTCGGGTGGCGTCACGATCAGCACCGAGACGACGAACAGCAGCGTCATCGCCGCGAGCACGGCCCAGCCCTGGCGCATGTCGCCGACCAGCCGGCCGAACGCGAACACCAAGCCGGCCGGGATCAAGAAGATAGCCAGCATCTGCAGGAAGTTGCTCAGTGGCGTCGGGTTCTCGTACGGGTGCGCCGAGTTCGCGTTGAAGAAGCCGCCACCGTTGGTGCCGAGCATCTTGATCGCTTCCTGCGAGGCGACCGGACCCATCGCGATCTGCTGCGTGGGCGTCTTCGCGTCTTCCATCACCGGGTTGCCCTTGTCGTCCTTCAGCGGCTGACCGTCCGGGCCGTTCTTCGGGTTCTGGTAGGCGTTGACCTCCAGCGTCGTCACGTCCTTGTAGGCGTCGAAGTTCTGGATCACGCCCTGGCCCACCAGGAACACCGCGAACACCAGCGACAGCGGCAGCAGCACGTACAGCGTGATGCGCGTCAGGTCGGCCCACACGTTGCCGATCACGCCCGACGAGCGCGCGGCGAAGCCGCGGATCAGCGCGTAGACGACGGCGATGCCGGTCGCGGCCGAGAAGAAGTTCTGCACCGTCAGTGCGAGCATCTGCGTCAGGTAGCTCATCGTCGCCTCGCCGCTGTAGCCCTGCCAGTTCGTGTTGGTCACGAAGCTGAATGCGGTGTTGAACGACGAATCGGCGCTCACCGCGGCCATGCCTTGCGGGTTCAGCGGCAGCACGCCTTGCAGCCGCTGCAGCGCATAGACCGCGAACACGCCCAGCACGTTGAAGGCGAGCAGGCCCAGCGCGTAAGGCTTCCAGCCCATGGCCGCGTTGCCGTCGATGCCGGCAAGTCGGTACAGCGCGTTTTCGACGCTGCGAATCGGCGCGAGCCATGTCGGCAAGCGGCCGTCGGCCACCGCCGCGAGCCAGCGCCCCATTGGCCAGGCCAGCACGGCAAGAACGCCAAAGAAGACGACGAGTTGAATCCAGGCTTGAGAGCTCATCAGAACTCCTCGGCGTTGAACAACGCGTAGACCAGGTAGACGAGCAGGCCGGCCGAGGCCGCGCCGCTGAGCCAGTAGAGCCAGGTCATTTGCGCGCTCCCAGCTTGTCGCAGGCAGCGACCAGGCCGAACAAGGCCAGCGCCATCACGACGGCCGCACCCAGATACAGAAAGTCCATACATCCCTCACAAGGCATTCTTCAAGCCTCGAATGGTGGAGATGGACGCGTCAAATCGGTGTAGGGAGTCGGGCGGGCGGTATCAAGGAAGTATCAAGACGCAGACCACGAACGCCGCGTCCATGAAAAAAGCCCCGGGATGGCGGGGCTTGGTCCAGGAGCGTGGGTGCGCGTCAGTGCGCTTCCTTCGCGTGGTTGATCGTGTACTTGGGGATCTCGATCACCACGTCCTGGTTCGACAGAATGGCCTGGCACGACAGGCGCGAGTTGGGCTCCAGACCCCAGGCGCGGTCCAGCAGGTCTTCTTCGCTTTCGTCCATCTCACCGAGCGAACTCAGGCCCTGGCGCACGACGACGTGACAGGTCGTGCAGGCGCAGCTGAGTTCGCAGGCGTGCTCGATGTTGATGTGGTGGTCGAGCAGCGCCTCGCAGATCGAGGTGCCACTGGGCGCTTCGATCTGCGCTCCCTCGGGGCAGTATTCGGCGTGCGGCAGGATCTTGATGATGGGCATGGGCTCGTTCTTCGCTCAGACTTGGTCGACGCGCTTGCCGGCGAGCGCCACGCGGATGCTGCGGTTCATGCGCTCGGCAGCAAAGGCTTCGGTGCCTTTGGCAAGGGCCTCGACGGCCGCATCGATGCGGTGGTGGTCGATGGACTCGCGACTGGTCTGCAGCGTGATCAGCAAGGCTTCGACCTCGTCGCGCTGCGCGCTGCTCAACAGGTCGCCGTCGGCCGCCAGCGCCGAACGCGTCGCCAGGATCATGCGTTCGGCCTCGACGCGCGATTCGCGCAGGCCGCGTTCCACCATGTCGGCCTCGGCGGTGCTGAAGCTCTCGCGCAGCATGCGCGCGATCTCGTCGTCGGCCAGGCCGTAGCTGGGCTTCACGGTGATCGCGGCCTCGACGCCCGAGGTCTCTTCGCGCGCCGTCACGTTCAGCAACCCGTCGGCGTCGACCTGAAAGCTCACGCGCACGCGTGCCGCACCCGCGACCATGGGCGGGATGCCGCGCAGCTCGAAGCGCGCGAGCGAGCGGCAGTCGCTGACGACCTCGCGCTCGCCCTGCACGACGTGGATCGCGATGGCGGTCTGGCCGTCCTTGAAGGTGGTGAAGTCCTGCGCACGTGCGGTCGGGATCGTGCTGTTGCGCGGGATGATGCGTTCGACGAGGCCGCCCATGGTCTCGAGGCCGAGCGACAGCGCGATCACGTCGAGCAAGAGCAACTCGCCCGCGCCGGCATTGCCCGCCAGCGCGTTGGCCTGGATCGCCGCACCGAGCGCCACGACCTCGTCGGGGTTCAGGTTCGTCAGCGGCGTCTGGCCGAAGAACTCGCCCACCGCCGCCTGCACCATCGGCATGCGTGTCGAGCCGCCGACCATCACGACGCCCTTGACGTCGGCCTTGTCGGTCTTCGCATCGCGCAAGACCTTGCGCACGGCCGCCACCGTGCTCTGCACGAGGCGCCGCGTCAGCATCGTGAACTGCTCGCGCGTCACCGCGACCGAGAGCTCGCCGGCGTCGAGCGGGCATGCGAGCGTCGTGTGGTCGACGCTGGAGAGCTTCTCCTTCGCGGCGCGGGCCGCGACCAGCACCGCCCGCTTGTCCTGCGGCGTGCTCGCCTCGAGGCCTGCTTGCAACAAGGCCCACTCGGCCAGCGCCGCGTCGAAGTCGTCGCCGCCCAGCGCCGAGTCGCCGCCGGTCGCGACGACTTCGAACACGCCGGCGGAGAGGCGCAGCAGCGAGATGTCGAAGGTGCCGCCACCCAAGTCGTAGACGGCGTACAGGCCTTCAGCGCCGTTCTCGAGCCCGTAGGCGATCGCGGCCGCGGTCGGCTCGCTGATCAGGCGCAGCACGTTCAGGCCGGCGAGTTGCGCAGCGTCTTTCGTCGCCTGGCGTTGCGCGTCGTCGAAGTAGGCGGGCACCGTGACAACCGCGCCGAAGATGTCGTCGGCGAAAGTGTCCTCGGCTTGATGCCGCAGCGTCGCGAGGATCTCGGCCGAGACCTCGACCGGCGACTTCACGCCGCCGACCGTGCGGATCTGCACCATGCCGGGCGCGTCGACGAAGTCATAGGGCAGCTTGTCGCGGCCTTCGATGTCGGCGATCCCGCGACCCATGAAGCGCTTGACCGAGACGATGGTGTTGCGCGGGTCGGTCGCGGCCTCGGCCAGCGCTGCGGCACCGATCTGGCGCTTGTCGCCAGCCAGGTAGCGCACGGCAGACGGCAGGATCACGCGGCCGGCCTCGTCGGGCAGGCATTCGGCCACGCCGTTGCGCACCGCCGCAACGAGCGAATGCGTGGTGCCGAGGTCGATGCCCACCGCGATGCGTCGCTGGTGTGGGTCGGGTGCGCCGCCGGGTTCGGAAATCTGCAGGAGAGCCATGTCAGTTCCGCCGGGCCGTCCCAAGGATCTGACGCGCCCCCCCAGGGGGCAGCGAACGAAGTGAGCGTGGGGGTTTCATTCGGTTATTGTCCCAGCGCTTCGAGCCGGGCGTCGATGTCGTGGGCAAAGCGCTCGACGAACATGAGGGCTCTGACCTGTTGCGCCGCGGCGATGAAGTCGTGGTCGCGGTCCAGCGTCGCTTCGAGTTGCGCCAGCGCGGCGCGGCGGTGGTCGGTGACCTGCTGCAGCAGTTGGTCCACGTCGTCGATGTCGCGTGCGTCGTCCAGCGCCTCACGCCATTCCATTTGCTGCATCAGGAAGGCGGTCGGCATCGCGGTGTTGTTCTCGGCCTCGATGGCCGCGCCGTTCAGCTCGCACAGATAGGCAGCGCGCCGAACAGGATCCTTCAGGCGCTGGTAGGCCTCGTTGACACGCACCGCCCATTGCATTGCGACCCGCTGCGCCGCGGCGCCCTCGACGGCGAACTTGTCCGGATGGACTTCGGTCTGCAGCGTGCGCCAGCGCGTGTCGAGCGCGTCGCGGTCCAGGGCGAAGCGCGGCGCGATGGCTAAGAGTTCGAAGTCGGTGCTGGCGAGGTTCATGGAAGACAAGAAAAAAGCGCGACCTCGGCCGCGCCTTTGCGGTTCAGTCAAGCGTCAGACGCGAAAGGATTCGCCGCAACCACAGCGGTCTTTCTCGCGCGGGTTGTGGAACTTGAAACCTTCGTTCAAGCCTTCGCGCACGAAATCGAGCTCGGTGCCGTCGATGTAGGGCAGGCTCTTCGGGTCGACGATGATCTTCACGCCGTGGCCTTCGAACACCGTGTCTTCGGGCGCGAATTCGTCAGCGTATTCGAGCTTGTAGGCCAAGCCCGAACAGCCGGTCGTCTTCACGCCCAGCCGCACACCCACACCCTTGCCACGCTTGGTCATGTAGCGCGTGACATGGCGTGCAGCGGCTTCGGTCAACGTGACAGCCATGGATCACGCCGCCTTCTGGACCGACGCGGTGACCGATGCAGTCTTGGCCTTGTAGTCGTTCACCGCCGCCTTGATCGCGTCTTCGGCGAGGATGGAGCAGTGGATCTTCACCGGCGGCAGCGCGAGTTCTTCGGCGATGTGGGTGTTCTTGATCGTCAGCGCTTCGTCCAGCGACTTGCCCTTGACCCACTCGGTCACCAGCGAACTCGACGCGATCGCCGAGCCGCAGCCGTAGGTCTTGAACTTGGCGTCCTCGATCAGCCCGGTCACCGGGTTGACCTTGATCTGCAGTTTCATCACGTCGCCGCAGGCCGGCGCACCGACCATGCCGGTGCCGACCGTGTCGTCGCCCTTGTCGAAAGAGCCGACGTTGCGCGGGTTCTCGTAATGCTCGACCACTTTTTCGCTGTATGCCATGTCGTACTCCTGGTGTCAGTGTTCAGCCCACTGGATGGTGCTGATGTCGATGCCTTCCTTGTGCATGTCCCACAGCGGCGACAGATCACGCAGCTTGGCCACGCGGTCCTTCAAGGTGGTCACGACGTAATCGATCTCTTCGACGGTCGTGAAGCGGCCGATGGTCATGCGCAGGCTGGAATGCGCGAGCTCGTCGCTGCGGCCCAGGGCGCGCAGCACATAGCTGGGCTCCAGGCTGGCCGAGGTGCAGGCCGAGCCCGACGACACCGCGATGCCCTTGATGCCCATGATCAGCGACTCGCCTTCGACGAAGTTGAAGCTCATGTTCACGTTGTGCGGCACGCGCCGCTCGGCATGCCCGTTCAAAAAGGTCTGCTCGATGTCTTTCAGGCCGTTGATCAAGCGCTGCGACAGCATGCGGATGCGCTCGCGTTCCGCGCCCATCTCGGCCTTCGCGATCGCATAGGCCTCGCCCATGCCGACGATCTGGTGCGTCGCCAGCGTGCCCGAACGCATGCCGCGCTCATGGCCGCCACCGTGCATCTGCGCCTCGATGCGCACGCGCGGCTTGCGGCGCACGTACAGCGCGCCAATGCCCTTGGGGCCGTAGGTCTTGTGCGAGGCCAGGCTCATCAGGTCGACCGGCAGCTTCGCCAGGTCAATGTCGACCTTGCCGGTGGCTTGCGCCGCGTCGACGTGGAAGATGATGCCGCGCTCGCGGCACATCTTGCCGATGGTCTCGATGTCTTGAATGACGCCGATCTCGTTGTTCACGAACAGCACCGAGACCAGGATGGTGTCGGCACGCAGCGCGGCCTGCAGCTTGGCCAGGTCGACGAGGCCGTCTTCCTGGACGTCGAGGTAGGTCACCTCGAAGCCTTGCCGCTCGAGTTCACGCATCGTGTCGAGCACGGCCTTGTGCTCGGTCTTCAGCGTGATCAGGTGCTTGCCGCGGGTCTTGTAGAACTGCGCCGCGCCCTTCAGCGCGAGGTTGATCGACTCGGTGGCGCCCGAAGTCCACACGATCTCGCGCGGGTCGGCACCAACCAGCGACGCGACCTGTTCACGCGCTTTCTCGACCGCCGCTTCCGCCTCCCAGCCCCACGCGTGGCTGCGCGACGCCGGGTTGCCGAAGTGCTCGCGCAGCCACGGGATCATCGCGTCGACGACGCGCTGATCGACCGGCGTGGTCGCGCCGTAGTCCATGTAGATCGGGAAGTGCGGGGTCATGTCCATGGTGAGGCATCACCGCGGCATCACGGCCGCGGTCTCTGGGGAGTGGGTTACTTCGAGAAGGCGGCGCCGAATGCGAACACCGAGTTGGGCGCGGTGATCTTGATCGGCTTCACGACAGGCTGTGTCGAGATCGCGCGCTTCACCGGCTGCTCTTCGATGGACACGCCCTTGGCAAGCTGCTCATCGACGAGTTTGCGCAGCGACACCGAGTCGAGGAACTCGATCATCTTGGTGTTCAGGCTGGCCCACAGGTCGTGCGTCATGCAGCGGCCCGAGTCCTCGCCCATGCAGTTTTCCTTGCCGGCACAGCCGGTGGCATCGATCGGCTCGTCGACGGCGACGATGATGTCGGCAACCGTGATCTGGTCGGCCTTGCGGCCCAGCGAATAGCCGCCGCCCGGGCCGCGCGTGCTCTCGACGAGTTCGTGGCGGCGCAGCTTGCCGAACAGCTGCTCCAGGTAGGACAGCGAGATTTGTTGCCGGCCGCTGATCGCCGCCAGCGCCACGGGTCCGGTGTTCTCGCGCAGCGCGAGGTCGATCATGGCGGTCACCGCGAAACGGCCCTTGGTGGTCAGACGCATTGAATTCTCCTTAGCCTGTGTCGGCGGTTGGGCTGTAAAAGTGCAGCTGCAGCCGACCGACGCGCCGGGCAGAAGGGGTTAACCCTGCTGATCCCGACTAGTTTCGTCAAGTATAGCCGAAGCCGACAAATTCGGTCGAGATTGGTCCGAGAAGTTCCCTTGCATCGCAAGGGATTCATCGCGACCTCAGCCTGCGCCGCGCCCTGGCGTGATGGGCACGACGTTGTCGGTGCCGGGCGCCCCGAAGGCCTGCTCACGCAGGTGGGCCAGCTGATCGCGCACCCGCGCCGCCTTCTCGAATTCGAGGTTGCGGGCGTGGTCGAGCATCTGCTTTTCGAGCAGCTTGATGCGCTTGCCGAGGTCTTTCTCGCTCAGCGCCTCGATCGCGGCAGCCTCATTGGCCGCCTTCAGATCGTCTTTCGCACTCTTCTCACTGTAAACGCCGTCGATCAAGTCGCGCACCTTCTTGACGATGCTGCGCGGCGTGATGCCTTCAGCAAGGTTGTGGGCGATCTGCTTGGTGCGGCGACGTTCGGTCTCGTCGATGGCCTTGCGCATCGACTCGGTGACCTTGTCGGCATACAGGATGGCGCGGCCGTTCAGGTTGCGCGCCGCCCGGCCTATGGTCTGGATCAGGCTGCGCTCAGAGCGCAGAAAGCCTTCCTTGTCGGCATCCAGGATCGCCACCAGCGACACCTCGGGGATGTCCAAACCCTCCCGCAACAGGTTGATGCCCACCAGCACATCGAAGGTGCCCAGGCGCAGGTCGCGCAGGATCTCGACGCGCTCGACCGTGTCCACATCGCTGTGCAGGTAGCGCACTTTGACGCCGTTGTCGCTGAGGTAGTCGGTGAGCTGCTCGGCCATGCGCTTGGTCAGCGTGGTGATCAGCACGCGCTCGTTCTTCTCGACGCGGTCGCGAATCTCCTGCAGCACGTCGTCGACCTGGTTGGTCGCGGGACGCACCTCGACGCTGGGGTCGACCAGACCGGTCGGCCGCACGACCTGCTCGACGACCTGCCCGGCCGTCTGCTGCTCGTAAGCCGCGGGCGTCGCCGAGACGTACATCACCTGGCGCATCTTCTTTTCGAATTCTTCGAACTTCAGCGGGCGGTTGTCGAGCGCGCTCGGCAGGCGAAAGCCATATTCGACCAGCGTCGTCTTGCGTGCCTTGTCGCCGTTGTACATGCCGCCGAACTGGCCGATCAGCACATGCGATTCGTCGAGGAACATCAGCGCATCGGCCGGCAGGTAGTCGACCAGCGTCGGCGGCG
>Ga0307509_10001947_pt1 | contig 34094 bp, 21 predicted proteins | sample 10_EM_MG_FD_202245 | JGI IMG/M metagenome (GOLD analysis project Ga0307509, IMG submission 202245) | Populus trichocarpa ectomycorrhiza microbial communities from riparian zone in the Pacific Northwest, United States - 10_EM | ecosystem: Host-associated > Plants > Roots > Unclassified | place...
TCAATATCCTACCCTATGGTGGATAGTGCCGCACTAGAGATGAGAGTTTGCTTGCATAGATATCAGGCGCATCCTATAGATAATGACCATATCTGGTTGATGACGGCCGGGCCCTGCAGATGACGGCTGGGCCCTGCAGGGCCCTATAGGTGACGGCCGGGCCCTGCAGGTGACGGCCGGGCCTGCAGATGACGCCGGGGCCCTGCAGGGCCCTATAGGTGACGGCCGGGCCCTGCAGGTGACGGCCGGGCCCTATAGGTGACGGCCGGAACAACCCATTTTAACTAAACCTACAGGGCCCGGCCGTCAACACCCAGGACGGCTGTCTTACATGAATTAGGACGCTTTGCCCTGGCGTCCTTACCCACCCTGCCCGGGACGCCCGGGACTATAGGACTGCCGGGCCCTATAGGGCGCCCGGGACGGTTGGGAACACTGGTCGTAAGCATACTGCTTGAACGGAACGACGTCAATCCCAACCACAGGGGCTTTTGTGGTCTAGGACCATTATCCCACGCAATGATGAATGGGTATGAGGGGGTGGTAAGGCTCCTGCTGGAACGGAACGACGTCAATCCCAATCAACGGGATTGGTTCGGTCTAACACCACTGTTGTGGGCTTCTTTGAGTGGGCATGAGGGAGTCGTCAGGATGCTGCTGGAATGGAACCGCGCCAATCCCCACAAACCGGATAGGTGGCGTCGTACACTGCTCCGGTGGACACTGCGAGGTCTTGCTGATGCCCAACAACCTCAATACCCTTGATCTGGATAAGCGCAACCGGCAAATTTGATTTCTGTGTATGTGCCCGACCTACAATGAAAGAAACTTTTTTACCTTTTGCCTTGAATATCTCGTTATCCCATTGGTTCCCGTAAATCACACAATACCCTCCCCTACTTATTGCCTTCTTCCTGAGCTGTTTAACCAATTTTCTCATATTTGTGGCCCGGGGGTGACTTTATCTACTCTTCTTTCCCTCGTTATTTCCTCCTTTAATTTCCATTTTGTTTCCCGTTCCCATTACGTTAAGCTATTTAAGCTCTATTCGTGTTACTATTTTGTAGCTTTGATGGCGAGCCGTACTGGATTGTAAGGATTGTAAGAAGGACGGATGGGAGGCTCTATAGATATAGATATATTATGAGATTAGACACCTACACTCCCATTCCTAGGCGCTTCCCAAACCCCCGCTCCTCTGAAACCTCTGCGACTATGTCCTGTACCAGGAACCTACTCGAAATGGCCCCCAAGTGGATGTGATACAAGATCAAGAACCCTCTTCAAAGGTTAACTCGGAATGATACCCACGAGACCTACCCACGGCAGTGGTTGAGCCCTATGCGAAAGATCAGCCATCTCCTGAAACCGAAATTTGACAACTTGTATCAATATTATAATATTATGGCCCGACTAACCTCACTGTTGCAAATTTATAGCTCCAAACTAACTCCACTTGGTGTTTTATATTGGTGGAGAAAATTTTCATATCGCCAATACCGGAACGCAAATTTACAGAGAATACGTGTCATTTCTGTGAAGAATTTTAACCATGAGGCTTTAGCTCGTGTGAAGACAGACGGCTCTGTGCAGGAGGACATATCACCAAGGAAAAACTTAAGTCGGATATGAATTCTCATACTCCCGCCAGGCGCGGTTACAGCTGTGTGGCCAAAAATCTCAATTCCGGTTTCCCTCCAAGTTATTCTCCATACGACATTTTTAACCTCCCTCCGTCTATTACACATTCATTACCAGCGAAGGTGTTTTTTCCTCTTCATCCTGCTACAAATTAGGGCTGGTAAGCCCCCGCGATATATCATATCATATTCGTATTTTTATACCTTCCCAAAAAGAGACTATTCCCAATTTAGAAATTTTTGATCGTTGGCCACCACTGTAGGTTTGGGTCGTTTATCCTTTCTTGGAGGAAGAGCCCAGCATCTCTTAAGCGAGCATGTAGCCCTAACCCTTGACTGGGGCATCTGTAGCTGCCCCAATTACGATTAGATCACACTTTGTTCCAAATAGAGGGATATCGGCAAGAAAGTTGGGTAGTTCTCGAGTGTTGCTGAGGCAACGGATCACAGGGTACGGCTCAGGTCTCGCTTCAGAGATAACGCACAATACGCTTAAAGTTCGGTTAGTTAAGCGGGGAGGTGTCGAATTTTTTTGGTGCAGTAAAAGAATGGCAGCCTGGCCTACCGGTAACCCGCCTTGCAATAAGCAATCATCGCATCTATATAACTCTTTCAGAATCTCCGAAATCCCTATTTTTCAAGTTCGCTTGTTTTCCATTGCAAACACTATTGTCACAGAGACTCTCAAAAATGGGCTATGATCGGTAGAGAGTGTATTGGTCCTTATTGTTTCTATGTTGCCGGAGGTGTCCTGTATATACACAAGCTCGACTAGTACAGAAAAAACTCTTTATCAACAATATCATCGCTCGTCTCTCTTCCTTCCTCTTTTCCATGCTCCCGTCCGACATTCCCGAAACTCATTTTCCCTAACTACCGATTTTCCTGTTTCGTTCCCTTACACAGTTTCCCTCATCATCCATGATCTGTTACTGTGCTGACACCATCTTCTGTTTCCTAACCCTCATAGTGCGACACCTATCTCTTTCGTTTCCTAGCAAACCTTAATCCTAAACCTCCGGCCATCCCAAGTGTCGTTTCCTAAAACATCCCAAACATATCTGCCTCGTCTAACTCCTAAGCCAAACATACTAGCGTCTTTCTCTTACATTTCTTCTCTATCGTGCAACTCCCATCAAACGCAATCCTTCTTATCCATCCGCCATCTCGCTTTCATCAATGCCTAATATGTGGAACCTTCGTGAATATTTAACAGAGACAACGATCCCAACTTTGCTCTCCAAAGTCCCTCTAATCCTCTGCTAGTATTATTGGTAGTGCAAAGAAAGTTAGTTTCCCGACAGATGGTGTGCAAGTAGTTCATTAATGCATCCTTGAATTTTAGAATGGAAAGATGCTGGCTGAGATTAAATATTTTACGATATCATATGAATAATGCTATTTACCTGCATACGGCCCAAAACGTTTTTTGTTGGAAGTTTTTCATGCTGCTGGGCATGTCTGGCATATTGGGCTATTTTTTCCCTGTCGGACACCGATAGCTTTTGTTGGATAGTAGCCTATAGGGCATGGGGTTATATCGGGCATGTGGCTTTGTGGTTCTGACGTTTGTGCACCTGGCAGAGGCTTTACTGTTTTCACATTCTATGCTGGTAAGGCATCGGGTATTGTTTCCATTGTTTCTTTCACACTCTATGCCATTACGCATATGGTGATAGTTCATTACGCATATAGTGATAAACTATTACACATATGATAATGGACTAACCATCATGGGTTTACGGTATAGTGGAGAGAACTGTTCTGGGTGACTGTTATGTTAAGTGTGTTGTATGATACATCATAGGTGGCCACAACAGATCTGTATATAGTTCGCCCATTTCCCCCTCTCTCCCGAGGGTGAAGATCAAAGAGAACATCTCCACATTTTGCCTATACAGTGCCTATCGTGATTGCATTTTATTGGTTTTTTGTTTAGTGCTTTCGTTAGGTTCCAACAGCTTTTAGGAGTGACCTTCGGCTTTGGGACCGTCTTTTGGCTTTTAGAGGAGCATCTCGGCTGCAAGAATGCGCTGTTCTGGAGAGATGCATTCATCGTAAAGAAAGCGGGAGCAGTAAGGAAAGCAGGAGAGGCGTAAACGTCGGATGCATGGGAGTTTTTGGCTTCCCTTTGTTAGTATGGGATATTGAAATGATGACATACGGCGTGATCCATGCTAGCATAAGACGTTGTCTTCGTGGTTTATAAATTCTCCTATCTTTGCCGTGTAGAGAAGAACAAAGAACAACCCCCTCCTGAGTGGTGTTTCTGTTCCGCGAACTCCCGGCGCCACATTCGATTGTCGTCGCCGTCGATTCACACTTAAAATTGTTTGACAGTGCCTTACTCGAGTAGAATTACCAGACCTGCGTCGTTAGGTCGTGATACGTGTTGTAACATACCGTAAAAACTCGAATAAACGTACCATGTGCCGGGTAGTCCAAAATTTCCTCCTCTGGAATCGGGGTGGAAAACACAAAAAAACCAGCCTTCGAGACAAATAAAAAAAAAGCAGAGCTTACTCCGAAAGGCAACTCCAACATCCTAGCACGTGGTCCGTTTATCCCAGTTTTTACGGTACTGTACAATACGCATCGTATTCTTTGGACACGACGGTAGATAGAGATGATTTTAATATAGCTCGCACCGTAAATATGTTTAGTTTTCTAAAGTGCAGGTAGAGCTTATACAGTATAGTTTCTAGCAGAATACTATTCATCCCTGATAGCTGGAATCCAATAGTTGTTAGGGTATGATAGTTAGTTTGGGGTTACGACCAGTTTAGGGTCGTGACTACCACTTGGCGGTTTTTCCCGTTGTGTGGGTTTTTCCTGTTTTGTGTGTTTGTGCACTGTCTTCTGTATCTAGTCTGAACTACCAGTAGAGAGCTTCATTTATCGTACATCGAACATCCAGGGTTCCGAATAGTCTGCGGAAGACTGGTCTGGACCAGCTAGTCCAGTCGAAAGTCAAGTCGAGTCTAATTGTGAAAATTAGAACGACTGAACAGTCAGGATTATTGGACCCGACTTGACCGGGATTGGTCAGACCAGGCCCGCCAAGCAGTAGGATATGCACAGCCCTCTGACAAAATTAGCATCCCATCTTGATTTTTACTATTTTGCTCACAATATATTACGCTCAAATAAAGCTTTTCTTGATTAAACTCATTGTTTCCATATGTTATATTGTAGAATCTCCGGAGAGTTGGAATGGAGATAATGCCTGACTTAAATTAGGGGCAGTGAAAATATGTTCGCGAGTATCAAATTTTTTCTGTGCCCTAAGTGAGTGATATTGCGTGACTATGCAATCTTTTATAAAGACTAGTCCGGGACCAGTCTTGGACCGGACCGGACCTCCTGAGTTAGTCAGGTCCAGTCATGGACATCCACCAGGACTGGCAAGCCTGGTCCTGTCTCCATGACTTGACCGGTCGGACTATTCGGAACCCTGCGAACATCCACATCGTTATCATGACATACCGGAACTACCACCTACGTGCTTTTCTCCGTGCTTCGCGCCGTTACCTACGCTACCCCAGTTATCATTGGGTTGTGAGCGAGCTGCCATCAGAGTGTCGCTATCAATCCCATTGGTGTAAAATCCATCCTTGCCCTGACCGAGAGTCCAGGAACCTTTTCTAACTTTAGGTGCTTTGATTGTCAGAAAACTTGAAAGCAGGTCAAGAAAACGCACCATAGTTCCCTTTCTTAATTCATATCCTTTCTTTTTTTTTTTAAAAAAAAAGGCTATTACTTCTATACTGTCAGAGCTGGAACAATTGGACCTCACGCTTGGCCTTGGAATTTGTTTTACTAGTAAGTCTAGCTCTTTTTCTCTTTTTTTCTGTGTAAGCTCTTTCTGACAGGGTCAGCCCCCAATGTATGCTGGGGCCCATATCCAAGAGAGGGGATTTCGGATGTCTTAGCCCGAGGTTCGATTTAAGTTCTTACGGTACCGTAAGAATAGAAATAATTGAGAATGACACAAGGACGTCCAGAATTTCCGGCTTTGGATCAGGAGGAGAAAGCAAACTTGAGATAAAGGCCTTACTAGGAGAGGCAACTGCAACTCCTAAGCGAGATTCTCAACTATTTTAGTTTTTTACGGTATATTTAAGGCTCGCATCAAAGATGTAAATTGAGAATCACCTCCGGGATCTGTAGACAAATACTGTAAACTAGCCTGAAATAGGAAATATACAACTCTATCCCAAATCAGAATCGTACAGATGCAAATAGGACAAATTATCGGAGTATAACCAGACCGGGGTGATATTCCGTTCTAGGGTATCTGGAATTGTTTGGGGTTGGGCTAAACCCACAAAACTCCGGCTCGACTTAATGCTTTGGGGATGGGAGGTCAAGGAAATTGACCAGAACCTTAGCACCCTGACATAGCCCCATTTCCCCGAAACCAATCCATGCGATATCAAAATATCTCATCCCCCCAACACCTTACTCCCAAATCCATCATGGTCCGTCACTCGCCCATCACTACTGGTCTAGAGTGTGCGTTTTCGTAAGGAACGATATGATATGGCGCAGCAGCTTATTAAAAATCTATCAGACACCATTATTCGGACCGGGCGGAAGAACACCCTATCCCGCAATTGAGATGCGTGCGGGGGAGGGGGTATACAAGGCTTGTAGGGAAGGAAGGGAACCCACGATTTAGATTTTTGGAAAATAAATTGTTGGAATAAGGCATTGCCAATTGGGCAAAGTGTCGGCAATCCTGTCAATGTAGGGAGCGGCGTTTTCGGTGGTCGGCGGAATAGGGTATAGCCGGTTGCCCGGCTATTGCGGGGTCATAGCTCCGACGCGAGGAGTCCGTAGACCTCCGGACCATGTATCAGCATTCATCCCCCCTAAAGCCATGAGATCACTCAGTTTCCTGCTTCCTGCCGCTCGCGTTCTTTATTCCCCACCCAACACCCCTACCTTGACGCCCGGCGCCCTCATTGCCACTCTGGAATATATCGGTGGCAACGATCTCCAGCGGCAAGGGCAGCGAAACCTCGACCAACGTCTCTAGGAGCGGAACACATCTATCGGCAAGCGGGACGTGCTGAATGATTGGGAACGCCATTCCTGTGGTTATTTCTTAATCACTGCTCTGTATTTTTCCTTCCCTGTTCTAGCTAGTTGATATTATAATTCATTTCTTTGGCTTGGGGAAATTGGCACAATTGACGCGCCATGTTGGATCAGAGAACAAAGATCCAATACGAACCTCTCTCCATACCATTCTCCTGCACCCAAATCTCTTCCCCTGCTACCAGAGGCTAATTCCTTAGCAAAACCATCTCCTAATCTGCCTAAATCTAATATCCCGGATCCACTTGGTGTGAGGAAGCTTTCTTAATCTGATTTTTTAGCACCCCGAGCCCCGGTAGTGAAAGACCGAATCACCCAGCACCATGACCCATAGTCCAGGCTACCGCCCCTGGGATTGTGCCCAGCAGTTGTAATTTCGCTCTGGAATCATCAGCCGGTTACGATATGGTAGCTTTTCCCACTATTCGACTCAACTAGGAGTTAAGTTGGAGCTGTAAATATATATCCTGGGATAAATAGCATCATATTATAATATTGGTATGTTGGCCTTTAGTTTTATGGCATAGCTCATCATGTGAATGACACCCTACCTCCCCCCTTTATGTCGTCGGTATCAGTGTGAGTTAACTTTTGGGGTGGGTTCTTGACCTAGTGTAGCGTCATCTAGGAGACCCTTCGGGTGGGTTTCCAGTACATATAAGAAAGCACTTGTAGACAAATGGCAAAATTTCTCATTCCCCCCCGTCGCCGTGGTGCCGTCACCTATCAAGGTCCATCACAACACATCACTTGCCCCAAAGGGACAGCCAGAGCCATAAATTTACATAGACGGGGGCTTACCCACCGTGATCCCGGCCAGAATGTAGAAGAGAAATCTTGGCTCGCCAGGAATATATAAGAGGAGGTTCCACATGGAAGTATAGCAAATAAGGGGGAACTCAAATTTAGATTTTATGCTAAACAACTAACCCGATTAGGGGCCTGTTTACCAATAGACGGCCGTCTAGCAACCCGAGACGGTCGCGAGCGTCAAGGCGGGGTAGACGGTCCAAGTGGTGTAGGGAAAATTGATGGCTCCCTGTTTACCTACGTAATAGAGGCTACTATAGTTTAGTGTGAATGCTTTTTATTCGCTAACGTGAGGTGTGCAACCATGTAGCTTTCAACTATCAACAGTGCGCGCAACCGAGATATCAGACTGACCAACAATCACTTCACACTAAAGCAAGATGGGAGCTGTGTCTTTGAACTTGCATGGGATTATGAGAGAATGCTTTCCTGATTGTGCAAGGAAAATAAAGCTAATTGGTAGCTGTTATGGGAATTGGGAGCATAACAGATGGGGGGCATTGGAGTGGACCCGATAGACGGAGGTTGCAATCCCACCTCTTGAGCAGCGTCCTGTTTTGGCCGTCTAACAGCCAGAATATTAGACGGTTGAAAACAGGGTAAAAAGTTTTGCCACGTCTATCGGGATAGGACGTTGGTTGAGACGCAACCGTCTAGTTTCCACACCAAAATCTCCTGACCAGACGGATCGGTAAACGGGCCCTAGATCTGGTAAGACAGTATAGGTCTGACTTAATTAAGTCTTCCTCAGTGACATCCTCCTGCACACGACCGTTTTTACATGCGATCCAAGTCTCATAGCTAATCCCTTCACAAAACCCTCCCCGAATCTCTGTAAATTTGCGATCCCAAACGCACTTGCTATGAAGAAGGTTACATAATTAGCGCATTCCGCGACTAGACCCCTATGGCCGAGGATTTAACCACCCGGTGTCAAGTTTTATGGTGTGGGTTACCACCTCGGTGGACCATGCTGTCCAGCTGTAATTTGACTTCCGGTATCACCGATATAAAATATGATAGCTTTCCCCACCGTTAGAACCCCATGTTGAGTTAGTTGGAGCGGAGCTATAAATTTACACCGTGTAGTTAAGGGTACCATCATATTTATAATATTGATACGGTGTGCGGACCTTAAGCTTCAAGAGATAGCTGATATTTCTCAAAGGACCCCACCACTGCAGTGGGTATCCTGGGGATCATTCTGAGTTAAGCTTTGAAGCGGGCTCTTGACCCAGCATCACATCCCATAGGGGACCTTTCGAGTTGGATTCTGATACTGTACATAGTCGCAGGGGTTTCCTAGGAGCGGGGGCTTGGGAAGCGCGCTAGGAATGGGAGACGAGGAGTGGTAACATGCGCGAGAGGGGAGAAAACAAAAAGAAAGTACTGCTAGACCACACATTACAAACTCTGCTCTATAGGTTCCCACGATGTGTCCGGCCTCGTTTGTAGTGTGGGTGGGTATCTAATCTCCTATATATCTACATCAGTGGAGCTTCCATCCACCCCTCTTACAATCATTACAATCAAATCCGGCTAGCATTAAATCTACAAAATAGTAACACGAATGAATACAAAGTCAAACATGGAGAGACCTTGGATAACTTAACACGGTGAGAATGAGAAACAAAAAGCAAATAAAGAGAGGGCAAGGAGAGTGGAGAAGGCAGCAACGGGACACGGATTGGGAGAAGGTTGTTTAGAGGGCTGAGGGATAAGATAGCAGGTAGGCAAGGGTCTAGGGTGGTTTGGTAGAACGATGGAGAGACGCGGGATTCTAGGCAAGTGATACGACGGCTTGACATCTACAGTGACTTGGCAGTCTAGGTGAAAAGGTAGGACTATAGTGAGTGCAGGATATTGTCTTGCTATATTGCGCTGCTAGGAGGGTAAATCTGGTAGATCAAGAGGGAAGTATCGAGTCTATGGTTGGACATCAAACTTGAGGACACGTTGGATATCAAAATTGAGAACACCTGGGGGGGAGATTGATATTGCCTGGACAGCTCTAGGGGGAAAGGCTCTATTGATTGTAGCTAGGGCACGTATACAAGAATTAAATTTGTTGGTTTCACTTTTGCACTTATCTTCGTGCAGGGATTGAGGTTGTTGAGCATTGGCAAGGCCGCGTGATTTCCACCGGCGCAGTGTTCGACGCGACGAATCCGGTTCGTGGGGATTGGTGCCCTTCTATTCTAGCAGCATCCTGACGACTCCCTCATGCCCACGCAAAGAAGCCCACAATCGTGGTGTCAGACCGAAAAGATCCCGTCGGTTGGGATCAACGTCGTTCCGCTCAAGAAGTATCCTTACGACCCCCTCGTGTCCTCTCCCGGAAGCGCACAAGAGTATTGTACGACCATGCCTATCCGGTTTGTCGGGATCGACATCGTTCCGTTCCAGCAGCATCCTTACGACCCCCTCGCGCCCACTCCAGGAAGCCCACGTGAGCGGTGTTTGGCGGTCCCCACCCGGCTTGTCAGGATTGACGTCGTTCCGTTCCAGAAGCATCCTTACCACCGCCTCATGCCCACTTTCGCCGGCTCGCGAGAGTGGTGTTCGACACCACTTATCTGGTTTGTCAGGATTAACATCGTTACGTTCTAGCAGCATACTTACGATCGCTTCATGCCCACTCATAGAAGCCTATGAGAGCGGCGTTAGACACAGCTTATCTGGTTTGTCGGTATCGACATCGTTCCGTTCCAGCAGCACCCTTACCACCCCCTCATGCCCACTCTCGCCAGCTCGGGAGAGTGGTGTTCGACACCACTTATCTTCTTTGTTGGGATTGACGTCGTTCCGTTCCGGAAACATCCTCGCGACCCCCTCATGCCCGTTTCGGGAAGCCCACGAGAGTGGTGTTCGCTGATCCTTATCTGGTTTGCCGGGATTGACGTCGTTCCTTTCCAACAGCATCCTCACGATCCCCTCATGCCCACTCATGGAAGTCCATGAGAGTGGGGTTCTACCCTGCCGATCCGGTTTGTCAGGATTGACGTCGTTCCTCATGACCATTCTCAGCGCCCCACAAGAGCGCTGTTGAGCCATACCCGGTACCAGGCGTGTCAGAATTGACGCTCCGTTCTAGCAATGTCCCCACCACCCCTTCATGCCCCATCCTCGAAGCCCAAGCAAGTGCTATGTTACCACGGATATCTTTTGCCTGCATATCGCCGTTATTTGTTTCTAATAAAGCAACTATTAGCTCAAGGCACCCGAAGTATGCGGCACCGTGAAGCCCAGTAAATCCTGTAGGGACTCCATCACCGCCCAATGGTTGCTCCTCAGCTCTCACACCATGCAATAACAGGACCTTTGAAGATATGTGTTTGTCATATCCATCGAGTAACTTCAATGCGAGAGCTTTCACAGTTTCCGTGGTTTTCCATTTAGCATGTGTGCCCCAGTAACAAGAAGCATATTTGACAAAAGGGGCCGTTTGTGGGACGGAACGGAGTGTAGGCGCAAAGTTCCTCACGTAGGGAAAATTGAGGTAGGTTAAACAAACCTCCGCAATTATGGAGTGGGGGTTAGGGAACAAATTGCTGTTATTGGAGAGGTGCTCTTGCAGAGTGTAGTGGATAAGCCTGACGGTAGACGAGGACTTCTCGACAGTGACGAGCCCCATCGAGCATGCTAGTAGTGTTTCTATCGCAGGGATATTTTGAATATCCAAATCAATAGACCCGTCTACTCCTAAGGAGTGGCATAACTCGTCAACATTTAATGGCCGCTCCGCATGTGATATCCACATTAGAACTTCCATCCCGAGTTTCGATGCGCTTCCGGGCTGGGCTTGCAGCCGTGATAAAGATTCCTTGTATGCCTCTCCAAGACCCTTCCCTTCGGTCATCTCGTCAAGCTTCTTTCTTCTCCGAAAGAGAGTAGCCTCGCCCAGAATTGCATCCATGTTTAGAGAAACAAGAAGGAATCTAGGGACAATGGTTAGTGAATTGCACCTCGGACCTGTCTTGGAAATGTATTTGATATTCTTACTTACATTTCCGAGATCTTCTCCGGGATAATTCTCATAATATCCGCCCGCAATTCGTCATCCATTGCTTTAGGAATAGAGTCATCGCCCAGCCTCATTTCCAGATAACTCTTAATATCGCTGGGGGTCGGACTGAGTGGTATCTGGTGTACTTTGCCAAAACATCCCACGATCTCGTCGCCGATATGGGGTCTACCGGTAAGGAATACTCGTGTGCCCGGGGACACTCGAACAATTCTTCGCAATGACTCAAGGAGCTCCCGTCGACGCTTCGCAGTGCATTCGTCTAATGCGTCGATGCATATAAACAGCCGTGGCAGCGAAGTAATGGTCTGATTTAGTATATCTACCATGTCCGGGAGGCGGAGGCCCCGGCCCCCAAACTCTTTTTTAGCCTCCCGAAAGGCCTCCCGTGTATGCTCCGGGATCCCCCCCCTGCTTGCAAGTTGCTTGAGCATGGCGCCCAACATATTTGCGGTAGACTGGTCCTGTTGGGCATGGAAATCGCAGTATAGTCCGACGACGGCAACATCTTTCCCCACAGCCTGATTGCACAGAGTATCAATAACCATGGAACTGTTGTTGACCGATCATCAGCCACATTTGTGTTATCTTGCTCGCGAGTTCCTCCTACCTAACATAAGTTTTCCCCACCCCTGGATTCCCGTAACAGAACAACACTTGCTCAACACTGCCAGCTTCGGCATCACTCCATTTCCTAAACTCGCCAGTTTCTAGGACCCAGTTCCCCACGCCATCGAGTCGGTCGGTACGCACAGCTTGGTGCCGTTTCTGTGGTTCGAGTGGGGATAACCACTGCAGAATTTGACGCCCCTCGGTGTCGATATTGGTGATAAAGTTGACAATATTGTTGAACGAGTTGATATTACCGGTGACCTGCTGGTTTGAGGACGACATCTGCGGTATAGCGGTGATCTGAATTGTTTTTCCGGAAAAAGAGTTAGAGATGGTGGGCAGCGGGAATATGAGTTTGTCGGAAGTCAACAAGATCTCTAAGAACACAAGAAAGCGGGGGTGGCAACCTCTGAGGCTTTGGCGCTGCGCAAGTCTGGGCTTGTCCAATCATTATCTGCAGTTGTCACAAGACTCGCTGCGAACACGACTCCGCCAACTAACTCTGCCTGCAGAGCACCCTCGGATCCCAGCACGAAAAACGGGCTCAATGAGCATCAAATTTTTGCATGAGAAATTTTATTCACGAGCGCCACCACTGGCCCTCCTAGTTTACAGTGCCGTAGAGCGAGGCTTATTTTTACAATCATGTACTGTAGAGTACCTAAAGATGCCCGCCAGGGTTCCGAATGGTCGGCCGTGGACTGGCTCGGACTAGCTAGACTAGGTCAAAGTCTAGTCTAGTCTGGTGGCGCAAATTAGACTGACCGGACAGTCGTGGTTGTTGAAACTCACTGGACCGGGCTCAGTCAGACTGGACAGACCAGGTGAAAACCGAGTGATAGAAGATCTATCGGCCTGTGGCTTACCCACTTAAAGACAACAGTTAAATTGTGAAAACCTCTGCAGAGAAGCCAGCTGTGTGAAAGTTCGCTCTAATTCACCCATACTGATGAGCAGACTCCGCTAACCGACTAAACCGCCAAATCTCAGGCAAGTTGGAATGTGCATGTTGCCTCGCTTATATAGTTCATTGAAGATCCATTGCAACTAACGTACCCCATGGCGGGCCAAAACACATGGTTACATGAAACAAACTAATAGAGTGGTATTCAGAAAACCGGTTTAGGCTCTCTGCTTTGGGACCATTTCGTGTAACCGTGTGTTTTGGCTGGCTATAGGGTACGTTATCAAGTCTTTTAGTTCACTAATTGAGTGATGCTACATGTAGCGACACTTGCTTATTAATACACGTTCCCCACCTTCCACCCATGCAGGGGGGGAATAGGGAGACTGGTCTGGGACTAATTCCGACCAGTCCTTGACTACATTTATTGGTCAGGTCTAGTCACAGACATTGATTCAGACCGACCGACTGGTCGTGCCCCCCTGACTTAACTGGTCGGACTATTCGGAACCCTGATGCCCGCACTCGCTGTATTCTTCAAACACCGCTGTCATGCCCAAGAATTTTCATCAAGATAAGGCCTTGGATTCCTATTTCCTAATTCGGGCATATCATCAGCTGAAATCAGTGTTCTTTCTTCTGCCCCGCAAGTCCAAATCAAGCACTAGCCCAACCGAGAATCTGGACAATACATGCATTTTATCGGTAGATACAAGTACATACTTCCATTTTCATCGCGTATTCGGAATTAGGTAATATTAAAGATTTATGTCTTAATACTATGACCAAACATGGCTAGTAGTAGTTACTATTCCTTACATCATTTATTCTCATACCAGGCCAAACTTGTTCTCTTTTATTACCTTTTAGTTCACACACAGGTCACTTTCACTTACTCGAGTACTTGTACCATCGGCTACATTGTCCTCTTGTATTAAACACATTAAATCTTTGATATTTCACATAATTATGACACACCTTCCGGTACTTTTATAGCAACCGTATTCCGAATACACGATGAGAATAGCAGTGCTACAGTACTCTAGGAAGTCACAATCAGTGAGGCGAACTCGGCTATGCGCACGTGAACCCTCAACCACGGGTAACCCCAAAGAAGGTTTCCTAACAGATGGTACGAGCGTACTAGTTGTTGGTTAATGCATCCTGCCTGTACTCTGCCGACCACTGTCGGATTTCGAAATGGGAAAATGTTTTCACACATTTCAATAAATGAAGAACCCTATTTACCTGCATACTGACCTCTTGTTTGTTAGAAGTCTTTCATTCTGCTCGGCATACCTAGCACATCGCGTTATTGTTGCCCAATTCGCACAGCTTTCAGAAACGCGCTTTACCTTTTGGGAAAGCTTTTTGGCTATAGGAATGGGCTTATGTTCTAGAGCGATGCATCCGCCGTAAAGGAACGTAGGGAGGGCGGGAGAGTCAGAGGGAAAGCAGGAGAGGTGTAAGAGTGGGATGCATGGTGGTTATGGACAGTGGGAGTCTTTGTCTTTCCTTTGTTGGTATGGAACATGGAAAGGGAGATATACGGTGTGATCCATGGAAGTACAGTACAGGATGTTGACTTTGTCATCAACACATACTCCTGTCTCGCAGTAGTTTGCTGTGTAGCAGAGAATAAAAAAGAAAATCCCCTCCCTTGAGTTGTGCGATTTCGTTTCGGCTGTGTGAGCTCTGGGCATCTCGTTTGGTCGTCACCACGATTGATAGGAGTTTAAAACTGTTTGACAGTACAAGTACCTTGGGTACTAACGCTGTGACGCTTGTTCGTGATACTTGAATCGTGAGGTACTACGCATCGTATTCCTTGAACACAATGGTAGACGCAGAGGATCTTAATATAGCTGGAGCAGTAAATATTTTAGCTTGCTAGAGCGCGGGGGGTCACAGCCCATACAGTTTGGTTTCTAGCAGGATACTATTCAAAACCAGAGCTCGTTCTCTTCATCCCATTCATGTAAAATTGATACTTGCCCTGATGCAGAATCCTGGCAATTTTCTAATTCTAGGCCCTTTTGTTGTCAGGAAACTTGGAAGTGGGGTTCTGAAAGTGCGCGATAGTTCTCCCTCTCCCAATTCATACCCCCCCTCTTTTTAATTAGCAACGGTACTCGTATATCGTAAGAACTGGAATAATTGAACATCACGCTGGGACGTTGGAGTTGTTTTTGCCGGTAAGGTCTGGCTCCTTTCTCTTTGTTTTCTGTCTTAAGCTCGGTCTGACGGGGTCAGCCCCCGCCACGCGCCCCCGCCCACTCCATGGGAGGGAATATCGGATGTCTTAGAGTAAAGTTCAATTATTCCAGTTATACTATATTTCAGGTGGGCATCTGTACGCAAATACCTTAACCTAGCCCGAAATAAGAAATATATATACACCCCTATCCCAAATCAGAATCTTACAAATGCAAATACAGTTACCCCTGGCTGTGATGGACGTCGATGGTCCCGACCTCAAAACCTGGTTCACTAACCCAAACTATGAGGGTTCGCTATAGCAAACTATACTCTGCAGTGATTTCGCCAGCGTTGCTGCGAGACACTGTTCCTCATAACCAAATATTCATTATAACGAGGTTCATTACAGCAAGGGCGAACTGTAGAAACAAATATCGGACTATACTGATAGAAAGTTGTTCCTTTCTAGGGTATCTGGAGTTGTTTGGGGTTGCGCGGACCCACAAGACTCTGCGGAGCGACTTGATGTTTCAGGCATGCCAGCTCAAAAATATGAACACATAACCCGATTTTCCATGGCCACCGAGCCCCATAAACAACAGAATTTCGCATCCCCCCTAGGGGATGAGAAATTCCCTTGACTCTCAGGACCATCATGGCCCATGACTCGCCCTCTACCACTGGCTAGACCAGCAAGTTTTCTTGGGGAACAATATGATATAGTACAGCAGCTTATTACAAACCCGTTATTCGGACTGGGGCGAACGAACACCCTATCCAGCAATTGAGATATGTGCGGGGGAGGTGATGGGGGTATACATGGCCTACAGGGGCCGAGGGGAAATCCCGATTCAGATTTTTGGGAACACAATTGACCACGCCATCCGATAAGAGAACAAAGATCCGGCTCCAGTCTCCCTAAGTATAATCCCTCTGCGCCCAAGCCTCTTCACATGCTACTAAAGCCTAGTGGCTAAGTCCTTAGCGAAATCATCCCCTGATTTGTATACATTTGATATCTGTAATCTACTTGTTGTGAGGAAGATTACTTAATCTGCTCCTCTTACCCCTCTAGCCCTGGTGGTGAAAGACTAATCGTCCGGTAACAAGCCCCATAGCCCAGGCCACCCCCCAGGGGGTTGTACCCTGCAGTTGTAATTTACGCCCCAATATGAGTTGGGTACAATTGGTAACCTTCCCCACTACACTACGCAGATTTGAGTTAGGTTGGAGCTATAAATATATACACCCTGTGATCAATAGGACCATAATATAATATTGGCATGTTGGCCTTCAGTTTTATGACATAGCTGATCTTATGCATGGCACTCTACTACTCCTGTGTATTGTGGGTATCACTGTGAGTTAACTTTTAAAGTGGGTTCTTGACCTAGTGTGGCATCCTCTAGGAGAGCCTTCAGGTTGGCCTCCAGTACATATAAGAAAGTACTTGTAGACAAATGGCAAAATTTCTCATTCCCTCGGGGCTGTGGCTTAGACACCTATCAATGTCCATCACAACACAGCACTCGCCCAGGAAGGAGAGTCGGAACCATCAATTTAGATAGCTTACGATACGATATGATATATCGCAGCGGCTTACGCATAGTAATTTGTAGCAGAATGAAAAGAAAAACACCCCAGCTCACAATGAATATGCGAGAGGGAGTTAGACATGGAGGGTAGGGAATAGAGGGAAACCCAAATTTAGATTTTAGGCCACACAGCTAACCGCGCCAGTCCGGGTAAGAGAATTCATATCCGACCTAAGTCTTCCATAGTGACATCCTGCTGCACGCCACCGTCTTCACACGCGACCAAAACCTCATAGTTAATCCCTTCGCAAAGCAGCCCCTATTCTCTGTAAGTTTGTGTTCGGGTATTACTGATATAAGATGTGACAACTTTCCCTACCATTAAAACACCAAGTGGAGTTAGTTTGAACCTACAAATTTGCACGGTACGGTTAGTAGGACCATACAATAATATTCGCACAGTTTGTCGACCTTCAGTTTTAGGACATAGCTGATCTTTCACAGAGTGTGGCTACTGCTTTGGGTATGGTGGGTATCATTCTGCATTGACTTTTGAAGGGTGTTCTTGATCTAGTATCTGATCCCCTGAGGGCCTGTTCGAGTGGGTTTCTGGTACCGTACATAGCCGCGGAGGTTTCAGAAGGGTGGAGACTTAGAAAACACGGTAGGAATCCAAGCGGAGAAGGGTAACATGTATGAAAAGGGAGAAAACACAAAGCAAATATTACTAATTACGCATCATAAACCCTTCCCTCCCGGTTCCTACAATGTGTCGGGCCTCATGTGTATAGTGCGGGTATCTAATCTCATATATGTCTATACCTACGAAGCTTCCTTCCACCCATCCTTCTTACAATCTTTACAATCCGTTCCGGCTCGCATGCAAGCTACAAAATAGTAACACGAATAAATACAAAGTTAGTCATAGAGAAATCTTGGGTAACTGAACGCAATGAGAATGAGAAACGAAAAGCAAATAAAGAGAGGGAATATAGAGGGAAAAGTGAGTAGAGAAAGGCACCCCCTGGTTACAAATACGTGAAAATTGGTTAAACAGGCAAGAAAAAAGGCAGTGAAGAGGGAGGAGACTAGGGTGGTTTAGGGGAACCAAGGGGATAACAAGAGATTCTGGGAAAATAGAACAAAAGGATTGAGATATGGAGTAACATGACAGCCTATGCGAAAAGATGTAGCTAGAGTGAGTGCAGGATTTGGTTTTGCTAAGTTGCGCTGCTGGCGGGGTACGTCTGCTAGATGGAGAGGGGAGTGTGGTGTTTATTGAAAGGGATTCGTAGGGTTAGGATAGCCCCAGAGAGAAGGGCTCTGTTGATTGTAGGGCGGACAGATAGGTTGAAATCAAATCAGTCGGTTGTGCTTATCCGCCTGCAGGGGATTGAGGTTGTTGAGCATCGGCAAGACGTGGCGATGTCCACCGGAGCAGTGTTCGACACCACCAATCTGGCCTGTGGGGAGCGGCGCCGTTCCGTTCCAGCAACATCCCGACGACTCCCTCATGCCCACGCAAAGAAGCACACAATAGTGGTGTTAGACCGAAAAAACCCCGTTGTTTGGGATTGACGTCGTTCCGTTCCAGCAGTATCCTTACCACCCCCTCATTCCCACGCCAAGAAGCATAGGATAGTGGTGCTAGACCCCAGAACCCCGTTTGATTGGGATTGACGTCGTCCCGTTCCAGCAGCATCCTTACCACCCCCTCTTGCCCGTTTTGGGAAGCCCACGAGAGTGGTGTTCGAGACCACTTGTCCGGTTTGTCGGGATCGACACCGCTCTGTTCAAGCAGCATTCTTACAACCCTCTCGTGCCCACTCTCGGAAGCTAGCAAGAGCGGTGTTTGACACCACTTATCCGCTTTATTGGGACTGACGTCGTGCCGTTCCAGCAAGATCCTTACAACATTCTCGTGCCCACTCCGGGAGGCCCTCGAGAGTGGTCTTTGAGACCACCTATCCGGTTTGTCGGGATCAACATCGTTCCGTTCAAGCAGAATCCTCACAACCCCCTCATGCCCACTCCAGGAAGCCCCGTGGAGTGGTGTTTGACGCCACTTATCTGGTTTGTCGGGATTAACATCGTTCCGTTCCAGCAGCATCCTTACGACCCCATCATGCCCACTCTCGCAAGCTGGCGAGAGTGGTGTTCGACACCACTTATCCGGTCTGTCGGGATTGACGTCGTTCCGTTCCAGCAGCATCCTTACCACCCCCTCATGCCCTCTCCCGGAAGCTCGCGAGAGTGGTGTTCGACACCACTTATCTGGTTTGTCTGGATTGACGTCGTTCCGTTCTAGCAGCACCCTTACGACCCCATCATGCCCACTCTCGCAAGCTCGCGAGAGTGGTGTTCGACACCACTTATCTGGTTTGTCGGGATTGATGTCGTTCCGTTTCAGCAGCATCCTTACGACCCTCTCATGCCCATGCTCGGAAGCCCACGAGAGTGGTGTTCGACACCACATATCCGGTTTGTTGGGATCGAGATTGTTCCGTTCGAGCAGCATCCTGACAACCCCCTCATGCCCACTCTCGCAAGCTCGCGAGAGTGGTGTGTAACACCACTTATCCGGTTTGTCGAGATCGACATCGTTCCGTTCTAGCAGCATCCTTACGACTCCCTCATGCCCATTCTCGCATGCTCGCGAGAATGGTGTGGAATACCACTTATCCGGTTCGTCGGGATTGACGTCGTTCCTTTCCAACAGCATCCTTACGATCCCCTCATGCCCACTCATGGAAGCCCATGAGAGCGGGGTTCTACCCTGCCTATCCGGTTTATCAGGATTGACGTCGTTCCGTTCCAGGAGTATCCTCACCACTCCCTCATGACCATTCTCAGCACCCCACAAGAGCGCTGTTGAGCCATACCCAGTGTCAGGTGTGTCAGAATTGACGTCGCTCCGTTCCAGCAATGTCCTCACCACGCCTTCATGCCCCATCCTCGAAGCCCAAGCAAGTGCTATGTTACCACGGAAATCTTTTGCCTGCATATCGCTATTTGTTTCTAATAAAGCAACCACTAGCTCAAGGCACCCGAAGTACGCGGCACAGTGAAGGCCTGTAAATCCTGTAGGGACCCCATCGCCGTCTAATGGTTGCTCCTCGGCCCTCACACTATGCAATAACAACACCTTCGAAGATATGTGTTTGTCATATCCATCGAGTAACTTCAATGCAAGAGCTTTCACACTTTCTGTTGTTTCCGATCTAGCATGTGTACCCCAGTAACAAGAAGCATATTTGACAAAAGGGGCCGTTTGTGGGACCGAAAGGAGCGTAGGCGCAAAATTCCTCACGTAGGGAAAATTGAGGTAGGTTAAACAAACCTCCGCAATTATGAAGTGGGTGTTAGGGAACAAATTAGTGTTATTGGAGAGGTGCTCTTGCAGAGTGTAGTGGACAAGCCTGACGGTAGACGAGGACTTCTCGACAGTGACGAGCCCCATCGAGCATGCTAGTAGTGTTTCTATCGCAGGGATATTTTGAATATCCAAATCAACAGACCCTTCTACCCCCAAGGCCTGGCATAACTCGCCCACATGTAAGGGCCGCTCTGCATGTGATACCCACATTAGAACTTCCGTCCCGAGTTTCGATGCGCTTCCGGGCTGGGCTTGCATCCGTGATAAAGATTCCTTGTATGCGTCTCCTAGACCCTTCCCTTCGGTCATCTCGTCAAGCTTCTTTCTTCTCCGAAAGAGAGTAGCCTCGCCCAGAATTGCATCCATGTTTAGAGAAACAAGAAGGAATCTAGGGACAATGGTTAGTGAATTGCACCTCGGACCTGTCTTGGAAATGTATTTGATATTCTTACTTACATTTCCGAGATCTTCTCCGGGATAATTCTCATAATATCCGCCCGCAATTCGTCATCCATTGCTTTAGGAATAGAGTCATCGCCCAGCCTCATTTCCAGATAACTCTTAATATCGCTGGGGGTCGGACTGAGTGGTATCTGGTGTACTTTGCCAAAACATCCCACGATCTCGTCGCCGATATGGGGTCTACCGGTAAGGAATACTCGTGTGCCCGGGGACACTCGAACAATTCGTCGCAATGACTCAAGTAGCTCCCGTCGATGCTTCGCAGTGCATTCGTCTAATGCGTCGATGCATATAAACAGCCGTGGTAGCGATGTAATGGTCTTATTTAGTATATCTACCATGTCCGGGAGGAGGAGACCCCTGCCACCAAACTCTGTTTTAGCCTCCTGAAAGGCCTCTCGTGTATGCTCTGGGATTCCCTCCCTGTTTGCAAGCTGTTTGAGCATGGCGCCCAACATATTTGTGGTGGACTGGTCCTGTTGGGCATGGAAATCGCAGTATAGTCCGACGACGGCAACATCTTTCCCCACAGCCTGATTGCACAGAGTATCAATAACCATGGAACTGTTGTTGACCGATCGTCAGCCACATTTGTGTTATCTTGCTCGCGAGTTCCTCCTACCTAACATAAGTTTTCCCCACCCCTGGATTCCCGTAACAGAACAACACTTGCTCAACACTGCCAGTTTCGGCATCACTCCATTTCCTAAACTCGCCAGTTTCTAGGACCCAGTTCCCCACGCCATCGAGCCGGTCGGTACGCACAGCTTGGTGCCGTTTCTGTGGTTCGAGTGGGGATAGCCACTGTAGGATTAGACGCCCCTCGGTGTCGATATCGGCGATAAAGTTGACAATATTGTTGAACGAGTTGATATTACCGGTGACCTGCTGGTTTGAGGACGACATCTGCGGTATAGCGGTGATCTGAATTGCTTTCCGATGAGAGTTAGAGATAGATAGTAAGCAGCTAGAATATGACTTTGCTCGGATGTCCACAGGATCCTAACAACACAACAAAGCGGGGGTGGCAACCCTGTGAGGCTTTGGCGCTACACAAGTTTGGGCTTGTCCAATCATTATCGTCAGCGCCCACAAAGCCCGCCATACGCACGACCCCGCCAACCAACTTTGCCTCCCGAGCAGCCTCGGATCTCAGCACGAAAAACGAGCGAAAACAACACCCAATTTTTGCATGAAATTTTTCATTTACCAGAGCCACACCTGGCCCTCCTGATATACAGTTCCATAGAGCAAGGCTTATTTTTACTGTCATGCAAAGTAGAGTACCTAATCATGCAGGTACTCTCTGTATTTCTGTATTCAAACACAGCTGCCCATACCCAAGAATTTTCATCGAGTTAGGGCCTTAGCTTCTTATTTTCCTAATGCGGGCGTATCACTAGCTGAAATCAGTGTTTTTTCTTCCATCCCGCACGTCTAAATCAAGCACCCCAACTGAGAATCTGGACAATTCATGCATCTTAGTATCGGTATGATACAGTACTAGGGCAAAAGTATTCGTCCGATGCCCTTTTTACACCAAAAGTGTCCATCTTCACCACCCTCTCTCATTGCGCAATGTCTATGAGAATAAGCGAAAATTTGTTCTTGTATTAGCAAACATGTAGATAACATGAAGAAAGTTACAGAATCCTTAAATATTACCAAGTGATGGAGAAAAGGTCATTTAAGTACATACCATCGGTTGCCATGTACTTTTTTGTATGGAGCCCAATACAAAAATCTAAGTCACTTTCACACTAGTTGACACAATCATGAACATGAAGGCAGCTTTGATTCTTTACACTTTTACTTCTAGATGTTTGAATATATAGTGATTCCCTAGCTGATGGAAAAATTTCAAATGTTTTTATTTAGGCAGTGTTGAGAATTGTTTATTTAAAAATGACCATTTTTGGTGTAAAACGGGCATCGGACGAGAACTTTTGCACCCGTACTTCATAAGCACTGCAGTACTCTAGGAAGTCACAGTCAGTGAGACGAACTCGGGTATGCGCACGTGAAAGTTAGATGTGTGTGACTAGGGAGGGGGGGCACTCTTGGCTCCATAGTCCGTAACAAAATTAACCGTGCACCAACTATCGATGGAAACTCAGCCCGACTAACCACCCCGCATTCCAGCACCACCTCAAATTGATCTCCAGATCCATTTCAACTATGTACTCTACGATGTATTTATATTTTTAATTTTAATTTTCTTTTTTAGATTTTATCATAGTAGGGTTCGTGGGGGGGTGCCGTTGCCATGGTGGAAGTTTTTCCTGTTCCTTGGTGCGCAGTTAATTTGTTCAGGAGCAATATTTTTTCATGGTATACCAACAGGAACGATAGTCATCGTTGGTGGGCTCAAGTACCGTGCAGTATTAATAGCACCGAAAATACTCCAAAATCGATCAGATTCGGGGCAGGGAAAATGTCAATTTGTACCTCCACCTCTCAATTAATTAAAATGAAAAACATCTCAATAGTTAGCTAGGAATCTAGCAATAAGTGAATTCGCATCTTTATACAGCATTTCCTTGTTCTGTTGCTGGTGCTAATTAACTGGAGCATGTGATCGATTACAGAAGCGAAGCACCAGCAATTTGCGTGGGCACCATAGAATTTTAGAACAAGGTTACAGCACAGTGGATGGAGAGAGCGTTCTGGTCCAGTGTGGAAGCGATCAATTTGTATAGTCGTAGAAATAGAAAGAGTGTAACAGAAGACTTATCGAAAGTAAAAGAAACCAAATGGCCAAAGAGGGGAGAACAATTTAACAAGGAGAGGAAAGCACTCAAAGAGACGAAGGACAAGTGAGCAGATAACTAAATAAACAAAGAGAAGATCCAACTGCCTTATATCCTTCCTTGTGGAATCCTTTCCACCCCAGCATGCATCCTGCACATGCCCAATCTCACATGAGATTATTCCCTTTCTCTGCCATTCTTCCCGGCACTCAGGATCACTCTGGTGGTGATACCGAATTCCCGAGGTCTTGGGTTAATCGCTATGCCGAGGTTTAAGCTCATGTCCTCGGATCAAGTAGGTATTCGGTAGTCCTGAGTATTCGTGTTTCGTTAGATGTTTGATAGTGTTTGATGTTGTCACACTAGAGATGTAGGGATAGATGTTCGGCTGAGTATGAGCTAGTGCTGATGAAACCGTATGGGAGCCAGAGTGCGTAGCAGGCGCTAGAGGTTGTGTTTCGTGTGCAGCGCGAATGGGAATATATGTATTCGGTAGGTGGCTGAGAACACTGCAATAGCTGTAACAGTAATGGTGAGCAGTCTAGCCCATTTTCAACATAGAACAGGTTGCATATTTTCGAAATCGCCCATTTGACATCACCACACTTCACCCAATATTACACTATTTGGTCCAATATTAAAAGAGCTTGTTTAAAATAGACAGGATGACTATTTCACAAAGAATTGATCAGTCAGCACTGTAGGTGGTGGAATTATAGTGTTCTGAAAATAGTCGTTTTTGGCCTAAACAGGGACACCAAAGATGACCTCTGATAATCAAAACCAAAGCTAGTGATTAATTATCGGTAGGTTCAGGATCCCCGGTAGATAGTATTTTTTGGTGGGGAGTGCCGGTTGCAGAGCCCGACCTACCTTAGTCTGGGCTACCTCATTAAAAGCTTGTGTTTGCGGTATCTCTAATTTACTGCGGTTTTTTTTTTGACTCGGTGGATCAAGCAAGGAGGGCACAGGAAACGCGCTTCTTTCATGCAAGTGAATGGAAAGGGGAATTGAGGGGAAGATGGGGCAGATGATGGTATCATATATTAGGAGACATTGAGAAACCCGGCATCCCTACATTTGACTGAACTCGAAGCAAGAGTCAGGGGTCTCTTAAGCGAGCATGTAACCCTAACCCTTGACAGGTAGCCCCAGCAGCGGCAGAATTAAGCTATTAACACTTCGCTCCAAATCCTCAACCACCGGCAAGTGTAAAGAAGGTTTCCCAGCGGATGGTGCCCGTGTACCAGTAATTCGCTAATGAACCCTTCCTGCAGATCACTGTCGGATTTCGGAATGGGAAAATGTTTTCAGGTATTTCAGTAAATAAATAATCCTTTTTACCTGCATACGGCCCTCCTGTTTGTTAGAAATCCCCCATGCTGCTCGGCATGCCTAGCGCATTGCGCTAGTATTCCTCCATTCGCATAGCTTTCAGAAACGCGCTTTACCTCTTGGGAAAGCGTTTCGGCTAGAGGAATGCGCTTATATTCTGGAGCGATGCATTCGTCGTAAAGAAACGTAGGGAAAGCGGGAGAGGTGCGACAGCCGGATGCATAGAGGCTATGAACAGTGGGAGTCTTTGTCTTTCCTTTGTTGGTATGGAACATGGAAAAGGAGACAAACGGCGTGATCCATTGAAGCACAGTGCAGGATGTTGACTTTGTCATTAATATATACTCCTGTCTCTGCAGTAGCTAGTTGTATACGGTAGTAGAGAAGAAAGAACATCCCCGCTCCTGAGTTGCGCGATTGTGTTTAGGTTATGTGAGCTCTTGGCATCTCGCTTAGTCGTCCTCGCCATTGATCAACGTTTAAAACAGTTTTACATACAAGTACCGAAACAATGATTTCCGGTTGGTAGAGAGATCGGTACGGAGAAGAAACATTCACCTAGCGCCAGTGAATGAACGGGGGTATAGGAAAGAAAACCTTGGAGGTCAGGCAAACACAGTACCTACAAGTGGGCAAATTGCCGCTCGCACCTCTGATAGCGTGAAAAGTATTGTCGAGAAAGAGAGAAAGAGAGACACACAAAAAAAGTCGTCGATGATCGATCAAGGACGAACACTGATGAAAGAAGTCGTGATATGAAAAAAAAACCTTAGGAGCGGAGTGTAAATACAAAGTGTTGCCCTCCCCGGTTGTCTTGCTTTCCCATCCCGCTTAAACCGACCGACCCCTCAGCGAGGCGCGGCAAGTCTTGGCGCCCAGGTATAGTTAGTAAAACGAACGTCATGATTAAATTGAAAGATACGGAGAAGGGGAATCATGATGATAGTTAACCTCTTTTCTCCCCAATATCTCGAGAATGACTCTGAAAGATCCACCAATTCCTGATCGAGTGCGAGAACAGATGGCCATTGGGATGGCTGCCTCTGGAACAGCACCAAGCCTTATAGTGGCTGCAGCACTGGTTGGATCAGCCCCAAGCACAGTTATGCATCGCTGACAGGGTAGAAAATGATGTCTGGAGGAGAGTCAGTGCAGGCAGAAACTTTTGCCAGAAAAGGAAAGAGCGGTGCTGAACTGGTGTTACTTTCGCTACCATCTTGGATTCCCCCCAATGATCTGGCAGTTATGCGGAATTGCAACCTCTATTGTGCAGAAGCGAATTCCGAATGAGAAGTTAGGAAAGAGGTGGGAGGTGCGCTTCAAGAAAAGACATCCTGAAGTTAAAACTCGCTTTAGCAAGCAGTTGGACTTTATTCGCAATCTTCGTGGCAATGATATTCAGTTGATACACCATATCTTTGATGAGGTATCGTATTCTAGCCACTTATCTCATGTTTAGAGTTTTTGGTTTCTTTTTTCTTTCTCAAATTTTATTTATTTGTTGATTTGTTGATTTGTTTATGTATTTCTTATATTTTTTTCTTGCTTTCTTTCCTTTAATTATATTTCTTTTCTTTTATTCTTGTATTATTTATTTTATTTTAGTTTATTTATATTTTTTCTTCGCTTTGGTTGGTTATAATAAACTTTGTTTATTTAAAAATGAAAGGGATTAATAAATGTATTTAGTTAGAATCTATTGTACACGGGTACAAAATAGAGCTCGAAAATACCTATAATATTGATGAAATTGGTTTCCTTCGCAGCCTTGGGCAGTCGGAGTGTGTTTTAGAGGTTATTTGAAACTCTCGTGAGAAAGGAGAATTGAGATATCGTGCACAAAAGTAGTTTTTCCTAAGTTTGCTTCTATTATAATTTATTTACAATCTAATGACTAAAAATAAAATAATTAATATAGATGGTACCCGCGAATTTGTTACCATTATTGAGGGTGTTTGTGCTGATAGAACTGTGTTAAATCCTACAATCATCTTTAAAGCTGAGGAGTTTATAATAGAATAGTTTCAAAGGGTCCAAGGGATACTAGGGAACATTTTGTTTGGTTACTGACAAAATGGGTGGACTGATGAAAAGATGACAATGGAATATTTAAGAAGAAACTTTGGACCAAATAGTATTTCAGCAGAAAAGGCAATGGGAGAGTTTCAATTATTACTCTTCAATGGGCACAGTAGTCATGTCAATATCAAGTTTCTTGATTATTGTATTGCATATCAGAAAATCCCCTTCAGCTTACCACCACATAAAACACATCGATCAGAGCCACTCAACGTTTCAATTTTCAGTCCCTATAAACACCAGTATCAAAGAGAGCTAACTAGGCGCTTTGAACGACATGACTATGGTGTTTTGAAACAGAATTTCTATCAAATTCGAATGACTACTCATCATGCCTCCCTTATTCCAACCAACATACATAGCAGGTTTCTAAATACAGGACTTGTTTCAGTTAACCGAAACATTATAATTTCGAAAATTCAAGCCTTGCAATCCCACTCATCTATCCACAATTCAACAGTACCCAATTCAACAGTTCCCAATTTACATCAAACCCAATCCCCATCCCAGCTGCCGGACCTAGAACCCTTGAACCCCTTTTCTGCCCAACAGATTCATAGTTTAACAGTACCGCAAAACAAATTCGAAATTGAAAGACAAGAATTGATTGGGTTAGCAACACTACCAACCAATAACATGAAAGAGTGGGAACTCAAGAAAATAATTAGCACCCTTGGGGTAACGGGAAACCCAGCACTCACTGAGGTGGATAAGAAACAACGATTAATTGAAAACCTAAAGCAACAGTTGGCTGAAATGCACCACAAGCGAGTCATTAACCAAACATGAATCCCAACCTCTGGGAAGGCATGGATTGATTGAGAAGATATTGCTTCCTTTTTGAGTCTCAGGGCCCGTTTACCTAGAGACGGCTGTCTAACAGCCTGAGATGATGACAACGGTTAAGCGGCACTTGACAGTGGGGGGGGTTGCGACAAAGTGGATGATCTTTACCTAGACTAGGCAACATACCTTTTGATGGTCTAGCTACACCAATCTAGGGCCGTGGAAGATTGGTCAAACACTTTCTCACCATTTGTCAGATAATGCTCGAGACGCCACCGTCTAGTTTAATCACCTACTATAAATTTAATTTTTAGAAATACACAGATAGATAAATAGGCTTCAAGCTATATATACTAGACAGTACCTTAGCTAAACGTGCAACTATTCTATTTTCTTTTCACATCTTCAACTGTATAACTTTCTTCGACGGTCGGCACTGTCTCTAATTGCTAGACGGCCGTCTATAGGTAAACGGGCCTTTAGTCAACTGAGCAGTGTAAATCTATCTAGAAGAAATATCTTCATGCGACAAATTTGATTGCTGTAACAGCGAAAAGAATAGCAGAGGGTATACGGAAAAGGAAAGAGGCAGAAAGGTTGGAAGAGGAGGGGAAGTTACCAAAGCGTTGAAATACTGGTACTACCTTATTGCAAGAGGAGGCTAGTCTCAGAAAACAGATCTCTGAAGCGCGAGGGAAAGTAGAGAAATTGGAAAAACATCTAGAAGATTTGGTACAAGATATTGTACAAGGAGGGGAAAATCTTTTCCGAAGAGATGAGGCAGAAATGGTCCATGGATGTGATGACACCGGGAGTGTAATGTATGAAGAAGAACTTGACGCAACTTCTGAGAAGAGAGCAGGGGCGGATCAGGCCCCTGCCCCCGGGGGGAATCTGTGGACTTTCAGCATGGTATGTAGTTGAACCCCCAAAGGACAAGTGAATTGGTTCTCTGGAGGTGGTTGTGTTGTTGTTGTTCTTGGTCGTAGTGGTTGTAGAAGAGAAAAAAGAAAAAAAAAGTTTGTGTTGAATCTTGTCTGGGTTTGGGCTGATGCCAAGACTTGCCGCGCCTCGCTGAGGGGTCGGTCGGTTTAACAGCCTATGATACATGCTAGTGATTACAAATCACTCCCGGCCGGGAGCCATACCTGCCACTTTTCCCCACTAGCTAAATAAGACCCAGCCGTAATTGTTACCATAAAGAAAAGAAAAGAAAAGACTAAGTAAACCGTGATAGTCCAATCTGTTACCCCGCAGTACCTTAGGGTTACTAGTGCTGTGTCCTTGTTAGTGATACTTGAGTGGTAACGCACTACGCACCATTCCTTGAACACGACGGTAGATACAAAGGATTTTAATATCGCTGGCTCCGTAAATATTTTTAGCTTGCTAAAGCGCAGGGGGTCAGAGCCCATACAGTTTGGTTTCTACCAGAATACTATTCACAATCAGAGCTTGTTCTTTTCATCCAATTGGTGTGAAATTGATACTTGGCCTGACGGAGAGTCCTGGCGATTTTCCAATTCTTGGCGCTTCTGTTGTCAGGAAACTTGCAAGTGGAGTTGAGAAAGCACCCCATGGTTCTCCCTCTCCCAATTCATAGCCCCCCTCCCTTTTTTAAACAATCAGACAGTACTCGCATACCGTAAGAACTAGAATAATTTAACATCACTCTGGGACGTCGGAGTTGCGTTTGCCGGTGTGGTTTGGCTCTTTCTTCTTTTTTTCTATCTTAAGCCCTGCCCGACCGGGTCAGTTTTGGCTGTGCGCTCCCCTCCATCTATGAGAGGCAATTTCAGACGTCTTAGCCGGTTCAATTATTCCAGTTATAGTACATTTATGGCTAGCGTCCAAGATGTAAATAGGAAATTACCTCCCAGATTTGTAGGCAAATACCTTAACCTAGCCCGAAATAGGAAATATATATACAGCCTTATCCCAAATCAGAATCATACAAATGCGAATACAGTTACCCCTGGCTGTGGTCTGGGGCCCCAACCACAAAGCCTCATTTACTAACTCAAACTATAAGAGTTCACTCTAGCTGACTGTACTCTGCAGTAATTTAGGAGGTATTTGGTAAGCTGTTATCAGAAGAAATAGTTATTTCAAAACATGTTTTGAAAACATAATTATGCCAAACAGGACAATTGTTTGTAAACATATTTTCAGAATAATATTTTGTTAGCCATGTTTTTGGATATTAAATATATTATTAGTATGATATGGTTCTGGCTGTCTATAATGTCCCCCAAGTCTATAGCAACGGGGACGGAGGCTTCGCACAAATCATCCTCTGTCTCTGCTATACCTCCGGTGATTGAAATCTCAACACCACGAGACATCACTGTCACTTCCATCCACCCCTCTCTCATCAGACAAGCCACATTGCCTCTGTCTGATTGAAGCCATCTCCCTCCCCTCTTCCGTTCCCTTCTGATAGTCAGGCCTGGCAAGCTTGTTCCTAGGGGTTTGGTTGAGTCTGCCTTCAGTCCCTCTTCTCCGGGCTCGCTTAGGGAGCCCGGCACGGTCAGCAACCCCTCACTCATCAACGGTCAGTCTTTAGTCTCGGTTGATCGGTAAAGTAGTTGTCCCCGGTGGCACTGCTCTTTGGTTTTGCACTATCTCGTTTGTGCTGTGCTGGTACAGTTGGGCTTTTTGAAACATCGGGACCCCGCTTCCATCGGCCTTCCTCATACTTCTCGTATCGGTTAGCCCTCCACCCTTCCCCTCCCCGACATTTGGATCGGCTGGCACCCTACTGCTCGTGGCTCTACGCCCACCATCAGACCTCTGCTCCCATCTGATGTCCTGGGACTAGGGGCGCATGTTTAAACCTTCTTTCAGGGTCTTGTTTCCCGAAATAGCTAACCGGATCTTCCTCCGACTGCCATGAGTCTTCCTCCTGTTGGGGCCATTCTCTCGAACTCGGCTGCTCTTCCTGAGTCTTGGCTGGCGGGGCTATATGCCTCCGGGAGCTTTTCTCCACTCGTGGTGTCCCGAGACCCATCATTCTGGAGTCCCTATTCCCTCGGGAGCTGGGCCCGGTGGGGTTTTACTACGGTTTAGCTTATAGGTTGTTGTTAGGCATACCGGACGGCTCAGCCTTCCCTTGGTGAATAAAGACCTATAGTTACCCTACCTTAGGATTCTGAGTTCAAAAGGACAAGCCAACACCCCCCTCCAGCATCAGCGTTGTGACGGTGCTACACCGGCAGACGCCGCTGTTGTTGCGTCCCTTCACCAAAGTCATTGTCATTGGAGCCCTCCTCATAACCCTATAACCATCGCGGCCGTCTGTCCGACCAGATCCCGTTCGCAGGGTATATGGGAACAGACCTTTGGCGAGCTTATGCAAGTGGTTCGAGCCAGATCGGTCAACGTCGCATAAGGGTACTGAGCACTGAAGACGAGGGTCTTAGAAGTGCCCATTAAGTAACGGGACGTTTTTACCGACAATAGTTAAGCAATATATTCTATACTCCACGCTCTCACGTTGAAAGTAGCAGAAGTGAATGGTGTTCTTGCATGAGGTAGTTTGAGAAATCAGGCATACCCGCACTCACAAAGGTCAATAGTATCCGAAGGATGTTGACAGAACCATACGATAACGATATGACTATGGAGGGATAATGGCCATTGGTGCGATTATCGTCACAAGTCTATCTTATGCCTCGCAGATGACGGTTGCAGGATATGTCAGCAATGCTGAGAGGTTCAATAACAAAGATGGTCCCTTTGTTGGTTCAATCATGGAGACCATTCTGCGTATGTAGTGGTAAACAAGACTTCATGCCGACGAAGATGGATCGTAACCAATGAACTGACGTGTGGGAGCACTGTCATAAAAACTCATGGTGTAGTGATTCGGAAGTCGACGTGAGATAACAGAATTGTCAGGGTCAAATGGTGTTCGCACTTTCAGAAAAAGCAAGAGTTGTTAGCAGGTATTTAGTTAGTATGATATGGTTCAAGAGGTCTATACTGTACACCAAGGGGTTTGTTACGGGGACGTCTTGGCATAAAAAATCATGTACCTCAGTTCAATTTCCATTCAGATCATAGTTTTTATAATAATGTATAAGCCACAATATATATATATTTTGAGAATAGATAAATCATGTAAATAATGAAATGAAATAAGTTGAAAATAGGCATATTGATTAGTATGATACATAATATTTATTAAAATTAGGAGATCAAGATAAAAAAACAACAAATCATACTGAAGAGTATCTGACCTTTAGATTTATTTTCATTTTAGTTTGCTTGTCTTTCTAGAACTCAATTTCGCTATTTTCCTGGTAATTAGTACTTTAGATAGGCTCTTATATCATACTTATTTCTATATTCATTGTTTTGCAAAATTTTAATCTCTATAAATTTGTAAACTCTATAGCTTGACAATTCCAAGATAATAATGATCTAATGAGGAATTGAACATGTGATCATTTTTTAAATCTGTTGCTGAACGACAAGCCGTCCCCGTAACAAACCCCCTGGTGTACAGTACAGACGTCTTGAACCATAGTAGCCTAATTGGTTTACTTTAGGACTGAATACATAAGGTCCTTGGTTCAACGCTCATCCAGATCATACTTATTTTATAGATGACAGAAGGATGCATGGAGCTCTGAACTTAAGATCCTTCCAAGGGATGCTTATGTACCACAGAACGGAGAAGTGATCTTATCATAAATAAGTTCTTACGATAGGAAGATCTTTATCACTTTACCTACCTCTATTTGCAAAATTGAGTCTTCCTAGACAATCTCCGTCTACGATTAAGATTATCGGCCTGTGTTATCTCGCAAGACTTTGAGATCGGCTCCCGCCTAACAGTAAATTGATAGTTCTCCTTGTTACCAAGGCTCACTATATGACAACACTACTCAACGAATTAAGTGAAGCGTTGATTTTCGAACCATTATCTCTTGTCGATTCTATCTTCGAACATCAATTCTACTTATTCAAAGAGCTTTTAGGAGATACACCTCATATTCTCCAAATACTTTATCTGTTCCGGCAGAGCAATACGATAGCCACTGCCCTTACAACTGCTGAGAGGATAGATACCTACCTACAGCAAGAACCAGACGAGGAGTGGAACACTCCATATCCCACGAGGGATATAAAAACCTACGTGTTTCCAGACGACTCCTGGCATACCCCATACCCGACGTCCAATAAGGACTGGGAAATTCCGCTTGTCTTGCTTAACCCCAAGTCAATTCGATAAGCAGCATCAGATACCCTCCAAACCTGTGTAACGGGGGCACCCTGTAGAGAGGTGAACTCTAAGGTTGTGACTGCACCAAAACACTCTAAGTAGAAGATAAAGATGAGGTAAAATAATTCAGAAGAATCAACGGTAAAACTTAATATAGGTAAGCTCAAAGCTTCATGCAATTTAGTTCTCTCGAGGAAAAGTTGGTTGTCGAAGTAGAATGCCAAACGCTTAAACTTAAGTAGATATCAGATTTAAGCCTTTGACATTCACCACTACTTCCGACCTTTGTGTGACCACCCTGTCCTGCTCAGGGTCTGTCCGATGTCTACCCTCCATCAGGATTTATCCTGCCGGAAGTGTCGGACCAACTTGGGTACACTTAACTCCGTCAATAGGATATGAGTTTCTGCAATGCATCTCCAATACTACCGCAGGTGAAAAACTCTTCCTATCGAAGTCATAACAGTAGCTAACTGTTATGATAACAACCGGAATCAATACCTAGGTGGTGGACTCACTGGCCCAGTGGTAGTTTAGTCTATAGAAGCTATGCAGTGCATTATTTAATCTACACGACTATTCAATGTGATAAATCGACATGCAAGCTCCCCAGGTGAGATGTAGCCTGTCACAAATCGTGACTAAGCAAGGCAGATTTCACATGACTAATAGTTATTAGTCATAAGGTATATTTATGTTTCACACTATGCAGTCAGTTGACTCATAGTTATCATATGACTCGCACTTGCGTGTTATCGTTATGTTATGATTGGTTGATATTTCTATGACTCACGATTGTGAGTCATAATAATGTAATGACTTTCGCGTGTGACTCACATTATGAGTCACGGGTTTCACGCAGGTGGCCGGTTCTGCGCACCTGACATGTTTTATGTTTTATGATTGGTTTATTGTATGTTGTGCAGTGACTCATAGGAGTCATCTGATGGATTTCGGGCATGACTCATTATGAGTCATAGGACCGTGTGACACGAGTTATGAGTCACCAGGGTTAGGGTTGTTAGCGTGAAGAGTCTATATAAGGAGGAGACTCGGTCACAGTAGTTACCATCCTCCGTCTCCGCTACACCTCCGGCGATTGAAATCTCAACACCACGAGATATCATCGTCACCTCCATCCACCCCCCTCTCCTCAGACACGCCACATTGCCTCTGTCTGGGTGAAGCCATCTCCCTTCCCTCTTCCTTTCCCTTCTGATGGTCAGGCCTGGCAAGCTTGTTCCTAGGG
>Ga0307509_10001948_pt1 | contig 34086 bp, 45 predicted proteins | sample 10_EM_MG_FD_202245 | JGI IMG/M metagenome (GOLD analysis project Ga0307509, IMG submission 202245) | Populus trichocarpa ectomycorrhiza microbial communities from riparian zone in the Pacific Northwest, United States - 10_EM | ecosystem: Host-associated > Plants > Roots > Unclassified | place...
TTTTGACCGACATAGCTTAGTGCTCAAAACGGGGGCTTGTATTTGTCTATCTACTGGGTGGTGGTACTCGCCTTTAAAGCGGAGGTTTGCACCTTTAAGCAAATAAATTCTAGGATTTAACAAAAAACAAAAAAAAAAATACTTGAGCAGGTTAAATTGCTGTCACTCCGCGACGGCTTGATCAGAGCCTTTTCCCTTTCCGCCTCGCGAGAACAATAGATCGATGCTAAGTTAGCACTATATCTCCTCCCTGCAGGTGGATTTCCCTGGGCTCCGTTAGACCTCCACTGCCGTGTGGTGTCCTTGTGGTACAAGCACAATACTGGTAACTCAAGTCCCATAACTTTATCCCCCTTTTCTTTCCCCCCTCTAGATTCACGGCAGGCCAAAGCTTCGCGAAGATCATCTGTTGCTAAAAGCATTTTATAATCAATCTACTCGACTAAGCAAGCTACCCCATCCATACTAGTACAGTAAGCTAGCTCGAGGAGTACCACAGCCCGCACGAAAGAGCTGAGCCAACATAAACAGAAAACAAATAGTGAAAACTTCTAGAGGTTATGCGCACAATGTATGAAAGCATGCTTGAGATCTTGAAGTAGGATCCCTTTAGAGTTTGGCCGCCCCCTGGCCTTCTCCCCTGGCCATATCCCTCAAAACCCTCCTCAAGAGTTTTCCGGAGATAGACTTCGGAATCACATCCAAAAATTTGACTCCTCCTCTCAGCCTCTTGTGGTGAGCAACCCTATCTTCGACATACCTGATCAATTCCAACTCCGTGGCTTTAGTCCTTTCTACCCCAGCAACAAGGACGACGTATGCCCTAGGCACTTCACTTGCCAGCTCAGGACTGTAGATGCCAGTTACGGCACAGTCATCAACCTTTTGGTGCCCCAACAACAAACCCTCGAGTTCAGCAGGCGGGACCTGGAAACCCTTATACTTGATCAATTCCTTCAGACGATCCGTGATGTAAAAGTTTCCGTCGCCATCTTGGTATCCGATATCACCAGTCTTAAAGAACCCATCTAGGGTAATTGCGTCGGCAGTTGCCGTCGGGTTGTTAAGGTAACCCATCATGATATTTGGTCCAGCCATCCAGAGTTCTCCGGTTTCGCCGGCAGGAACTTCTGCCCCTTCTTCGTTCACATACTTTGCCGTCATATCTACAAGAATAATTAGTATCAGTGCCCGGGTGAATGGGAAAAATACGCCTACTAGGAAGTAAAGGTCCGACACTCCCAACATGTGACCTCCATTGACTCCATCGCATAGAGTGCGTCACTGGGGAAGTCTCAGAAAGCCCGTAGCCTGATTCAAGCCATTCCTAGTTAGCAGTACTACCAACTGGCCCTCCAGTGGCGTGAAAACAGACCTTGTTTAACAGGGACCTTCAGTCTAGCCCACATAGACTCCACCAACTCTCTAGTGAGCGGCGCAGCACCAGAGTTCACCATCCTGAGACTGCTCAAATCGTATTTGGCTACGTCAGGGTGCTTCACCAAAAGAAGAATTACGGGTGGCACAAGCTGTAGAGATGTCAGTCATCCGCACTAACGTGGATCCTTCTACCGATCAACTCACATATACAAAAGTGACCTTATAGTCCTGGACATGCTGACAGAATTTATTCAGGTCAAAGCGATCCATTACCACCGTTGGTAATCCCCGTAGAATTGCGTGATGCATTATGCCTAGAAAGATTAGGTTATATTTCAAACGGCATTTAAAGCCTTCAAAGAAACCCACAAGTCAATCCGTATATATGGAAGAACGGAAGAAACGCAACGATTTTATCCTCGGTCCAATCCAGTGGGTCATTAGGAATAAATTGAAGCTAGGCCAAGGGTGCAGGTGAAGAGTCAGTATATAGCCCTCATTCCCCCCACGGGTAGGCGAGGGCGACTCACGAGATTTGCGACGATGTTTTTATGGCTCAACATCACCCCCTTGGGCAGGCCAGTTGTTCCGCTACTATATACTAAAAATGCTAGTTCTTTTTCCGGATTTAGAGCCTTCACCCTCCTCCATTTGATGCTCGCGTCTAGGCTAATAATGTCTTTCCAGTGCCTGAACTCTTTGGTCTTCTTATCTCCCAAAATGATAATCCGGTCCTTTGGAATTCCCGCATCCGCAGCTGCCTGTGCAGCAATCGGGAGCAAATCAACCAACGTCACCAGGGCCTTTGCACCCGAGTCCTTCAGCTGGAAGGAAAGTTCCTCCACTCCATAGCCCGGATTCGCCGTTGTAACAACGCCGCTGGCCCACAGAGTCCCCCATACTACAGGCGGTGTGTCGATTTGGTTCGTGCTTAATAAAAAAAGGGGAGGGGGGGAGGGGTTAGTACTACTTAAGTACTGTACAAGCGGTAATGTTTTATAGGGGAAATTTGTATTGGGGTTCTGGTAGCGAACCTGTAAACTGCCAAAACGTCACCTTTTTGCCAACCCCACAGAGCCTTGAGACCGGTGCCGAAACTCCTTGCCTGATCTCGAACGTCCGCATAGGTTAATTGGCGCTTGGTGTTTCCATCAATATAAATGACTACCACATGTCAGAAGGTTCAGAAACTTGGGTTCCCAAGCTATAGGTCGCACCGAATTTGCCTACCTTGGTCTTCTGGGAAAGGTCTATCCTCTCTTTCAAACAAGAACGAATGTATATCCTTTTTGGGGATATCAATGGTGGGAAGGGGTGACGAGATAGGCATTTCGCAAGGCGGAGCGGTACAAGCTTGCTTCTCAAAAGATGGCTACTGGTATTGCGGGATGAGCGGCAACACAGGCTGAGTTTGGGGCAGAGGGGAGCAGTGTAGAGGAGCAGCGGAGAAAAAGACAAGGTCGTCGCGGGGTTTGTGAGGGTCGCGGAAAGACCACGGCTCTAAGCCCGTGCGTGGGTGTAATTAGGGGAGGGGGAACTTTCTTACCAAAGGGTGGGTGTTGGCGGGGGGGGGGGGCAGAGGTTAGAGTTCTTATTTCACTGAAGCATCTTTGTTGCAAGGACCACTGTTATGGGGGCCTGCGCCTGTTGTGCTCGTGCAATACTTGAGACTCGAGTGTTTCTTTTTTCTGGCTAGGCCAGAGTAGAGAGGCCCGGAACCTTGCTCGGCGATTTTTGAGGTAATCGGAATGTGAGTTACCTGACTGAAGGAGTGGGTTATGGCTGTTTCCGAAAAGTCGGGTACAGTATCATGCCTGTGGGGGTGTTGGTTATACCACAGCCAGATCACTCACCTCCTTTCCATTCCGGAGATCCAAAAAATTGCTTGTATATTATTATAATATCATACTTCGGAGTTGATAAATATTGGAGTCCACAGTTCATTCGGGAATACAGTCTGCATTAGAGCGAACTTTTAGAACCCACCTTCATGTGCTGTCTGTTGTCACATCAATTGTAGAAGCCGGGGTCGCAAGGCGGCAATGTAGGGACTCGGTGTTCTCAAGTGTGCCACTTGACCAAGAATTCCAACATTTAGGTATTGTAGTGGGCATCGTACCGGCAATAACCGTTCGGGGAAGAGCTAACTGATGCCGCAGGGCCGTTGTTGGCTGCCTGGTGCCATGGTGCTGAGGCAGTTTTGAAAATAATTAAACTACAAGCCTGGGGAACGATTACGAGTACTGTAACCTGAACGGACAGAGATATATTTGGCTGGTTAACCTTACTCGACCTCCCTGGATAATCACGTGACCAACATTGACGTCCTCCTGTCTTTTCTCCCCGAAGATAGTCGCGATAACCTAAATTTATTCCGGCTTCAAAACTCTCTTTGCCTGCAGTCAGCGCGCTGATACCAATTGCACAATGGCTTCCGTTATCCGGCCTCTCATAACCCGCCGTGTAATCGTGTCCAAATTGAAGATTGCCCCGAGAATCCAACGCCGGAATGCTCGAGTCCTAAACGTCCGGTTTCTGCAGACACCCACCGCACCTCCCATATTAGAGAAGTATCGTGAAAAGCTCGAGGCAAAGATAAAAAGGTGACCTCCTATACTGAATTACTGTTGGCGACTATTATTGATTGAACTGACAAAAGCTAAGCGAGGGATTAGGCTCTCTTGAAGAACTTCGGGAAGTATATCGAGACAAGATTGAAAAAGTGCGGAAAGAATCTGCGCCATCGCCATCACCTATCCACGCGTTATTACAAGATCCTCCTCCGCCTCCTCCATCCCCAAAGGCTTCTCCATCTGCAAAAACTTCTTTTGCATCCTCGCCATCTTCTATTGAATCGAGAAAGACAGGATCCTCCGATCCCCCACCCCCAGGCGTGAAAACACTCTCGTCGTTTGTCGATGTGGATAAGCTCACCGCGCACTCTGATCTGAAGGAGATAGAATTAATCTGGAGAGCTCGCTTTCTCAATGACAAGAATAGCCTCTGCGCAGTGATTCCTAAGGATACATATGCCAAGCTTGAAAAGTCTGCCTGTCAATACCCGATGGTATCTCCTTCCCTCCTCTATTGCACTCTGCTATAGCTGACACGCTTCTCTTCTATAAGTTCATCCTCCCACTCCCACGAGATAACGGTGCCGAAATGCACTTCCTCCAATGGACCTTCCCAGCACCACGTACCTCCACAATTATCTTCACCTCTCTCGCCGAATACAAATTAAGGGGGGAGCTTGCCGTGCCGCATACCACGCTCTCTCACCATCTTGAACTAGCAGATGGTAAAGGTGTTGTATTAGCACAGGGCGCTGTGACACCTGAACGAGGGGTTACTGCTGATGATGCTAGATGGCTGGTTATGGCCCTCCAGAAGTTTTATGGGGCCCTGGAGAGCGAGGAGAGCGGGATGAGGAGGAAAAGGTTGCTAGAGATGTTCTCGAAGGGTGACGGCGGGTTCAAAGTAGAAAGCTTGATCGAAGAGGTGGAGAAGTGGGGTTGAGTTCGTTCATGTGTCTGGATTTATTAATCGTAGATACATTTTGCGAGGCGTAAGTTACTGTACATGTAGATGCCAAATACACGGGAGGCTCGCCCCACTTGGTTTTTATGCGCGATTGCGTTTCAATAATTCCGGGACATTCTAGGTTTGCTTCTACATTCCAACGGCAAACCGGCGAATCATGCGATGTCACTCGAATTCTCATATTTTCGAGTCGCGCTGGTACCCGCAACCGATAGAGTGGGGCGATTTGTCACCCTTTCGTATGGCTGCCATGCCCCGCCTGTAGTGTTCATAGGCTCCCTAGCCACTAAGCCTATCTTTTCTCAAACGCAAGCACGCGGGGCTAGCCACCCCTGGAGATCCCAGGCCTTGGGCCCAGGCACATGCGCGGTAGGCCCTACAACATGAACCACCCACTCTCGCCTCGCCCTCAACAGCCAGCAAGGATACAAAAAACCAATGGTATCATATGATATCTTATCATACCTCTGCTTTTCTTATCCCCACCGACAAACACAAACATCGCCTAGTCATGACGACTAACCCAGATAATTCTAAAAACCCTCCTTCCTTAACCATCTCTTTAAACCCTCCTGACGAACTCCTCTATTCGCTATCTGCTCTATCGTTGCTTTTCAGGGAGTATTTAGGGAAACCTGAAACATCACGGTGGGCGGCCCCTCGATTAAACATTACCCTACCCTAGCCTAACCTACTTATTAGGGACTTGAGGGGAATTGTCGAGAAACTCAACATTCAATTAAACAGCGATAGGATCGGCTTGTGCTCCCCGAACATCCGAGAATTAGTCAATTCCCTAGGAGATGATTACAAAAGGTGGTGTTTGCTCGAAGCAGAAACTTTCACAGCAGTAACAAGGACGCTCCTTAGGGCTGGGAATTGTTTAGAGAGGGACCAGGGCTTTTTTCGGCTCATTGTAAGGGCTTAATGTGTTTTTGGTCGTGTCGGTCCGAGGCTTACTCAGTTAGGAAGTATTGGAAACCTTGACCGATAGGGTCGAGACGCGAGTGATGGAGAGTGACACGGTCAAGAATTATAAGGACACTGTTGGTGAAGGATCCATCTCAGAACTATTCTCATTTTTTACAGAAGAGGAAAATTTGGACTTCACGAGGCGTTGGGTTGGATTACTGCTCGCTGAGTTGTTGGATGGATCCGAGAAAAACAGGAAGAGATTACTGAAGACCGAGAAAAAGCAGCTGTATGTCTCTCGTCCAGCATCAAATGAACAGTTCTGTTAACGTGTAGGCTTCGCGGCAACAGGGAAGAGCTTGGCGATATAATTGAGAGAGGGACTGATAGAATGCTCAAGATTGTAGCAGGGAAAATTATTTGGCAGACGATTCGCGGCTCTGGCGTCGTGGGGGATATCCGAGATAGGCTCGAAATTTTCTGGGCACAGGATAGCATACATTTCAGCAAAGATTTTCCCCTGGAACCTGGGAGCCAATGGGATGGGGGATTTGCGCAGTTTGTGACAAGGCTGGAGGGGGATCTAGATGACCTTGATATTGGGTAACTCCTACGACGTTTATAATTTACTCGATCCTCCCGGCTTACATCTGTAGTTTTTTCCCCACAGCATTCAACGCGTACCAAGTTCGATTGGGGGAGAGCAAACCCCAGGTTTTCGGAAGGGGCGCCGTGTCGATTAGCATCGGCGAGCTATTCAGCATGTATATACCACCTGATTCCGACGGCTCCTGCGAGTGGATAGATATAAAGATCACCAATATCACAAAGATCGAGTCCATCGACGAAGCAGTGCCTGGTGACCTCAAGAGCCAATTGAGATATCTCAAACTTCATTTGTCAGATTCCAGTAACAGCGGGTATCTCTATCTTATCTCAATGCGACCATCGTCTAGGTTTGATAGCATCATGGTTTCATGTTACGCAGAGGAAGTCGATGACATTGTAGAAAATGTTGAGAGATGCCGTGGGCTGATGCTACCAAGCATGCAAGGAAATGCTCCTCATATCAGTGCTGCTGGTGGTATGCTCGTTAATCCGGAAATCTCTCAATCGCAAAAGGAAAAAGAAGAAGAGCTACAAAAGCGCCGGGGATATGTGCTTGACGCTGTCAATAGCCCTGCGGGGGCTGAGGCCACGTTTAGTGGGCAGTCTGAGTCTGGGGAAATATCATCTGTCGATGCTGCGGATCTCGGGGGTACCCATGGTGGTGCTTCATCGCCTGTAATCAGGCAAAACCCTAGGGTTCACCCTTCAACAGGAGCAAGGGCTTCTGTCGGGGTCCTAAGACCACCGAGCATTGAAACTCGTCCAAAGCAGGTCTGGGAAGCATCACAGGATGGCTCGCCACTAAGCTCGCCACCCGCTTCGGGGGATATTCTCGCCCCCCAGCAAGGCCATCCAAGTGGTCTCATAGACCATCCGGTTGTCCAAACATCCAAAAGTAGCCTCTTCAGAGCAACGAAGTGTGACTTTGTGGAGAGCGCTGGGTTGCGAGGTCTAGGAGAAAATAAACCAAACCAAGTCCATGAGACGTCTACTGATGGGCTATTAAGCATGCTGCAGCGGGTACCTTCCTTGATGTCTCTTGAGGAGGTTAAAAAGCGAGGCAAGCTCAAGGATCGACTAGCAAACGAACGGGGAGAAATACCAACACCGCCCTCTCTCCAAAAACAAAATACAGGTCGAAAGAGGGCAACTGTAAAGCAACCTATAGCACCTGTGCGGCCTGCAGAGGCCACAAAACCTGTGTCAGGGAAGACGAAAAATGAGGTAATTACAAAAAATATAAAACCTGTCTTGCAGCGAAAGAAGCCAGAGCCACTACCCATTAGTGACGATATATGGGAATTACCCTTGAGTAGCCCAGTTTCTCAGGGGCTAAAAGCGGGAGGCAGGGCCAAGAAGCATAATGCGGGTATAAATCAAAAAGCCAAACATGTCCCGAAGCCGGCGGATATAGCCAAAGGGGGATCAGCACTGAAAGGGAAGGTTGCCGCTGGGAATCGAGGGAGAAGAAAAGGTCGTTCGTACAAATCGGAAGCCCAAGTGATTAACTCTAGTGGAGAAGAGGGTACACCTCATCCAGGAAGCGAGATCGTTGGGCCAGGAACAGCATGCACTCCCGGTGAAGTGGAAACTGGGAAGCCCGCACCCCCCCCGCAGCCAAAGGCCCTCACAAAAACTGCCCAGACGACCCAAACCCCGGAAGCACAGCCTAGCCTAAGAAGATCCCGAAGAGAGAGGAAACCGCCCAAGGCTATGATCATCCCATCATCTAGTGGGGAGAGCGAAGGGGAGGAACTAGTGGAGCACACACCGGGGGGAGCTCCGGTGAGGCTACTTTCGCCGGGGAAAAAACGAAAATCAGTTACGACAAATAAGCGTGCACTCCCTGAGGCATGTAAAATCAACCCTCCAGTGAAAAAGAGAAAAGAGGCGCCTATTCTAGAGGGTGTGGGTGCCCCCCGGGCCTCTGATATAGGGAGGAAGGATGCTCGCAGAGGAGCGAGGGCTGTGCAATTGGAGAAAAGGCAAAAGGGCGCTGGGGAGCCAAGAGCGGTGGGGGGGGATACAAGCGCAGTAGCCCCAGAGCACATCCAAAATCATAGGACTATAGCGGTGAGCTCAAAACGTAAGGCTCATAAACCCACCGTTACCACAAAAGAGCTCGCCCAAGGCTCTCATAAACGCCAACGAACCTCGCCCCCCAAGGCAGTCGGCCATGACGAGAGGGGAGGAGCTCGTGCACCCACGTTCGGTGCAAGTGGTAGTCCCGAAACCGTAACCTCCCTTTCCCAGATGGATGGTTCCTTTGAAGCTCGAGATTCAACCGGCGAGGGGCCCGACTTGGCTGAATGGGGGCCAGGCAGTCGCGGCACCCTGCCACCACTCAACAAGAAGGAATGCATAAATCACAGGGAAAATAGGGAAGAAGGAAGAACTTCGGATATCTCAAGCCCGGAAACCCCTCCAGAGCATAGCGCACACTCCCCACAGACAGTACGGAGAGTTCTTGGAGGTCTTGATGGCCCAAGCAAGGGGGCGCCTGCGCATGGCGGAAAATCTCAGAAGCACCGCCATAGTTCACTCGAACGTCTTCCCAAGGGATTTCTACCCCCAGAAACGGTAGGTAATCTCGCAAAAAAGTTCTCAAGTGTTGATGTTCTAGGCGCGTCTACTCCTCCAGGACCTTTAACAGCTCCCTATGGCCTCCGAGAAAATCTTCAAAGAAATCCCCAGGTCGCATCAACAGATGTTTCAAAAGCACTGACATCTCGTCCTATATTACATCTTGTGGATGCAAGCACCAGCACCTCTGATCTGGACGAAGGCCGTATCATGAGCACTTGCCACTCTCGGACCTCGAGCCCGCCATCGCAAATAACCGAAGAAAGTGTTCCAATGATGCAGCTCAATGATAAGGTCACTTGTGATCGGGCAGTAAGCGCGGATGCGGTACCTAAGGCTGCAATAAACGAGCCACATCTTCTAAACCCAATCGAATTCTCCCAAGCAAATTCCCCTAGTGGGCTCATAATCCATAGCACGACCTACGATGAAGAGCTATCAATACCTAATGATTTAGCCGAACTTTCCACAGCCCAGGGGCTTAAATATCCTCTTATACTATCCGAGGGAGATGAGGACGTAGTTGTTTGGGGTACGAGGGGGGGAAAGGGAGGGTTAATACTTCAGAGGGCAGAAACTAGACATGCTAAGGTTGTAACACTTAAACCTAATGATAACACGAATTTTAACATATATGGCTAGGTTGATGAAAACGGAAGCCCTTCTAAACCAGACACTTTAAACTCACCTACAAGGCTAAAACAGATATCATGGGAAATATTGAATGAGCCAAAGGACTCTGCTCCTGAGCCTTCTCGAGAGCAGGAGACTGAGGAAAATATGTTCGTCAGGAACTCACCTAGCGTCCTGGAGAGGAGGGGAGCTCCATTGGTTAGACAGCTCTCTGCGGAGCAAACACATCATTTAACCAGGGCTCGCCTAAAGGATGGTAAGCCTGGAAGCCCAAGAACCAGCACCGGTGATGAAGAGGGTTGTGAATATTTTAAACGCAAGGACAGAACGAGCAGATACATCGATGGGTCTAAGAACCAATTTACAGAACAACCTAAGCTGCTTGGGGGACTTCGTGAAATGGCGCAGGATGTGATTTCGATATCATCAACATCGCCCTCTCCGGTGTTACCCCTGTCCCTTCCGCAAAAGGAACCACACCGGATTCGTCAAGAGCCCGAACCTTGGGAGGACTCAGATGACACAGAATCTATGAAACCCGCGATAGCTAAGGTCTTGCAAATGCTTGCTAAGAGGGGTGCCAACGTGCCCAAATCATCGCCGCCTGTTCTGCATCACTCGAAAGCGAAAGTTCAACTAATCAGGAACGATAAGCGGAAGCTTGGAGATAACAGTGATTTAATCCAGAATGCAAAAGTGAAAGTGACCAACACCAAAGACGGGCCGTTCGAGGGTACGTTTTTAAGATTTCGAAGCTGTGTTAAGCGCCTACTAACCTTCGCAGACGTCCCTTTGACCAGGAAGAGGCATCCAAAGACACATTTTCCCAAGATGCTGCAGAAACAACATTTTGTAAAAATTCGGAAGCCCCCCTACCGTGGGAACCCCCCTGACCAGCGGTTGACAGAGGAGCAATTCCGTAGAGCTTCGGGGGCGGTTCCTATCAAAGGGGAGCGTATTCGGGGACAAGGGTGGGCTGGGGGTCCTGGTCATGATGAACTAGATGGAGATACTGAGGTCGAAGATCGCATGAGCGCCTATACGGATGAGGATGGTCCTGATATGGACACCGATACGTATTCGGACTCCGAATCTAGTGAATCTGGTGATACTGAAGATGAAGGCGAGGAAGGTCAGGAAGGTGGTGAGGATGCTCACATTATTTGGCGGAAATCGTTACCTATACATCTCAAAGAGACGCTCTCAGCACTGGAGCAGATCACTCGAGTTTGTTACTCACTCGAAGCTATTGCTATTTCACGCTAACAATTAATAGGGACTTGTCAAATATTTAGTGTGTGGCGAAGAGCTTGCGATAGGGATGATTGAGGATTTCGAAGCACAGGGCAAGAACTTAATCCAGGCACTCGACGATTCACATGCACAAGAATACGACGAATTCCTTGAAAATTTAGAGGAGGCAAAAAAGGCTGTCGCAGCAAAAGCAGATGAATTAGACCGAGCGATTAGAAATAGCTTAGATAGCGTCGAGGAGAAAGAAGAGGACTGGAAAAATAGTCAGATTTCTAAGAAGAAGCAACACCAGATGTTGGACAATGCAATTGAGAAGATGTTGATGGATACTAACAATTAGATCTGGAGGCTGGGCAAGAAATGGGTTTAGTGGGACAAATAAGATGGGACAATTGCGGGGCGTATAATAATAGATTACTTGATTGGGCTTTGGAATTGCAGTTGCTCGTGTATTTTCGTGAAGACACCGCTCGGGACCATTTGCTTGTTCACGAAAACAGGGGTATATGAAATGAAAGTGTAATTGGCTGCCTTTCAGCGGATTCTGTGCTCACCCCCCCCCCCCCCGCGCGCGGCTGGTTAGCCCTGGGTTTAGTGTTCAAAGAATACCCTAGTTACTATATTGTAAACAATTAACACAATACAGTGCAAATGCCATTCACTAGTGTTGCACTTTGCAGCTGTGACTTGAGGTAAAACCTGAATCCCGATGGTGGTGTCTTTTGCCATAGGAGTTTGCTTTGCAGGGCGCGCTGATGAATTAAATTCCATTATAACAAGCATGCTTCAGATCGCCCGTCTGTAGAGGTTAGAAGATGGTTGTTGGACAAGAGGCCCCAGGATGGGGGTTGGGCAGCCTATTATAAGGAAGATTGCCTGCGGGTGGACGCCACTGCAGAGGAACCAAGTCAAGTTGGGTCCACGATGCCTTTATCCACCGGGGGGCTACCGTAACTGTGTATTGAAGAAAACCTGAACTAGGTTTTATTGCCCTCCCCCCCCGCCTACTATGTGTAGGCAATCTGCCCCCCTCTTATATAATGTCCCGATTGAGATCTCAAGAGCTTTTGTTTTTGCGCAGCGGCCCAGCCCGGCTGGCAGGGTCTGGCGGGAGCAGGGTAAGTCACTGTGCAGCATGGTATTGTGTTTCGTTATTGTAAGGTATGTAAACTTGCTATTCGAACGCGTGACGCTAACTTGGACGAGTGACGGTCTATGATGGGGATATAAGACACCCTAAGGAGAGAATGGCGGTAGGCTGCCTCGAGATGGAGATGGCAGCGCTCAGGTGTAGCAGCGTGCATAGATGGGCTGAAGTAGAATTTGGGTTTTCTTCTTCGCATGTGCGGTACTGCACTTATCGTGGTATCATATCATAGTTTTTTATGTTTTGGGTCCCAGACTACCGGTATGCTGTCTCGGTTAAGTTGGTTAGTTTAGTGGTAAGTCGTGGGTCATGGATTATCCTGGGCTGGCGGAAGGCCGCTCATTGGCATGACTCTTTGAATTGCTGTCATATCTTGGTTAGCTGTAGGACGATATTTGGTTCTGGCGAATATGCTCGTGGGGTGTTGGAATGTGGATGGGTAATGGAGGATGACTGAATTATCAACCTAGTGGGGAACCGCGCCGCACCGGCCTTTACTGTATGAGCGCTGCGCTAGGCGATCACTATGAATATCGAGGAATATTACGGTCGTATATTCACGGAACTTGGCCTTAAGTTGCGGGAGGGGTTTTCCGGACCTTATTGACGGAGAGCTAGCTGGGACGCTCTAAGGTAGTTTGATATGTATGTAGGTTTTTGACTACTTGGTTTCATAAGGGTTGATGCAATCGCTTGAATGATAAGGCACGGTATATGTTCGAGTGCCGCTGCCCGATTTTACCGCAGAGGCGGCTCTGGACTTTAGTTCATCGCTGTGGGAAATTTGTGCCGCGCGTGGGGTACGGTAACGCTTCAAGTGGCGTGGCATTTCCTATCACAAGTTCCATTGCTGTGGCACAAGGCAGGGTGTTGTCAAAGGATGGACTATCCTTGACTTTACAAAAACGGCCCCGCTTTTCTTCAGCACCTACGAATTCCTGTAGCCGATTCTCTCCATCTCCCATCATCTACAATATCCTGACCTGCGAACAAGAGAATATGTCTCAAGCTTTTAGTAATAATATTCACTCTTTTAACACCGTTAATGTGAATGATTTTACAGTTGCCGATGACCGATCGAATATCCTAGCATGGCTATCCCCACTAGATCCCAGATCACGGCATCAAGACATCCGAGACCGCCGGGTCGAAAGTATAGGGGAATGGCTCCTAGATACTGAGGAATTCAGGAGCTGGTATGCCGGTGGTGAAAGAGGAGAATCCGATAACGCAGTTTTGTTTTGCTATGGGGATCCGGGGGTCGGTAAAACTTATATTAGGTAACAAGGACGAGCCTCAAGGGGTGGAGGAAAATGAGCATGTGCTGACAAGCTGCGATGCTAGCTCGTTGGTGGTGGACAGCTTGTGCGATCGGGTTGGAGGACAAGATGCCGCTATTGCATGTTTTTATTTTGACTTCGCAGCCCGAAAGGAGCAGTCCCCTACGAGAGTACTGGGCGCCTTGCTTAGACTGCTGATTTCCGGGCTGGATGATATACCGGAGGTGGTATCGCTAGCATATCAAAGCCAAAAACTTGCCATTGGTGGACGGGAACCACGGCTTTCCGAAATTGTGAAAATGTTGCAAACCGTCACTTCTAGAGGGCCTGCATCCATATGCATCGATGCACTGGATGAATGTGTACCAGAACATCGTGTCAAGATCCTGGATTCACTGAATCAAATACTACAAAATTCCCCAGGGACCAGAATATTCGTGACTGGAAGACCGCACATTCGATCCGAGATCGGAAGGCGTCTCGCTGGAAGAGTGACGACTCTACCCATAAGTAGCAAAAGAGATGATATTGTCAGATATTTTCACTCTAGGCTAGAAGAGGACACAGTCCCAGATGCGATGGATAGTAGTCTTGAGGCGGAGATCCTGAGGAAAATCCTTGAAGATGTTTCTGAAATGTATGTATAAACAACAGCACAAGAGGAGACACAATCATGCACTGACAGATACATCTAGATTCTTGCTAGTTTCGCTGAATATCGATGCGATTCTACAAGAAACCACGATCCATCTTAGGCGACAAAAGCTCAACTCGATGACCGATGGTTTGGGGCTGGATGATGCTTATGGTGCAACACTGGATCGGATAAAGAGACAGGGTAACGAGAAAGCGAGGCTTGGCATGGCCACTTTAATGTGGATCTCGCATTCGGAACGGCCATTGAAGCCCGGTGAACTGTGTAACGTTCTGGCAGTCGAAATCGGGTCGCCGAGTCTCAATACCGACAATGTTCCTTCCTTAGAAACATTGCTAGCCTGCTGCCAAGGACTAATTGCTGTGAACAAGGAGGCTTCCACTCTCCAGTTAATTCATGCTACCCTTCAAAAGTATCTCCAGGCTCATCCCGAGCTTTTTGGTACAGCTCACGAGAGAATGGCAGAAGCCTGCTTAAGTTATCTGGACTCCCAGCAGGTCAATGCTCTCTCGACCACACTCTCTGATCTCGAAGAGACTCCCTTTCTCGAATATTCCTCTCTATATTGGGGAATGCATGCAAAAAGGGGCCTTTCAGATTCTGCGAAACATCTTGCGCTAAAGCTACTTGAGGACTGCCCCAGTCACATATCCACCAAAATACTCTTGGAAGCGCTAGCACAGAAACCATACTCACGTGCCGTTGACTTCAATAATCTTTCCCTGTTCAGTGGTCTACACTGTGCATCCATCTTCGGGATTGCTGATATTGTAGCTAGTTTGGTAGAGATTGAAAGCTGTGATATCAACCAAAAAGACTGTGCGGGTAATACACCTCTCATGTGGGCGGCTTGGAATGGACATGAGGGAGTGGCGGAGATACTACTTGGACGGCAAGACATCAACCCCAACAAACCAGATAACCGCGGCCAAACACCACTCTATTGTGCTGCTTGGACTGGGCATGAGGGAGTGGTGAAAATGCTGCTCGGACATGACGACGTCAACCCAGACAAACCAGATGTGTACGGCCAAACACCGCTCTTTGGTGCTGCTTCGAATGGGCACGAAAGAGTAGTGGAAGTCCTGCTCAGGCGAGACGACGTCAACCCCGACAAACCAAATAACAACGGCCAAACACCACTCTTTGGTGCTGCTTGGGATGGACACGAGGGAGTGGTGAGAATGCTGCTCGAACATGGCGGCGTCAGCCCCGACAAGCCGGACAAATTAGGTCGAACACCACTCTGGTGGGCTGTTAAGTCTGGCCATGCGGGGGCGGTGGCTCTACTACAGCCTCTAGCATCTATTATCTCCAACGCATCCCAAGGCCGAGGACCTACCTAGGCCAAGCCTATCCTGGATTGGACGAAGCTCAGAGAGCACGGATGGATGGGCAGAATATAGCTCGAGAGGCCCGAGAAGAAGCTCGAAGGGAAGTCGAACAGGGCAGAAGGATAGCAGAAGAGGATATCCGCACATCGTTCCCAGGATTGAGCGAGGGGATGCTATCAGGGATGAGCCAGGAGGAAATTGATATGATGGAGCAAGAGCTTAGGGAAGAAATGGAAGAGGCAGAAGCCTCCGGAGGACATCCGCTAGAGTGGCATAACCCTGATATCGATTGATACTAGAGCCAAATTATGATATTGGAAGAGACACTTTGGTACCTGCGTATTATTTCTCACAGGGTTTGCGGTCTTTTATCTTTGGATATGCTCCCAGGGAGCGGTATCTCTGTCGGAAGGGATTAGAGTCTTGGTCCTTTTTTTTCTTTTCTTTTCATTCAAAAATACAATCTACAGATATATGTACACCGGGAGAAAGCTCCCACCTCCACTCAGTTGTGTCCACGAATTGGTGCAAGAAAATGACTCCTTGCCTCTTTTGAGCATGGATGACCTATGCTATTTCTACTAGGACCGCAACCGCTCCATTAATATTTCTATGGTCGTCATTACCCCCTCCCCCATCTCCACTGTTTATATACCACCTTGTGGTAATTGTCGCCTTTACCTCCCCTTCCGGACTAAGCCCTGCCACCAAAAGCTCTGCTCACATATTTCGCTTTAGTCTAAGGAAATCATACCTGATGAGTATACACTCACCTGTCAGATACCCTTCCAAACTTCTACACATTGCTCATGAAGTCGAGTCAGAATTTGTTAATTTTTATTTTTAAAACTAAGTTCGGCATTTGTGGGGCCTATCTCTATTATAGTGTATTAAGATAAGTCGGTATGGCTCGAAATTTCCATCGTATTTACTTCCTTTTACTTTTCCAGTCTCGAGCCCTCTTTGCACATCTGTCCATTTATTTTTTCTACAATTCTTTTTCTCCCTCCCCCCCTTTAACCCCCAGGGTTGTTTATATATAGAGGGGGGGAAAATCCAAAGTGCAAGTATTCCTAATATTCGTAAAACGTGAAACGTGAAACGCGATGCAAAGGTCAATTGTAAATTAAGTTGATAATTGGGTTCCACCATGGACGCGGTTTAATGAAGCTTGTGTTTATATACCACTCTATTCGAAATGAGCCGGCAGTGAGGTTGGGGGGCTACCTACACTTTTTAGTCTAGCTCGTCAAGAAAAGCCAATATGGCAAGGGGTCTTTCAACTTGTGCTTTCACTGCTATCCTACGGGCGCCGGTCTCCTTTCCCAATTTACCAAGAATGATTGAATAGCCCACAGCACCGTGCGATATCGACTGACGGGCGACCAGGGTGGGGTATTCCATCCTACCCGAGCCTGCTTTTGCCCGCTGCAATTTTTCTATCCTCGGGGCACTGAGCCGGATTCTCAGGTTGGGGGTCACGAACTCATATAATCTCCTCAGCCAGCAAGTGAAACCCTTGCCATGTCCTGGGACATTAGACTAGTCTTTGAAAAGACCCCTAAGTTAAACAACTAATACCAGACCGCAAATTATAGTCGCAAGGGAGAGTACAATACCAGGAAACGGCAGTACCCACAGTAAAATTTCACTTCGGGGAATGATATCTTTTACCATACCATAAGAACCGCAACAATTGAGAACCCCGCTAGAACGTTCGGGCTACTCCCCTTGTAAGCTCGGTCATAGATTTTTTTTCTTTCTCCTTCCATCCTTCTTAGGATCATTGTGTATTTAGAAACCTGAATTGGGTCAGCCTTTGGTCGCCATGTGTCGAGCCATCCCCCTCTTATATCCCGATTGAGACCTGAAGAGTTTTTGTACCGGCCCAGCAAACAGCGTCCGGTGGGATTTGAGAAAGTGGCTGTGCTGTATCATTTTCTATTATGCTGTAGGTGAATTTACTGCTCTGGCTCTCTCTCTCTCTCGCGAGTAACGAGTGATGGTCTGTGACTGGGATATGAAACAACTGAGGAAAGAGTAATGATAATTAAGTAAGCTTCTTAGAGATAATAGAGTCCGAGCGCAGGAGTGTGGATAGACAGCTTGGAGCAGAGTTAACTTTTATTTCGCACATACTGGACTAATTATGGGAGTTTTGTTTATACTTCGGGTGCTCTACTCTCTCCGCCAGAGAGACGCTGTTTGGCACAAATTTGGGAGAGATTGATAGGAGGACTCTATGATATCCATGAAGCTCCACAGAAGGGCCCACTTTTCTTTAGCACCTAGGAGCTCCAGCAGCCGTGTAGTGGTTTATGCCTCGTGTTTTGCCAATGAAAGCAGTAACCGACCATCCCCATCGCAGATCATTTACAACATCCTAACCTGCAAGGAAGAAATTCCTTAATATCACAGTCACAGCATCATCACTATGAACGAGAGCTTCGCGGCTGTTAGCGTGTCGAATAGCTTCACGGTTGTCGATGTCCTGTCAAATACCCTAGCTTGGTATCCCCGCCAGATCCCAAGTTACGGCATCAAGACATCCAAGACCCCCGAGTTGAAAATATCTGGGAATGGCCTCCACAAACCGAAGGATTCAGAGGCTGGTACGCTAGTAGTGGGGGAGGTGGATCCGATGAAGTAGTCCTGTTTTGCCATGGCGGCCCGGAGCCTGGAAAGCTTTTGTTAGGCAAGAAGGATGGAGCCAGCGGAATCAGAGAAAAGGGCGAGCACTGACAAGCTGCGATGCTTGTTCACTAACTTAGGTATAGATAGCTTGTGCGACCCGGCCTAGGGGCATAAAGCCTGCATTCATATACATTGACGCTCTAGATGAATACGCGGCGGGATAACCTGGCCAAGCTTCTTGATTCGCTAAACCAAATCTCACAAGAGCCTCCAGACACTCAGGTGTTCGTGATTGAGAGGCTATACGCTCAGGCTGAAATCGAGCGGCGTCTTCTTGCCGGGCTGGACGAGGGCACAGGACTAGATGTGATGAACAGTAGTCTGGATAAACACCATTGGGAAAATTCCTAAGATATCTCTGAAATTCAGGGCTATCTCGAGCTATCGACTGACAGACAGATAAAGTACAGTACATATCTTGGCTCCTGCTGGTCCCCCTGAGTATCGATGTTATCCTGAGACAAACTACAATCCGCCGCATGCGACAGAAACTCATTGAAATAATTGATGGCTTGGGGTTAGGACATTTCTATCATGCGACGCTAGGTCGGATAAGAGGACATGGTGGGGCAGCTAGGCTCAGCCTGGCAATTTAGCTGTTGATCTCACTCGGGGAAGCCCCTGAGCCCCGGTGAACAGTGTCGCGCCTTAGCAGTTGAAATAGGGTCGCCGAATCTTAATGCCCACAATGTTCCTTTATAGGGACTTGTTGTCAAGGAGGCCTCCACTGTGGAGTCGCTTTACTCTTGAAGAGTGCCTCTTGGCTCATTCCTAGGTTTTTGGTACAGCTCACTCAACAATGGCAGAAACCTGCTTAAGCAATCTAAAGCCCCAGCAGGGCAAGGCCTTTTCGACCGGTCCCTCCCCTGATCTCCAAGACATACCCTTTTCGATTATCCTTCTCAATGTTGGGGCATCCACCCAAAAAAGAGACACTCCGGAACTCCTTGTGCTAAAACACTTTAACCACAGCAATAACCATATATCCTTTAGATTCCTCTTGAATGCGCCGGAGTGGTACTCGTGGGCTGTTGGATTCAGTAGACCCTCTCTGTTCGGCTATCTGCGCTGTGTATTTGCCCTCGGGATAGTTGATATTGTAGCCGGTTTTCCAGTAGTGAAAGGATGTGATATCAGCCGCGGTCACCGCGGGGTGATACGCCTCTCGAGTGGGCTGCTTGGAAGGGCACGAGGGAGTGATGGAAACAGCACCTAAACGGGGCGACGTCAGCCGTGGTAGACTAGGTATAGACGCCCAAACGTTATTCTCGTAGGCCGCTAGGGGAGAGCGTGGGGAGATAATAAAGATTCTTTTGGAACAAAGTTGTTCGCGCCGACATATAAGATGACAAAAACCTAAAGCCACTATCATTGGCTTGCTCAAAAGGAGATGGTAGAATTGTTAGGAACCGATTGGGGTGAAGCAATGCCAATTTCGACACAGTAGATCGCGGCAGCTAGATACCCTTCCCGCCGAGAACCAGGCATAGGACAAGTGTGTGGCCCAGATGCAATTCAGAGGTGATCACCCCAGTGCCGGGACCGCTGACCCCTGTGGCAAGCCTGCATTCCCATTGGCAGCCCTTCATGTGCTGGAAGAGGTGCCAGACTGCAAGGGCCCTATTTCCAAGTCCATGGATAGCGTCATCCCCACAACCGAACCTACAGCATGCTTCAACCGCCGTCTATGCGTGCCTATAAGGTTCGGGTATCCTTGAGGCAAAACCATCATCTGTCCAAACAACACCCAATTAATCCTCCCGATCACGGCCAACCAGGTTTTGATCACCCCCTCTTTCGTTTGCGTTTTAGCTTTTCTCACTTACATCCTCCCTTGCTCCCAGACATATTCTTGCTCTGCAAACATTCACCGAGTAAAAACATAGTGCAGGCAAAACCTCCATTAGTTCAGACTTAGATAGACTTTGGTTCATGACATCTTCCTAGATTCAGAGAACTGTTTGTTATTCATCTACTTTTGCTTTTAATTTTCGCCTTTTTCCTTTTTCCCTGGAGTTTGGACTTGACCCATACCGTCATGTTTTTTTTGCTCTTGATTCCTTTTTTTTTTTTTTTTTAAATGTTCCGTTTTGTCGACCACAATGTAGGATACTCGAGTACAGGTACAAATTGATGGAAATCTTGAAAAGGCCTGCCTTTACGTTTATGAGCAGTCGGTTTACCCACTGAAATTTCTTTCGATAGGGTGGAATTATCATCACCTGCTCATTTTATGATTATAATTATTACGATATTCCTTCTACAATAAACCCCTAACTCCCACTCCCTACAAATAGAAACCAAAATTCAAGTATAGGCACATTAAGGTGGAAAAGAAATGCAATCCATTGTAAGGGTATTTACTGTCCAGCTAATAGTTAATCATCATGTTAACAAAATATAACTAAGATAAGCTCTGGATGGCGGAGAGTATGTAAGATATTACATGCCATCGGGCAGCGACTTGTACACTAAACTAATTCTAAGCTACGGTAATCTAGATTTAATATGACGAGCCATGCAGTACCACGGGGGCAGAAGGGCTTCTCCACATATTATACAAGTGCCAGGGGAGATGTTTTCATCCAAAGAAAAGGCAGTCAGCCAGCAGAATAATCCCCATCTTGTATGAGAACACCTCTCTTGGTGCTTCTATGATAAACTAAATGCTCGAGAGCACTATTAGTATGATAGGCTTTTCACTCTTGGTGGTTTGGTGATCGCTGTTTACTTTGTCCCTGTCCATTGAATAATACAGCTATTACTGTAGTAAATTATCTTCTTTCCTTTCCAATTTCTTGTTGGGGGGTCTGCTGACTCCATCCCCTTCACCTCATATTAGGATATTGTAGCCTTTGGAGTTCATTATTCCACAAGAAGCTCGGCTAATTGTGATAGGAGGATTAAATGGAATTGGGTACTGTTTTGGGGACACTCTATAACATCACCGGTATGAGAACCGCATTCGCTGCTTTATCTCCTCAGCAGTTTGCCTCGGCTGCTGGTGCATGAACCATAGCTTTTGGAAAGGGTAGACTACCCTACTCGGAATCGGCTATTCTGATTCTTTAGCCTACTACGCGGATGGGTATGGGACAGGCACTGAGCTCGCTTCGTCAGGCACCGGGATCGCCTCCACCATACTGGAGCCAGGGCAGTCCGCAGGGACCGTAGAGGAGCGCAACGGATACCCTGATATACAAGAATTAGAATAAGTTAGAAGTTTAAAACTAAACCCGCTCCTAGGTGTTAATAAAGAGCGCTTATCGGCACAGTAACGTATCGTATATACACTGCCATGCCTTATGAGCTCCAGCACAATGTCATGCCGGTATTTGACCATTATCCATAATACCGAGTCCGGCCCAGGATCTGGACCTCGCTAAAAACCCCACTCTATTGGTCTTTCCCCAGCGTGAAAATTATTGGGCAGCAACTTAGTTGCCACAAAACAAGCCACATCACCCCGCTTTTCTCCAGCTCTTCCCACAGAAAGTTTCGCAATCTCCCCCATTAACTCTATATATCCCCATATCATACCATTTATACACCCAACCAACGTTTTAGACTCGGACAAACACCATGGCCCAAACCCCATATCCAGTCAGCTTTGGCGACAACAATTCCAATCGCGGCAACACAACCGGCAGTTTCAACACCTTCTATATGTCCGACGAAGATGCACGTATTATGCGCTGGCTCTCTCCACTAGAGCCAAATATCAGACATCAAGGCGTGCGTACCGACCGATTCGACGGTGTCGGGGATTGGCTTTTGGAAACAACTGAGTTCCGGGAGTGGAGAGATGGCGAGGGTGGAGCCGATAAGGCTGTCTTGTTTTGCTCTGGGAATCCGGGAGTGGGCAAGACATATCTGAGGTAAGAGGCAAGATTCTCCGAAAGAAGTGAATACCACTAACCTCCAAAAATGCTAGTTCCCTTGTGATCGACAGCCTGTGCGATCAGGCACAGGGGGGAGATACCGTGGTTGCAGGTTTCTACTGTGACTTCCCTTCCCAACAAGAGCAGACAACCACCAACATGATGGGAGCTATTCTGAAGCAGCTAGTAGGTAGGGGGGGGGTCATGAAGGATCTACAGGAGGCATTTCAAAAAGCGAAAGAGGAGGTTGGTGGCAGGGGGCCGCGACTTGAGGATGTGATGGAGATGCTGAGGACCGCTATTGCTTCGCTACCCCGAGCCTTCATCTGTATTGATGCCTTGGACGAATGTTTACCGAAGTGGCTGCACGAGCTTCTCGAATCTCTAAGAGATATTGTTCGGGTGTCCCCTAACACGAGAGTATTCCTCACCGGGAGGCCTCATATCAAGGAAGATGTTCAACGCTATTTCTCCAAGGCGGTTGTGATACCCATCTGCCCTAACATGGATGATATCCGGAATTATCTGGAGATGAGGTTAGACATGGATTGCGAGCCAGGGGCGATGAACAACGATTTACGCGCGGATATTGTGAGAGTTATGCTGGAAAAAATGGCTGATCTGTGCGTAGGAGCAATTGGCACCCCGCTCTATCAATGATGCACACTTACCAACGATTTTGTGTAGATTCCTCCTTGTTTCGATCAGCATGGATGATATCCTAGCCGAGGTGACAATCCGAGAGAGAAGAAAGAAACTTTACCAGATAGCGCAAGGCAATGGACTGGGTGATACCTACACAGCAACTCTAACGCGGCTAAGGGCGCAGAAGGGGTATAAATCAGCGCTCGGTCTGAAGGTCCTGATGTGGGTGTTGCATTCGGAACGCCCATTACGAGCCCAGGAGCTCTGTCATGCCTTGGGAGTGGAGATAGGATCTGTAGATCTGGATCTGGAAAATGTCCCTGCGTTACGGACACTCGTATCATCTTGTTTGGGACTTGTCACGGTCGAGGCACCTTCGTCCACGGTCCGACTAGTGCACTTTACCCTCCAAGAGCATCTCTTCAGTGATCCGACTCTGTTCCATAGTCCTCACTCAGCGATTGCCGAGGTATGCTTGACATACCTCAATTCCAAATGCATCAGGGACCTTTCGGCAATGCTCGACTCCGCCCCCTCAACAATGCCGCTTCTAGAATATGCTTCAGTTTACTGGGGAGAGCATGCAAGAAAGGGGATAACGGAAGCTGTGAAAATACTTGCACTAAGACTGCTCGATAGATTTGACGAGCATATATCTGCTCAGCTACTCTTATTGCACTATAATCGGGATAGTCGGCACTTTTACGGGGCAGGTGGGCCTAAGGGATTTACAGGACTCCACGGAGCAGCGTTTCTCGGGATTGCGGAGATATTTTATACAGTATTGAAGATGAAGGAATGGGACATCAATGCAAACGATGGTGTGGGGCTTACGGCCATCGCATTGGCGGCAAGGAGCGGGCACGAGGAAGCAGTAAAAATGCTGCTCGAACGAGAAGACGTCGACCTCAACAAACCGGATAACCGTGATCAAACACCACTCTTTGGCGCTGCTTGGGATGGGCACGAGGGAGTGGTGAAACTACTACTCGAACGAGAAGACGTTGACCCCAACAAACCGGATAACCGCGATCAAACACCACTATTTGGCGCTTCTTGGAATGGGCACGAGGGAGTGGTAAAACTACTACTCGAACGAGAAGACGTCTACCCCAACAAACCGGATAACCGCGGTCAAACACCACTCTTTGGCGCTTCTTGGAATGGGCATGAGGGAGCTGTGAAAATCCTGCTCGAACTAGAAGACGTCAACCTCAACAAACAAGATAACCGCGGCCAAACGCCACTCTACTGCGCTGCTCTGACTGGGCATGATGGAGTGGTGAAAATCTTACTCGGACATGACGATGTCAACCCAGACAAACCAGATGTGTACGGCCAAACACCGCTCTTTGGTGCTGCTTCGAATGGGCACGAAAGGGTAGTGGAAGTTCTGCTCAGGCGGGACGACGTCAACCCTAACAAATCAAATAAATACGGCCAAACACCACTCTTTGGCGCTGCTTGGGATGGGCACGAGGGAGTGGTGAAAATACTGCTCGGACATGACGATATCAACCCCGGGAAGCTGGACAAATCAGGTCGAACACCACTCTGGTGGGCCGCTAAGTCTGGCCATGCGGGGGTGGTAGCGCTATTACAGTTCCTAACATCTACCACCTCCAGCGCATCCTAAAGCCCGGGAGCATCGCTCTCATTACCGTACCCCTTGGAGTATGGATTACCTATGTGCCATTCCCGAAATGACCGCAAAATCTCCATTAACATTCCTATGGCCATCATTGCCCCCATCCCCCCATCCCCACTATTTAAAACGCCGCCTTGCCGTCGAAAAAATCAGCTCAAATACTTTTCTTTGGTCGAAGGAAACCATACGCCGTGAGAACACGCTCATCTGTCACATACCCGACCAAACCTCCACTCATTGTCTCATGTGGCCGAGTCAGGATTTGCCAGTTTCTGCTTTTAATGCGGCGTCTGGCGTTAGTAGGAGGCTATTTCTATTGTATCATATTGAGATAAGTTGGTGTGGCTCGGAATTTCCATCACTTTTACTCCCTTTCGGTTTTTCCAATTGTGAATCCCCTTTGCACATTTGTCGTTCATTTACTTTTCCTACAATTCCCTCCTCTCTCCTTCCTCTCCTCTAAAGTATAGACCCAAGGGTTATTTAGACATAGATAAAAATACAAAGCGCAAGCGCAAACCTCTTTGGCACCAATAAAATGCGGTGCGAAATTAGCTATTAACCAAGGTACTATAGCGTCTAGCCTCCACCATGGGTATGGCCCAGTAAAGATCATGCCTATATGCCACTATATTCTAGGCGTGAGCTTAAAGGTAAGCTTGGGAGGATACCTACACTTTTTAGTCCTACCCATCAAGGAAAACTAAGACAGTCAGGAGTCTTTCAACTCCAAGGATAGCTCCCCTACTAAGAGTGCCGGTACTAGTACAGTACCAGTATCCTATCCCAGCTAAGAGTGAGCGAAGGCCCACAGCACGGTACGTGCAACATCGGCTTGCGAAAGATTAGAGTGAATATTCCATCCTCCCTTAGTCTCCTTTCGCCCACTACAATTTTTTTATCCTCAAGGAATTCTGTCCAAAGCTCCAGACAACCTCCTCGGCCATGCAGCGAAGACCTCGCCATGTCCTCGGGCATTAATAAGCCTGCAAGCAATATATATTACCCTACTATATAACCGACAATGTGCTCGCGCCCTAGATTACAGCTGTAAGGCACAGTGCCGGGAAAACATATTTCGCATTATGATACAAGATCCGATGTCGGGAAATGGCGCCTTTCGCCACCGGAGCCCGTGTCGCAGAAAGGGCTGATGAATTAACCCTCCTCACAAGAAGCGGATTTCAGATGGCCAGCCTAAGCGTGTAAGCCCACACCCCCTCCTAAAGTGTTTTTGATACTGGCCCGGCTAATGGCATCTGGTATTATACTATAAGTCTATGGTAAGTGGCTGTATTGTATCGCGTCGGATCGTGCCATACCGGTACTGGTATCATACAGTCGGAGGCTCCCAGCTCCCCCGAGCGTTCCCGTGCGGGGCACGGCAGGCCCAAAGCAATGCTCTCTTTCAGCAAGTAGGGCAATCCTATCAAGTTAGTACCTGAAGAGGTAAATAGGAGGGAATTTTAATTTTGTTAATCTGTTAAAGTTAATCACCATCCTACGGGGGTTTGTAGGAAGGGATGGGCGGAAAGAGAGATGGAGGTGAAGGTTGATGGTTGATTGCAGTTCCTGATGATCTTCCCTCTCTCTCAGATAACCCCTTTCCCCCTCCTCTCTCTAAATTACTAAATTCAGTCTCATCAATGGTGCGCAATTTTCACGAGTCTCCACGCAATTACCTACCAGTCCACCTACCCCACAGCACGCGACTAGTGAATTTATGTAAGTTCACCGTTCGCACGGTACCTGCTACCCGCTACACTAACCAGAGTGATATACCATGACAGGTAATTAAGGTCCCAATATTCGCGGTATAACGTATCTCCGCACACTGCACCCCGCAAACGAAACCGGGGATGAAAGAAAACTGGGATACCCACCCCACGCCACCTCCATCTCTATCTGCATCTTCCCACCCGCTAAACCGACAAGCGAAGGGTATGAAATACGGCAATTAGGCCCTGAGGAAAAAAAATCAACCATAGTTATGGGACAGACCACTCATATGTATGTTTGCAGAACTCCAATTAATTTGTTTTATTCCCTATTACACCGCGCTCAAGAACTGAGCTGTGTTGCGGCAGTTCACGGGGTTTGGGAGGGGACGAAATGACAGTTGTCCTGATTTCTGAGTGTGTGTGTGAATGCTCGTGGCATTCTGTGAGACTAAAGACCAGGCACGGCTTCACTGAATTATGATACAAGTATCATATTGTGAGAAAAGTGAGGGGATATTGTATATCACATTACAGTACTCGTATCTTCTTCACTTCTCTGTTGGTGTTCTCTCCCGTAGGACGTCCGTACTCCGGTGGAAACTGCTGGTGATAAGATTGATAAGACAGGGGCACAGATTACCCAGCCCTTGTCATTGATTCCAAATACGGTACGCTAACGGAGGACCAGACTTGACTTGTGCGTTTGTTAATCCGTTCCGTGCACGATCCGCCCGCCCGCACCCCACACCCCAACATCCCTTATGACACAGCACGGTATCGTCGGAGGCTCCGGCATCATGGTGGTGAGCGGGGTGGGCGGGGGCCGGGCCCCGCACCCGTCTTCTTCCTGATGGGATTACGGTACAGATTAGCATGCCTCTCGCATTCTGCTCTAGGATTTACTTGTGCAATGGAGCTGTACCTTACTGTAACCAAATACCGTACCGTATCGCGCAGAGTTTTTTTCTCCGTTCATTCTAGCTCTTACAGGTACCCAGAGGTAGGTCGGTCCAATTTTGTGTGCATGATAATTGCTTTTGAGTGCACCTGCTGCTATCGGCGCTGCTCGAGTACTTGTACGAGTACCAGTATCTCTCTCCCCGGGTTCACTTGGCCGCGCAAGTCATACCCCTGCTAGGGCAAGAGGAAGTATAAAACCGAGCCATTCTAGTCGCCGCACCCCGCTATCACAAGCGGCCAAAATCCAAGAGAATCTGTCCGGTACAGCGGGAAGTCCAGGACAGCTGGTGGGGCTTTGGTGTAAAGAAAGAGATTTAAAGGTTTAGACGGGATAGCGAAGTATTCAGATTATCGAGACTTGGTATACTGCACCAAGGTGTGATTGTATTATATGTATGATACCGGCACTCACATCTCTCCCGGTATCCCATCCATCCATCAACCGAGAATTTATCCGGCCCGGAACAAGATTTAATTTAATTTCAATTCTATTTTTATCTCCCCCGGGTTCTTGTGTGATAGAAGGTTTATTAGTCTGTACCCCGGATTTGTTTTGTTTCGCTAAAAGAGTTTACATCGATAGTCTAGTTGTGGGAGCCCGCGACGGGGATCCACTCGGTTTTTTTCCGAACCTATTTTGTACAGTATCGTGCTCTTGTATGTACTCGAGTAAATTTACTTGTACTGTACAGTACTGTACCTTACCTCAGGGAGGAAACGAAAGGTTGGTTGGTGGTTGTTCCTGGCGGGGTGCTGAGCTATCGGTATGATACTCGTTTGCTTCTTCGTTTCCTCTCTTCTGGGTCAACTTCTCTGCCATGCTTCTTTTTTTTCTTTTCATCTTCCTCATCTTCCTCCTTCTTGCAGTGGATTACCTGTACGGGCTCGGATGGCCAAGGTTCTTCCTTCTTGGCGCTGGATTCATGGCGAGGCTGGGCTCTAATGGGTGATTTTTTTATGCACGCCCTGTGTGCTCGAGTAAGCCTCCCAGATATCATAGATTTTTGCTCCACTCCCACACACACCCACCTTTTTTTTGTCACTTTTTTCCTCCTCCTCTCTTCCTCTCTCTCCCCTTCAACGGGTGGAAAGAAAAGAAGGGGAAAAAAAAAAAGACAGGTGATCCCACCATTGGCTGCCATTTTTGACTGGCTACTCGAGTGCTGGATTACAGTGCGAGTATCATACTTTGCTCACTTGCTGGCTGGTTCGCGAGTTAGTCTACCCGTTGTCTAGCAGCGGTTGGTCGGTCGTCCGTCCATCCATCAGTCCGTCAAAAGTGACCTAACCGCACCACGAAAGTCCATACCCACCCATCCACCCATCCGCTTCTTCACCCTAATCAACTTAACCTAACCTCACTCACACCCACACCTACACCCAACTCAACCCAACTCGGCTCACCTCATTCACGCTGCCATACTACAGCACATCCAACCCTTCGTTGTTCGTTTGTTCGTGGGTCGTTGCTGTTCTGGCTTCGATAGACGGGGTTTGAGCTTGTTGAGCTTGTTCCTATTACTTTTTTCTTTACTTTTTCCTTTTCCTTTTCCTTTTCCTTTTCCTTTCCTTTTCCTTTTTTCTATACAAAGTTCTACACTACTACTTTCCTGCCCCCTCTTTCCATACTATTGCTACAGTTCCGTAAGGGTAGTGTACAAGTATAGGCACGATAGCATAGGGGCAAGAGAGGAAACAAAACGGGAAACTCGGTAAAAGGACGAAGGAAGGATTGAATTCCCATTACTCGTCACCACCATCGTTACCAACCAATCTTGTGCCTTACACCCACCCCAGGGGCTTCCTGAGGGGACCTGACATCTCCATCTCTCTGCTTTACTCAGCTCCTGCTATTGCTGCAAAGGACAACCCCATCCATCCGGCCTCGCAGCAGTGAGTGCAAACGTGCTGGATGAGGCGCCGCCGAACGTGACTCGGCAAATTCACTATCACCACAACCACTATGAATCGGCAACAAAAACCGACATTCACCACCACCACCACCACCACTACATCAGCAGCAACAATGATGATTTTCATCCTCTGCACTTTCCTCTTCGGAGCAGGTCTGGCCCTCGGCCAGCAACACCAGCAATACCACCAAGAGCAACAACGAATCCCCACGCGAGATCCGGACTCCCCGCATCCTGTTATGGGAATAAATGATAGTGGCCGGAACTACAACCGCGGCACCGACGTTAGTTCCACCGTTCGAGCTCTCGCTACCGTTTCCGCGGGATCGGCTTCTTCCTTATCTCAGGATCGTAAGGGCATCTACCAGGACAATAGGCGGAGGAGGAGTTTGGGTGTAACTAATGGTGGGGGAGGGGGAGGGGGAGGGGGAGGGGGTATATCCACAGTTGGAGGCTATAGAAGTCTGAACGATTGGGAGGTGGAGGATTTTGTTCTGCTGGCTACGGTGGATGGGACGCTACATGCTCGGGATCGGAAAAGCGGCGCAAGGCGGTGGGAGATATTCACTCGTGATCCCGTGGTTCAGACGGTTTATCATCGCGCGAACGGCAGTGCGGCAAATACGGGGCGGGATTGGATTCGGGATGACGATGTGCTTTGGATTGTGGAGCCGACTCAGGATGGGGCCTTGTTCTTTTTTACGCCGGATAATGGGTTACAGGTGTGTGCTTTCCTACCGACCCATTGATTGGAGAGTGGAGTCCGGGGGCTGACTGCTCACTGGAATTTAGAAACTTGAAGTCACCGTCAAAAGCATTGTGGACGACTTGTCGCCATTCACGCCAGAGGGTAGTGATCGTTCTTACAACGGTGAAAAGAAGACAACAACTTTTGCAATTGATGCCCGTACCGGCAATGTCCAGAGGGTCTTCTCGTCCGCTGGTGTGGCCAATCCGGTCGACAACGATAAGTGCAAGCCGAATAATGGACTTGAAGAGGATCTCGACGATGATGAGTGCGAATCTGTTCCTAAGACTATTTTGATTGGAAGGACCGGTATGGCTCTCAATTGGAAATGGGGGAAACAACAAATACTAATTTTTCGCTAATGACTGACAGAATATACTGTTACTATCAATAGTCTGTCCACTGGTGAGCGGCTTTGGACTATCAAGTATGCTGAGTGGGGACCCAATAATGGGGATAGGGATCTTGCCATGCAGTATGAAAGGTCTATGGATAATAGATATATCTATAGCGGTCATGACGGTAAGATTTATGGGTTTGAAGGGGATGTAACTGGTATGTTTTAAATGCCTACCCGAGTGGGTGTTTCCCGACTAGACCGATCATTGACAGTCTGTATATTAGGCCCTGACAGTGAACGCCGTCCCAAATACCAGCAAGCCTTTTCTTCTCCTGTTATCAGAGTCTTCGACGTCGTCAAGTCCATAACTCCCCCCACAGAATCCAAAACCACCACTTTTGTTGTTCTCCCACAGCCAATCCTCGCATCAAGGGAATTGGACCGGTACGAAGGATTGACATTTGTAGGCTGTACCGAAAATGATAGTTTCTACGCTCTGTCAGAAACGAGCTACCCGTACGTCACAGATGGAGCTCTAGACGCAGAATTCTACACCAGCGGACGCCTAACGTGGCAAACATCCACCCGTGACGGGCGCCACAAAACGATAGTGGGCACCCACCACGCGCACTACGTGTTCGATGAGCCCTACCGCGCATCCCTGCCCGCTCCTACACCGATCTCACGCGAAGAACGACCAGTCGTCAGGTCCAGGAACACCGCCCCACCATTGCCCTCCTCACCCTCCTTGAAGAGTAGCCGTTTGATCAACTTTGCTATGGAGAACCTCGTGGATATAAGCATTCTGGTCCCCATACTTACTGCTTTGATTTGGTTGTTTATGAGGCAGATAGGTGGAAGCAAGGTTGGAGACAAGGTATCGGGGGACGTGCGCAATGCGACTATGGTTGGCCATGTAGAGGAGTCCATGCGGTTTGCGAGAGCTAAAGCGGCCTCGGAGGGTGGGCCGAATGGGGTGCCAATTCTAGATGGATTGCCGGATGGGGTGGTTATTATAGGGGAGCAGTTACACAAATCGCCTGAACCCGCTGCACAGCAGCAGCAACAACAGGCGGAGGAAGCGGTGGCTGTTGCCATCAGGGTGGCAGCGCCTAGGGAGGAGATACAACAACCGGCTGTAGCACCGGGGGCAGCGGCGGGAGCAGTGGGATTTCAAGACGGCGTGGTAATGGTTGAGGAGGACGTTCCGGTGACACCAGCTCCTACACCAAAGAAAAAGAAGGCGCATAGAGGCCAGAGGGGGGGGGCTAGGAAACGGGGAAAGGCAAACGCGGAGAAGGAGAAAATGGAGATTGCTGTTAGTGAGGTGAAGGAAATTGCTAGGGAGAACCCGATGCAGGTTGATCTCAACACGCTAGTTATAGATCCTCCAGGGGAAGAGTGGGACCCATCATCACTAGTTGCGATAAATAACTTGATGGTTCATGAAGATAAAGTGTTAGGTAGGTCATTGGATGTAGTCTCAATTTCGATTTCCTCCAACTAACAGTCTCCGAGGCGTTGGCAGTCAAGGGACGATAGTGTACAGAGGGTCGTTCGAGGGAAAGGTGGTAGCCGTCAAGCGGATGCTGCGCGACTTTATCGACGTAGCAGAGCACGAAGTTTCATTATTGCAACAAAGCGACGACCACCCCAACGTTATCCGCTACTACTGCACCCAGCACGGACCCCGCTTCTTATACATAGCATTAGAGCTCTGCCCAGCGTCACTGTTCGACATATACTCTAATCCAGTAAAGCATTCTGACCTCCTAGGACTTATGGACCCCATAGACGTCCTCCGCCAGATCGCCTCCGGAGTACGCCACCTCCACTCGTTGAAAATCGTGCATCGAGATTTAAAACCCCACAATATCCTCGTCAGCCACCCCAAGCCGCTCCCGCACGACTCCTCAGCGAAGCGGCCAAGAGTCTTGATATCAGACTTTGGCCTGTGCAAGAAATTAGAAGGCGACAAGAGCTCATTTGGCGCTACAACCGCTCATGCAGCAGGCACATCGGGCTGGCGCGCGCCCGAACTCCTCGTCGACGAAGACTCCGCTTCGAAACCTATCTTCCCCTCGCGGCCCCCTCCCCAACCACCAACGACCGAAGCCTCCTCCACAAACTCATCCTCCGAAACAGCTGTAATTGACCCACTAACCAACCGTCGTGCTACCCGTGCAATAGACGTCTTTTCACTAGGGTGCGTATTTTACTACATCCTCTGCCGCGGCGAACATCCCTTTGGCACGCGCTGGCACCGGGAATTCAACATCATAAACAATAACCCTGACCTCTCCCACCTTGCCCTGCTGGGACTAGCAGAGCACGAAGCCAAAGACCTAATCTCTAGCATGATAAACCATAACCCGCGAAAACGTCCAGACGCTACGAAAGTTCTTGTTCATCCATTCTTTTGGTCGCCGGAGAAGCAATTAACTTTCCTGTTAGACGTGAGTGATAGGTTTGAAGTTGAGAAGGATAAAGAGAAAGTCACTGGCCCTGAGGGATGGTATAAATCCCCGTTTATCCCACTGTTGGAGCGAAATGCCCGGGAAGTTTGTGGCGGTGGCGCCGGGGACTGGATGAAGCGGCTCGATAAACTATTCCTCACAGAGCTAGTGAGCAATAAGCGAAGGGGATACGATGGCGAGAAGGTGCTGGATCTGCTGAGGGCTATACGAAATAAAGTATATTCTTTCTCCTCCTGGGTGGGTCGGTGAAGGATAAAAGTGCTAAGAAAGGGTAACAGAAACATCACTACCAAGACATGAAACAATCCGTAAAAGAAGCTGTCGGCGACCTGCCGGATGGCTACTTGAGTTACTTCTCCCGACGCTTCCCGGGCCTGCTACTACACACCTGCGAGGTGGTTCGCGATGCGGGCTTCTGGCAAGAACCGGTTTTCAGAGGATACTATTCCGTGCAGCATTAACTCATCACCCAAGTAATCGATCCTGCCGAACTTTGGGTGTTTCTTCCTTACACTTTTCTTTTTCTTTTTCTTTTTTAAAATTTTGGGGAGGGTGTTTTTTTATGGGGTTTGGTTTGCGCTTGGCTTGGGTTCGGACTTGGTGCGGGATGGGACGGGATGGGATGGGACGAGAAGGCGAGGGGATGATGAATATAACTTCTCCCCTCCCCTCCTATTTTGCTGCGCTTTTGGGTTGGCTTGGGCAGGTTTCGGCCACGCCCGCCTCTTTCCAGTACTGTACTTGATGGTTAGTCGTTGGTTGCTTTTTTTTTGTCTTGATAGTCTGGTGGCCGGAGTCTTTCGCTTTTTGTTTCCTTCTTCCATTCCTTTCTAGTTGGGTTCACGGCGTTTTTTATTTTGTCTTTATACATATACTCTTTTGGTTAGGCTTTGGTTAGGCATTTACTCATTTAGCCCCTACTCACTTATCATAGTACCGACATGCGACACCCTGCTTCTCGGAATGTATTTAATGTTAGAACAGAACATTACCGTACTCGAGTAGTAAGGGTATTCAAAGTTAATGAACAGAAAATTCTGTCAAAAACTTGGCGGTTAGAAGGTCAGGAACTACAAATGCCACTTGCGTATTTAGACTAGGTTAGTCTAACAGAAAAGTTGTGAATATGATTATCTGTAGGTGCTCTTGGTTGAGAGCTCGGTAAACAGGACGTAAGAACTAGTGAAAAAATAAGGAAGCATCGAAGGCCTGCACCTCAAACTCATGAACCAATCCAAACTTACAAGCGATCCAGCTTCCCTCTGAAAAGTGATGCCTAAACCCCGAACCAGAGAGCCCCATATCAGTCCAACCCCATCAAACGATAAAAAGTGACTACGACGTCCAAAAACACAGGAGACTGGAGTTTAGAGGAAACTGAAAAAATAGTTTCATGGCTTTATTTTCTCATTAGGTTACTCTACCTTTTACTCTGCCTCCGCACTTGTTCTCCCAATGCTGAACCTCTCACTCAAAGCTCGATTTCCAACCCTTTCCATTCAGCCCCCCCCCCATTGGCCATCTATGTCAGATATCACATATGCCAAGATCGTTTTTTCTTTTCCCAACCTCAACCACCGTTTTCCATTCCCAACTTTGAATACCCTTACCGTATTATCTCAAGTTATACATTTTTTTGCCAAGACCGGGCGTTGCTTAAGGTTGGATGGTGCCCGGAGTCTGAAATGGGTCCCTTCAATGCCCCCAGTAAACATAGTAGCCGAAGTGTGGG
>Ga0307509_10001949_pt1 | contig 34084 bp, 32 predicted proteins | sample 10_EM_MG_FD_202245 | JGI IMG/M metagenome (GOLD analysis project Ga0307509, IMG submission 202245) | Populus trichocarpa ectomycorrhiza microbial communities from riparian zone in the Pacific Northwest, United States - 10_EM | ecosystem: Host-associated > Plants > Roots > Unclassified | place...
GGGTAGACCTCGGACGAACCCTGAGCAGGACAGGGTACTCGCACAAAGGTCGGAAGTAGTGGTGAATGTCAAAGGCTTAAATCTGATATCTACTTAAGTTTAAGTGTTTGGCATTCTACTTCGACAAACAACTTTCCTCGAGAGAACTAAATTGAGTGAAGCTTCGAGCTTAACTATATTAAGTTTTACCGTTGATTCTTCTGAATTATTTTACCTCATCTTTATCTTCTACTTTGAGTGTTTGGTGCGGTCGCAACCTTAGAGTTCACCTCTCTATAGGGTGCCCCCGTTACACTGCCAAACGTGAGCCACGTAGTCCAAAACCTCCAACTACAGTCCATCCCGCCATCCCCAAGCTAAAACCCTCTGACCCTGCCCGACAGAGAAAACCCTGCCTGGTACTATGGGTAGAAACTACAAGGAGATGAGAAAGCGGGCCAGAAAGCCACGAACCAAAAACCCACGCGAAAGCCTAGCCTAAAAGAAAAAGATCCCCAACCGACAGTAGACACAACCAACAAAGAAAAGGAAAACCCACTCCCCCAAATCAAACCACCTATAAGCTAAACCATAGTAAAACCCCACCGGGCCCAGCTCCCGAAGGAATAGGGACTCCTGAATGATGGGTCTCGGGGACACAACGAGGGGAGGTAACTCCCGGGGGCATATAGCCCCGCCAGCTGAGGCTCAGGAAGAGCGATCGAGTTTGAGAGGTAGCCGCCTAAAGAAGGAAGGCTCGTGGCAGCCGGAGGAAGATCCGGTCGGCTATTTCGGGAAACAGGATCCGGAAAGAAGGTTGAAACATGCGCCCCTAGTCCAAGGACATCAGAAGGGAGTAGAGGTCTGGTGGTGAGGGTAGAGCCGCGAGCAGTAGGGTGCCAGCCGATCCAAACGTCGGGGAGGGGGGGGGCGGAGGGCTAACCGACACAAGAAGTGCGAGGAAGGCTCATGGAAACGGTGTCACAATGTTTCAAAAAGTCCGACCGTACCAGCAGAGCACAAAGGAGATAGTGCACTACCAGCGAGCAGCGCCACCGGGGACAGCTACTTTACTGATCGACCGAGACTAAAAACCGACCGTTGACGGGTAAGGGGTTGCCGACCGTGGGGGGCTGCCTAAGCGAGCCCGGTGAAGTGGGGGTGAAGGTGAACTCAACCAAACCCCTAGGAACAAGCTTGCCAGGCCCGACCATCAGGAGGGAAAGGAAGAGGGAACGGAGATGGCTTCACTTAGACAGAGGCAATGTGGCATGTCTGCTGAGAGGGGGGTGGATGGAAGTGACGATGATTTCTCGTGGTGTTGAGATTTCAATCGCCGGAGGTGTAGCGGAGACGGAGGATGCTAACTACTGTGACCGAGTCTCCTCCTTATATTGACTCTTCACACCAACAACCCTCACCCTGGTGACTCATAACTTGAGTCACACGGTCCTATGACTGATAACGAGTCATGCCCGAAATCCATCAGATGACTCCTATGAGTCACTGCGCAACATACCGTAAACCAATCATAAAACATAAAACATGTCAGGTGCGTAAAGTACGTCACCTGTGTGAAACTTGTCACTCATAATGTGAGTCATGCGCAAAAGTCATTACATCATTATGACTCACAATCGTGAGTCATAGAAACATCAACCAATCATAATATAATGATGACACGCAAGTGTGAGTCATGTGAAAACTATGAGTCAACTGACTGCATAGCGCAAAACATAAACATACCTTATGACTAATAACTATTAGTCATGTGAAATCTGCCTTGCTTAGTTACGATTTGTGACACCACCACGGTATCATCGGGCTTCAATCATCCCCCCGGTATTCTCCTCCAGCCTGTCGGGAAGACAAATGCCGCCAGCAAATATCCAACGGTTATTGGTTATCCGGCTCCCAGGTCGTTCATAAGCATATATCAAAGGAAGAGTGTTTCCACTACCGGAATCGGTTTGCCATGGGGTAGACCTCAAGTTCGTGAGAAAATGAAGACTAGAAGCTCCCTTTAGGCTTGGTTTCTCACTGGCCAAGGGCCTAAATGCTGGCTGTCTTGGCGAGTTGAAATTTCACCACTGGGGTTGTAACGGTGACAGTGCTTGTATGAAAATCTTTTTTCAATTTTGTTTTTTTTTCAAACTTTTCGATTAACTAGCTTTACAACAATTAATAACAAAAGAAACAACATCAACCACTAGAAAACACTAAGAGTCTTTTCTGCCATACAGTGGATTTGACTCAGGCAACCCAGTAGCCTCTATGCCACAAACCTCACAGTAAGTACCCACCGAGCGCCCCAAAGAAATGGCAATATCGCCGACCGAAACCCAAGAGATGAAACATCGCCACACTACTGCAAAGTAGTGAGAACCCTACAGGGGCCGCAACTAAGTACCTACAGCGCCCTCTGAATGTCCCCTCAAGCCCCAGTAAAAACTCCTGAATCAACTTTATTTTGCACTTCTTGCAAAATAACCCAATCCCTCCTCCCATCTTCCGGCACGTGTTGCAATACCCCATCTCCCCCACCTCCGTCGCCTTCAACTTCCCCAAACCCACCGCTTACTCCAAGTCCGCCTTTGATTCCTTCCTAGATGCTGAGGGCTCCCCAAACAGAGACCCCCTCTCCCACTTCACCCTACTCCCAAAATCCACCTTTTCCACCTTCTTCTCCTTCTTCAGCGTCTTTGTCTCCACCCCCTTCTCCTTCCCCACAACTCTCTCCACCTTCTCCTCCCATCTCTTCTCTGACGTGGTTGATTCCACCCCCTCCTCTTCCTCACCCATGAACGCCTCCACTAGGCTGTACACTCTCTCAACTCGCCTCCGGTTGGAATCAAGTGCAACCTTCACCTGATGCCATCTATCCACCTTCCTCACAGGCTTTACAGACAGGAATCGTCTGATCAAGCACCACCTGCCAGCCAATCACATCCCCGTTCGAAAAGGGCATCCACCTCCTTTCCTCCTCTTACCAACGCCACCACAGTGGACTAGGGCTTTCCTTCCTTTATCCTCCTGCCCCTTTCCTCATTGTTGACCAACCAGCGGCTACCCTCACAAATCACAAAACCCATCCGACCCAACTCGTCCACCATACCATCCACCCCAACCAACCACGCTACACCACCCACTTTTAATCCCACCACAGGCCCTTTTCCCTGCTCCTTTTCAGGGTCAACCTGTGTTTCCACCTCTTCCTCAACCTTCCTCCTCTTCCCCTCTTCCATCTCCACCACCCTCGACAAAGACCCAAACCCATCACCGTCCCCTCCTCCTCCTTTCTGTCCCAGCTTGAACGGAATCGGCGAAACTGGTGTCATAGGCATATTTGAGCGAATACCCGTAGACGTAATTTTCTTTGGCGTGAATGCAAACCGCCGTCTTCCTTCCCCAAGTCTCTAGCAAGGCCTTAAGCCTGCTAACCTCCTCACCCAAATCTCTCACCCGCTTTCCCAACTCTTTCTCCTTCGCCTCCAAGCTCAGCCTGGCTGCTTTCTCTTCTGCCTTTCGTTTGCGTAGTCCTTGATTCCCAAGGACCAGCTCTTTAATCATTTGCCCTAGGCTTAGATCCATAGGGGTAGATAACTCGATCTGAATGAAGCCAAAGCTTTAAAGAGGGGCCAGTTGTCGATTGGTCGGAAACCTAAAACACGGTTTGTGCGATGAGTCGTTATTTCAATAACTGGAGGTGTAGCGGTGACGGTGCTTGTACGAAAACTTTATCCCTGGCACTTGTACTCACAGAGCAGGTCGTGCTAGTTCTCGTTCTTTTTGGGGATATCGCAGGTGTAGCTGTTCATCAACCAAGGGGTATTGGTGCAATACCACAGTGGCCCCTCCATTTACTACGGGCCCGGGAAAGGAAGCTATGATGGCACCACCGAAGACTGCAGATAGTTGGTTTCAGGTTTGTCTGGGTGTTCTGTACCTTCGGCATGCATCTTCTCTTCACAGATTTTCCGTGGGCTTCAGATCTCGGCAGTTTGGGTCTTCTGTCCCGATGAACCACCGTCCACCAGCTTTATCCTACCCCCTCATCAGACTGTACTACAGCAAGTTTTATTTTTTGCCCATCATACATTACAAGTGAGAAAAGGAGGTAAGCTATATTCTACCAACGACCGCTTATAGTACGAGAATCTCTCTTTTCTTCCTTTCCTCTATCTCCCAGCGCAGCCTGCGCTTCGTCATAACGGATGTAGAAACCGCTTGATAGGATATGGTATGGTAGGGGTAGCAAGCCAGTTATTACAAGAAAAAGCATATTAGAGGTCTAAACAAAGACAAGAAATCCAATCCAGCCAGCGCAACAAAAACTTTGAATATGATACCTATGCAGTAGTTTACAGTGAAGCGAGAACACTAGCTCGAGAACCCAATAGAACCCTGATAGGACAGGGGCTACTTGTATAGGCATTTCTCGATATACCAGTACAGCGGGCTCGGTTTACCCCAGAATACCTTATCAATTTACTTCTTTCTCAGATTAATATAATCCTACGCAGGCCTCTATTGTACAAGTAACCTCTGAGTTTGGGCTGACACCCATCTCGGAACTGGGAAGGGGCACGAGAATGTTCCCAAGTTTTGCTTGTCTTCTTAGATGGGCTGCCGTATGGTGGCGGCCTGATAAAACGATCTGGGATCGTTACGGTATAGTAGTTTTCTCCTGATTCCATGGGCCAATGGAAATCAGAACGGAGTCATATTTTTTTTCTCTTCTGAATTCAAAGGCTTCGGTCGGGCAGGTTCACGAGCCTTCGTTTCTTCCATTTTCTATATTATTCAAATATATCCGGAAAGTTGTGCCAGGATCCCCCCAGTTGTGTCTTTTCATCTGGCCTATACGAGCAGTGGACTGTGCCATCTAGTGCGTGCTTATGTTTCAGCTACCGGTATGTGCGCTACATTAAATCAAGTCGAACGGCCATCGTAAAAGCTATTTATTGTACTCCTCTCTCCGGCTTAACCAAATACGAGCCCGGCATGTTGGCCCGGCTTAGGTGCTTATGTCTATCCATCTATCTCCTACATTAAGCCTGATTCCCATATCTCCTTTAGAGTCCTTCCCGTGACCAATGTTCTTCTGCTTCTTCCCCTCCCGGTTCTAGTCTTTAGCGAATTTCAATAGAGCTGTTCAAAGTAGGGGGGAGTTAACATATTTGGTTCACCCAAAATCCCCCGCCTAAAGTTGATACCGGTATTCTGCTATGTAGGTGGTGCACCCCCGCTTCTGCCTAGCCTCCCGAAAGGATGCTATATGAAAAGACTCCATTCTGTATTTCCCCGGGAAAGTGGCAAGGAACCTAGCTTGATCGTCTCTTAAAGAAGGGTATGTGCAAGGTTGCTGCGCCCGGCTGAAGAAGTTTATTGTCATCCCATTTATTCCAAGAAATGTTGGAAATGTTTACCCCCCGCCCCCCCTTTTATTCCTTCCGTGCCCATAGCCTAAGCACCGTAGGAGCTCTCTGAAATTTACCTCAAGACTAGCATTTCTCCATATGGGCACCACACCGGAGTGGAACCCATGATGCCAAAGCGCACATTTATGTCAGTTTCGATTCATTAGTAGTATAAATGGATAATCAATTTGAATCCTGCACCCCAAGGAGCCTACGAGAGATAGCTTCCCTAGATAGCCAGAGCATATTTTAAAACACCTCCGGTGGCGGTATCTTAGTACTAATTGATTGCTAATGGGAAGGAATACTGACACGTTCATCTGCATGGCCATACATTTTGCTCCTATCATTTGCAGGAGTGCTGTTACAGGTTTCCTCCTGATCGAAAATACAATAGGGTGGTGAGGGAGGCCTGCTAGTATTTGGTAAGGAAGACTTAAGAGGCGAAGTGTAAAGTGGGACCCCAACTGGAGATAGATTCCCAGTTTGTGACTGAACTGAAAGACTCATATATGGGTGGAGAGTGGAGTATCATAGAACATCAGCAAGAGGTTATCTTGCATCCCGTGCATCCTGTGCTTCTGGTGTTATAGTAATAACATATACTTGCAATTTGGATGTATTCACCCGTACTGGTTTAGTTCGGACTGTTTTTATGTAGGAAGTATTGTTGTCTTGTAGCAGGAATTATGTTTAGAAACTACCGTAAAAACTCAGTAAATCCACCATCGGCAATCGCGGTACTAAGCTGCAATAGGCTTAACAAAGCCGGTTAGCAAAATTGCGAATACCAGTTAATGAGATCCAGCGGGCTCATCTTAAATAGGCTATACCCTGTCTGGAAGATACATTCCCTCCCAAGGTGTTTCGTCTTAGATTCCGTGGGGCTAGGGGCCTGACCGCCGATGGTGGATTTACTGAGTTTTTACGGTAATGGTAGAATTAATAAAATCCCAAGTGAGGCTGCCGAGATAGGAAAAGCACTGCCAAGAGGGGAAGCACGCTCGCGACTCAAGAATCTCGCGAAGCTATACCAGTACTTCTTTCTATCATAGTAAGGTAGCATATTTGGTGCTGTGAACGGATTGGGGAGTGCCAAGACTTATTGTCCCACAGTTTTCTTCACTCATGTGCTGAGTCCTCGAGAGCTGTTCAGTGTGTGGTTGCCATACCGGTACTCGAGGAGAGATTTAAGAGCACACCCCTGTTGATAATATTAGAGCCATTCAGCCCCCGGGTTGAAGAAGCATCTAAGTTTCTAGTTGATCTGTTAATTTTGTATGCAAAAGGCGTTACACTAAAGTTTTCCTCGAAAAACCTGCATAGCCGTTTTTCAACCCCGGGGCCGAATGCCCCCAATAAACTCAGGTACTCGTCTCTCCCCGCCAAGATTGGGCACCTGTTTTGGAATAGCCTCTCCAGACCTATGCGGAGGGTAGCCTTGATGTCGATTTTCTCAAGCACGACAACAAATTTTAAAGTGTGAGGCCATTCTCATATATGGGCTTCAGCTACTGGCACTGTTCACCGCAATCTTTCAAACGGCATGGACACTATACTTTTTATGTGCTCGTGATGGCTCTTGCAAAACGGGTGCCCAATCCTGGCGCAGAGACACAACACAGGCCTTGCGTACGTAGCTGTGGCTGGTGGTAACTCTCCTCAAAAACATCATCCAAGTGTGATCAATGGACAACATCTGCTTCTTCCGACATTTGATAAATCAAAAATCGCAACCCACTAACGCTTCCCTTCATGGATTTTTGTGGAAGACGATCGCTACTTTGACCACCATTCAATTCCTCCTTTCTGAGCCAGAGCCAGGTCATAACCACTCAGCACTTGCAGCCTATTGTACAGCCACCCAGCCAGGGTCTTCGTGGGGCGGAGTTTCCCTTTGGCAGAGATCAGAGTAGTGGAGTGGGAGTGGGGTCCTCGATTATTATTGCGCAACTACCGACAGGGCTTGCGTGAGGAGGGGCCCGTTCCAGGGGCAAAAGAAATTCCGTTTCATGGAGACCTGTCGAGTGCCTCCGCTCGTACGGTACATACCCGTAACCCCAGAAAAAAGCTTACTTGTGTGCTCCCATCTCCTGGACCATCCCGATTCCCCCACTGTTTTGTCCTCTCCACACAGGTATTCGGGCATTTGTCATCTGACCAAGGGCAAATTGTAAGGCCCGCAAGATCCAAGCCTCTATTTGATCCCCCGGCCCGGCCCGATAACCTGTACGAGTAAACCCTCACTCTTCTATCGCGCGGGACCGATACCGGTATTTGCGGGGAAAACCTTGTGGATATGATACTATCCTAGCTGCCGCCGCAGTACTAGTACCGGTACTCGAGTGCAGCGCCTCCCCTGGAAAGGTGCCACATAGAAGTGAACAAATCAAATCCCCGCAGACGTTTAATACTCTTTTTATGCTCTAAATCATGTAAGAACCGAAAGCATCCGAGTTTTTATTTTTATTTATTTATTTCAAAAAATAATAATTAAGGGATATCATATTTAAGGTATAGTATGATGTCTCAACAAAATTTCTGTATCTGATTCCGGGGGGCATCCAAATCATGATCCCTTTGAATAGGAATACTATAGGTTTTTTTATATCTTTTTTTTATTCCCAAAAAACGAAAGATCACATAAATCATTGTTCTTTTCCTCTGGGAGTTCTCCCATCACGAACTGTTGGAAAAACATAATATGTTGGGGCTTCAATTAGAATAATTCCCGGCCAGTAGTAGTATCTGAAAGCTTCACACTTGAATAGGTACAGTGCCCAGCATGGGATTAGAATGGTTCGCCCGTATTTACCACAGTAACAAGCGTGCACACGATTACCCCGCAGGAAATGAAACTTTGGGTGCGAGAATGCTTCTGGAATCAAGGTATCCGCCGGACTTGCACAATTTTTGGGCTGCCCTTTCAGGGTCAAACGTGACATGTGCTTTGGGCTGGGCTTTACCGGGTGATACCGGTGTGACATTTATGTACCGGTAACCCGTATTGACACCCCGCCTCACAGGTTGAACCAACCCCCGCCCTATCAAGAATACACTTCCCAAATCAATATCATAATACCGTACATATCTCTTCTTTGGAACCCTCCCATTGGGCGCCTCAAAAAAAAGAAAAAAGAAAGAAAGAAAGAGAAACCCGGAATCCTCAATGGCAAGAATACTAGGATAGTACTGTGCACTACTGCTATAACGCAATGCCTCCAGGCCTCCCCCCTACTTGTAGATAAAGAAGAAATTCCCGTGCGTAAGCGAAATCCAACAGATACACACACTCCAGTATCAATGACGTCAGCTCTATAAGTAAGTGCAGCCACTCTATGTGTTTGTAATACCAAAGCGTTTTTGAAAAGGACCACTATTGCGTATCACGAAAACTTTGACCTTTTGCTTGGACCTGGGGAGTATGCAATAATAGCCTCCCTTTTTAGAAAAGCTTCGACATTACGAGTACAGTTCAACAGCGGTTTCTCCACCTCCGCTCAATGCCCTACTACCCCTGCTACGATACGAGTCCCAATCGCGCACTGTGGATATGGTATTTTGGAGGAGGGGGGGAAGGCATTGGCGCAGAGGGTGTGAGGCGGGTACCTCCGAGAGGAGTGGAAGTACCGGTAAGGGGTTTGAATACGGTAGATGTTTCTCAAGTTTCTCTTTTCTTGTATTCGACAATTCCTACCTACCTGTCTTCACCTGAGCACAATCAATGAATCATCATGCCTCCAGTTCATGCACTGGGCCAAACTTCCAACTTTTCTTTTCCCTTCTCCAAACCCCCTAACCGCCCTGACTGATTGACAGCTCCTTCCCCCCTTCCCCCTCTTCCCTTCTCCTTCTGCTCCTCCCGCTCCTCCCACTACTCCCGCTCCTCCCGCTCCTCCCCCCCTCCCCCTACTACTACTGCTACTCCTCCTCCTCCTCCTACTACTCTTTCTCCTCCTCCTCCTCCTGCCTCTCCTCCCCCTCCTCTTACCCCTACCCCTGCTCTGCTCCTGCGCCCCTGCTCCTCATGCTCCTCCTCCAGCTCCTCATGCTCCCACTCTTCTCCCATCTGCAGTCGAATTGTAAACAGGTTGGTAATACTACATTGTACTTGTACACCATCGGGTTCTCCCCAAATCAAACAGGACTTATTACTCTTATTACTATTGTCACTATCATTACCATTATCTGGTTTTCGCAATCTCATGGTCACCCTCCTCCTTTACCCCGCCACGTAGCCCTACCCACATGCGAAACCAGGGAAGCGTTGTCGCAGAGTTTACTCGACCGCCGTGAGCACCGCGCCGTATCACATTTTGATGTACAGATACCAGTGCTTACACAATAGAGGAGAATGAGGGGGCCGAATGAAGGGAGGTAATGAAGCTTGTTAGCTAGATAGATAGATAGGTAGATACGTATCATCTAGTTTGTTTGGAGCTCTTTGGAAGAAGAAGAGCCGAAAAAAGGGATCGAGGTATCACACCATCCTCCACCTAGATTGTCTGAGTGTGGCGTGAGTCCTAGCGCACAGGGTCCCCGTCCCACAGTACTGGTTCTGCCGCAATGAGTGAATGAATAGATGGGGTATAGCTGGATGGGACGAGACCTAATTACCAAACCGAATTGATCTAATACAGTAAACACTGAATACGCTGAGGGGAGTTCCGGGACGATGGCGGCGGATTGTTAGATAGGGGCGATCCATTCCATCAGCTTGTCGAGTGCCGTACCGATACCCTACTCTAGTAGGGGTCTCACCACCCCACCCCAATCCAGCATGGTTTAGGAAAGAAGGAGATTTATGCTTCGACTACTGTAGAGAAATGATTCGAAGCACTAGTGCCGGCTCTTTTTCTGGGGGGGATAGTTTGCAGGATGCTTTGGGGGTATCATAATAAGTCCTACCTTTTCCTAGTTGCATTATTATTAGCCTTTGGTCCGTCAATGGGATTTGTTAAACAGGTCTCACTATGCACTAGGATGAACCCTTTCAAAACCGTGGTAACTGTACGTACACATCCCAAATCAAAAAACCGGCATTGTGAACTCCCTACTATATAATCGAAATGGCAACGATGAATAATAGCTGCGTTGGCACGGAGTGAAATACTGCCGGGAAACCGTGATTACGATCTTCACTTTTTGCTGGATTGATGGCTGGGTGGGGTGGATGCATGCATGCATGCATAGCAACTGGATCTTCCCGGGGGAAATCCACAAGCCCGCAACTAAATTAATCATTGCAGCGATGGATTGGCCGAGTTGGAACTTCTGGTTATGCAATCACTCTGGCCCCCTACGATAATTATGCTAATACTGTGCTCTATGCATCGGGGCGTTAGAAGTTCTTCAGCATACATTCGTATATTTCAACTACACAAGTGATTCTTAGATTGCTTACCGTAGTTAAGGAATATTCTTCCAGTCTACAGCACTGCCAGCATGAGAAAGCAGTACTGTAAAGCACAGTATCTGTAGACCTCAGTAGGCAAAAAAGGCAACGCCAAGGATAAGTCATCAAACAAACTCTCGAGACTCCTTTGTACCTGTACCTGTACCTGTACTCGAGTACCGTACAAGTAATCAAAAACCAGAAACTCATGAATTAATCATCCCGCCTTAATTAACGAATCACTCAACAAACTCAAATATCAAAACACACACACACACACACTCCTACCGTACCATACCATATCAACCCTTCACCGGACGCAATCGGATTCAATTACCAAGCTAGGAGAAGAAAGAAATAAAATAAAATAAACAACTACATAAGACCAAGAGTTATCTGGGACACCAGGTCATCTACTCGAGTACTGTAGATAGTTATTTGCAGGCACGGCGCCGGCAAGATATCATGTTCACTCAGCGCGGTACTGTACTGTACAGTACAGGATTTCATGCAAGTCAATGATCGTCCTGGATCACTATAGCTAGTAAACGGGTATATATACTGGTACCGGTTCTGCAAGCTCCCCCGATATCTCGCTTATGGGTAAACGAAGATAATCCCGGGTGTATTAGGTACGTATTATATAGATCGGGCTTGTGCTTATGTGCCGGTACTGTACTGTACCAGTACTTGTAGGAGCGGGACTTTCGATTGATCGGCTGATTGGGGTATCTTATGTGTGTGTATGTAGTATTATAGGTTGCATTAACCATGCACGCATACAGTACAGAAATTTACATGCAAGCATGCATATATGTAATTACTCCATACTATTTACGGTATCCGCAGAGGAATACGGCAGATAGGTAGGAGTTTGTTAGAAAGGTTGAAAAAAGCCGATATCTTTAAGTATATGCAAAGGCCACACAAGGTTTCTCCAGCCTTACCGGTAGTGAGTGAGTTCACTCTGCGAAATCACAAGACTCGAGTAGAGTAAATAATGCCATGCAACTCCCGGCGTTTACTCATTACTAGGTAATCATTCCTTTAAAACCTTGAAACCACCTGGTATGATATGTAGTGTAAAAGTGATGGTAGCGAGTTGCGGTACAGTACCCGCGCTCGAGTACCGTGCAGGATTAGTACCAGTGCAAGTATTTATTAGGCGACCCTTTGCAGTACCGGTACCGGCATTCGGATTTGGGAAAAGAAGTGAGTAAACCCAGTTAGGGTATAGTACTGTATATAACAAATGTCTCCGCAGATATGATACCCAATATTGTGGAAACAAAAAACTCGCTACATGTTGAGCCCAGTACAGTACTAGTACATGGGGAGGGGGGGCCAAACGCCACGTTGAAGGAAGGAAAGGGCGAAAATATTTGTGAAAGATTCCAGAAATACCATATCCCCAAAACACCCCTGTTCCCCCCCCCCTCCCCCCTCCCAGACGTCCAGATACTTACTTCCTCTCTGGGACGAGTACCCATCCCCTCATTGAGGTAACCCCACCACCCCGATTACTTTAAAATCTCGCTGAGTAGAGGCAGTGAAAAAAAGGGGATTCATTCATTCATACATAGGGATTAGACGCGCTGGGCGTGCAGGTCCTCTTCTCTTCAGAGATTGACCTCGACTAAAGTCCGGAAGCCGGAAGGCTTGTGGGAGTCGAGTGAGACTGTGCAGTATTGGATCCAATGGTACTTGTACCATCATAAATTTACCCTAGGTGTACTGTACCGATCTAGCTCCCCACTAGTATTGGAGCAGGCTCTTAAAAATTCAGTGCACCTTTTTTATCTTTGCTTCTACCACCACCACCACTGGAAAGTCTCGTGAAATCCGCCGTCTCCGTCAGCCTTCTAATCTCCGGATTCAGAGACAAAGGCTCATGAAGCATTAGCGTTTCCCGACATCATGTAAGATCACCCCTGGGGATCTCGTTGACTAGTATTCGCAATTCTATCGACTTGCCAGGTTGAACCAACCTTGGGCTGTTCGTCTGGTTTTCGCTGATAATCCGACACTGATTGACCGCAATTTCTTGTACAGTACTCTACTGGTATCATATATGCCAAACCTGGATACGAGTATCATGCTGTAGGTCTTTTTTTCCCTTTTTCCCCCAATCCATATCCCACATTCCAGGGCGAGACAGGAGAAGAAAGAATCCCAAATATAGCACTGGGCACCTCAAGGCGGCCCTCCTGCACCCAAGGTTCGCTTAGTAATATATACAAAATTAGCTCCTTGGCATAAAATTGCAGGTGTGGTGTTCCCAACCCAAAAATACCCCACCCCGTCACCCACGTCCAATGCTCACTTAGTAAAAGATTAGCGTCGGTAGAACCGAAGAGGAGCTGGTCCTAAATAATAGTTCTATGGAGTTCATCTCTTAAAAGGCTTTGTCGCTGTTACAGAGCATCTACTAGTAGGGTTGATCTTTCCTCTGGGGAGAGCTGTCTCTAACGCCCCACACTGTAATTCGGCGTTCATGAATGTCCCTCTTGCATCTGCATGGCGAAGCCCATTCGCGAGCCGGGGAGTACTCGAGTAATGCTGCCGGGCACTGCGCAGATACCGTTCTGTACTCGTACTCCACGATAAGCTCGTTCTCATTTTCTTTTTTAGAAGGGGTAGAGAGGGGAGAAAGGGGTACCAGTATCTTCCTCCCCCTCTCTTCCCCAAGGTGGGTTTAGATCTCGGTTCCTCGACCAACCGTAGCCACTGTTGAGACGAGTCGTGCTGCGTTCTCGTTAACTGATACCTTCCCGCGTACGACGCAAACAAGCGAAGCAGAGCAAAGCCGAAGAATTGATGCCCAAGAGTGAGGCAGAGCAGGGCGCAGTGTGCGACAGGTGCCGATGCCCCATGCCCGAGTACACACCCCAACAGGATGAAATATCTCCGCAAAGTGGTAGACTCTTTTTTGTTTTTTGGTTGTCGCACCTCCGGAGGAGGATTAGACAATCTCTAGGGAAATCCGTGGGAAGAAATGTAATTATTGTTTGGGATTACGATTTCCCTTATTGCCGAGCCTCCTTGGCCCAAGGCGCAAGGAGTGAGGAGTGAGTATCCTTAGGGTTCGGTGTAAAAAAGGCTCAACTAACATATCGATTAGTTTAAGCAGCTCCCTCACCGGCACTGTACTCGCTGATATCCTGCTTTCTTAATATGGTATCTCGTTCTTCCTACCCTCACTTCATTCACCAACTCCCCCTTAGCCTTTCACGATTCCTTTCCGTGAGCCTCCTTCCAGCGTGGGTGATCTTCCTACTAGTTTATCAGGGATTGAGAGGGAGTTGCTGCGCGGTGCATAATACTTTACAGGCCCTGAAGAGTCGTTCCGGCCCCCTCATGCAAAATCCAAATAGGAAGCAATAAAGAAGCGTCAAGGAAAATTCCCATGAGGCGCTTCAGCACGTTTTCCTTCCCCCTTCCCGCTTCTTCTCGCCTGTTTTTCTCTCTTTGCTCCTGACGGACAGGAGGAAGGGGGCTGGGAGGAGGCTCAGTGATCCTTATTTTTGAATGCGCACAACCCTCTTGTAACCTAAACAAGCTTCACCTACGGTACCGAAAGTTTGGTTCGTTGGCAACACACCTCATTCTTTCATCCAATCATCATGCTGGCACAAGGTCAAGGGTACCGGTATTTTTTACCCTTTTAACGGCCGCGCCGAGACCTACACCCCGCCAGCCATCATACGATTCAAAACCTAGCGCCAGAGAAGAGGTGTGCTGCATTTGTTAATTGGCGTTGAAATAAAGTAGGAGCTGAAGTAAAACATCCAACGCAGTCCGGAATAGGACTTTTTTTTTTGGCCATAAAGGGTTAAGCGAAGGCTTTTTGTCCGCAACTTGAGAGGGATTGCAGTGAAAACTCTTATTTCAACGTGCCAGCGGCAGGCGAATCTCGCCAGTAAATGCGGTATTGGGAGCATCGGCACAGAAAAGTTGTCCTGTTGCCCGCATTGTACTATGGAATCGCACGTAAGCGGGAAAGAAGTATTTGGGGATTAGTTTAAATGCGGTAAGGTTTTCTGGGGGACAATTGAACTAGGGTTTGAGTTGGTGTCCAACAACACGGGCGGATGACCCGAGAAACACCCAGACCGAGGAGGGCCATGGGCTCCCAAAGACCGTTCTTTGGGTAAACGTACTGTAAGCGCTGGAACTTTTAGGTGGGATTTCCATTGAAATCCTTCAACCGCCGGGATATGCTTGGAAGGGGAGAGAGGTTGGGTTGGGATGTTTTTTTGTTTTTTTGGGGGGGGGTTGAGGGGGAAAGGATTGGTTGCTTCCCGGGAGGTTTGAGAAAAATCTACTCATACAGTTACGGGATTTACGGCCCTGAAGCAACCCAGCAGAACCACCACTCCCGTTACGAATACTAAAACCTACCCCCTAGGGTTCAATTAATAAATAGAGAAAAGTATGATAGAAATAAGCAAAGAAGAAAGCTTCTCTATTTCGCTATTTTGGATAACCTGTGCCCGGAGCAGGGAGAGCCTTCTTAGGCAACCGTTCAACCTAACATTTCTAAGAAAGAAGGTCCTTCCATAATTTTTCTTTTCTACTCCCTTATCCTATAATACATTACTAGTATTAAGAGCTATCTGTCTAGTTTTATGAGCTTTGACTACTGCTTTTATAAAGAGGATAAAATCTAACTAGTAAATCCTACTAGTATATTACTAAGCATTGAAATTAAGGCTTTCTTTCTTGTTTGTCTTGTAAGAATTAATTTAGTCTTCTCCTTGTCTGCTAATAGCATAAACCTTTGCACTTATTTATTTTGATCCGAGCTAGAACTAGAAAGAAAGGACAATGCCCTCATCGGGGTAATTAATATTCCAACCAAAGTTTGTTTAGATTTAATGCTCATAAGGTTTAAATTATTATTACTAATAGTTTCATTAATAAAGACTATTCACTATGCTACAAGTATCAAAATTCTTACTTGAGTAGCTTCCTTTCTTTTACTTTTGTACTCTTATCTAAAAATACTCATATATTTTAAACATCATAATATTATTAATATATTTATAGTATTATTTTCCATTGGATAGGATAGTATGCATATGGTTGCCAAGCAATCTTAGAATACCTTACCATAACTTAAAGAAACCAGGGGATGGCGATTTGCCCTTCCTTATTGTATTATAATTATTATTGCCTGTAATATATCGGAAGTATCATAGTATCATACATATGATACATGGTTGTTTTCTCTTGAACAACGTTAAAAAAGAATATTGGGCCGAGGGATAGTTGAAAATACCATCTGAGGAGTTCATCCCTCTGTAAGCCCAGAATGTCAATGGATTCACCCCACAACCCATGCTGGACGGGTTTCATACTTTGCATGTGGGCTCGGGTGGTTCACCTGCAAGCATTCGACAACTAAAACTAAAAGAGCGTGGACCCAGAGACAAAGCAATTGCACTTTTGGCCGGGTTACTGACTGTGTAACAGCCGACCCTCGTTCAGACCGCTACCGTGTCCTATCTAAACTCGTAACCTCCCGCCCATAACCTCCCCCCCCACTCATAACCTACTCCCTCCCCCCTTTCCCACTCTCAGGAACACTCGCAGAAGCAAGATGGAAGCACCGCTGCCAAGGGGTTTTTGTTTATGACTTCTACGCCCCACCAGCTCAGACCCCACGACATACATATTATGGAATATATGGAATCCCCTGTTCTATGATACAGTGCTTTATGACTACTTATCAATATACCGGTAGCAAACAATCTCGTTATTATCAAAACAAGAAAACAAAGTGATTTCGTATTGTGAATGTTATGATACTTCTACCATGCGGCTCCTTTTTTTTCTATGTGGTTTACCTGTGACGGATGACAGGGTACAAGTATGTACTGTTTGAGGAAGCCGAAAGTAGGGTTCCCGTGGTCCAATTCTCCCTCTTAGCCGTTTTACCGATATACTCGAGCACAGGCAACAGCTCCTACCACAAGGCTAATCAATCCTACAGCATCGACCAGGGCGATAAGCAGTTATTTCCATTTTATCGTACTTCTTGGCGCCTAACAACCTTTTGCACGCCGCACACACGCACACCTCTCTCTCACACACCTACCCCCAGCTGACCGACGGGTTGTGTGTGTACCCGCCCAGTGCACCAACAACTCGCCTTCACACGCACACCTCGCCCAGATGTATCCCGGCAGTCTTCCTGGCCCTAGTCAGGAACCAAGGTGGAGTTCTTGGTGGAATGGGTGTCAAGAAAAGCAGAGCGATGTGATGTGATACCGGTTATGATGTGGAAAAGAAGAAGAAGAAGAAGAAGAAGAAGAAGGGGGGGGGGTTTATTCGATGCTTGCTGGGACAGACTAGATGCCTCTCCCCCTTAGGGATAAGCCGATGTGAGGCTGCTCTGTCTCCCACCAGTTCGATAATTTGGGAAAAAAGATCGATAACTCAGCCGCATTTACAGATTCTAATGCGTATGGCCTCTCCTCCATACATCGGACGGGTGTTTTTTCTTTTCTTTTTTTTCTTCTTTGGCCCCAGAAACGCAAGTGTTGAGACGGATGCACGCCGGCGCGATCATAATTTTTCATGACGAAGTACGGTACCCGGAGGTTCAGTACAGCATCGTATCTCATGCTCCCTCTTCTGTTCTGTTCACTTTTACAATCTTTCTAATGCTTTAATCACTCCCGACCAAATCAGTGTATGCAACAGGAGGAGGCAACAGGAGTTTAGAGATCTGATGATACAGAGTGATACTCCACAAAGAAGGAGTGAGAAAGGGAGAGGGGACTAAAGAAAGAAAGAAAGAAAAGCAAGGGAGGAGGCGGATCTGAGGCGTGCGAGAAGAGGCGTGCAAGAAGCTTAGAAAAGCAGCACGGACTGGCAAACCCATAGTGTCCGTTGAGGCGTTTTCTGTTGCTATTCCTCGCCGTGCTTTTACCAGGCTTAGATCATTCCTCTCCAAAGAAATCTACGTTTATCTCTTCGCATACAGTCTGTCGAATATCTGGACTCGTTGAGCTTGTTTCCTCTCACTGCTTAGCCGAATCCTCCGCCCTGTCCGTCCCTTTCAAATCACCCCCCTCCCCCTCCCCCTCACTTCAAGTATATTATTTGTTATTATTTTAGTCATTATTTTAATTTCACACTATCTTGCTTAAGTCGGCCCGCCGTTAGACAGCCGCCGGACTGGAAGGAAGAGTCGACTGGGCAGGGCTGATCTAGAGCTAGGGGGAAAAAAGGAAGTGAATAGGGACGGGGGGGGAAAACCTTTGTTAGAATTGGATTCATCAGTCATGGCGGACGGGCAAACCCCAGCATACAGTCGAAAGGTCAATTCGAGTGATGAGCGGATCCAGGACCTGGCCCATGTAAAGCAGCCTCCCCCACCTCAATTATTTACACCCAGGTCATCTTCGCTCACATCGCCTGCATCGGATACCCCATCTTCCAAGAGTCCTTCCTCTACTTCAACAGGCACTGCCGCTGCCACCTCTATTTACTCCCCGGCAACATTGGGGGCCACCCCAAAACCAACTCGAGCTATAGCTAAGAAGAAGAAGACATCGACATCCCCCAAGGTTACGGCGACAGCTTCTCAAGTCACTATGGCGACTATATCAACTTCCTCCTTGAAAGATGGGACTACCCCAACGCAGCGGGTAAGCCGTGCAAAGAAGGGCAAACGGGTGCACGCGTGCAATCATCCAGGTTGTGATAAGGTATGTTTCGTCTAGACTTTTATTTGGTCTTTATATTTTGACTACTATGTCATGCTGTAACAGGCCGGAAAGCTCACACAAGATCCTTTCTGGAACAATAGGTTTTTACAAGAGCGGAACATTTACGGTAGCAAACACATAATACAGCCTGCTTTCTCAGATAACTCCGTTTTTTTATAAGGAAACTAATTCGGATTGAGCAAACAAAAAACAGGCGACATCAGTTGAATCACAGCACAGAGGTGTTTTACAAATGTGAAATGTGTGAACGAACGTTTGTCCGGCAAGACTTGCTTTCTCGCCACACGGAGCGACAGTGAGCTCGTTTCTCCCTTTGGCTTCATAAAGCCAGAAATGATGACAACTGACGATAACCTCGCAGTGCAACCCAAGCAATGAAAGCCGTCCAAACATTAGCTCTTGCTCAAAGACACACGGGATTTGTGACCCGATATGGGATTAATGGAATTAATGGAATTTCGGCTCGCCCACCGCCGACCAGTGACTATGGGGGAAATTCTCATGTTTTTGATTCAAACCCACATCCATCTCCTCGAGTTCATACAGATGTGAACACTTTGCCCCAGATACTAACATCTCACTCTCCACACCATTCTTCCCCCTCTACAACGTCACTCGTGACTCCCCATTCCTCGACGTCCATGGCAAGTTATGGATCGACCTTCTCGACGACTATGCCGTTATCATCGCATGGGATGGAGTCTCCTTTGGACTATCCATCGGGGGAATCGGCGAGCTCGCCGTCGGGGAACCTGCGGAGGGCACACCTTCCATTTCATTTACAACACAGCGAGCCAACGAGACAGCCAGAGCCATTCATTGTCTCGTCGCACCCAGAGATACTCCAGCGACCCCCAGCCCTATCTATTGACAACCAACTGTACGCAAAGCCGATGCCAACATGGGAGAACTATGCATGGCTATTTGATGACAGCACGCCCCAAGATCAAACACTAATCGATATGAACCGAAACCAGGAGTCCCTGCACTACCTTAACCCTTTAGATACGGGTCACTATCGGAACCTAGCGATACATGGTGGTGGTGGAGGGGGCAGCGGTAGTAACAGCAGTGATCGGGCAGCATATGAGAACGTGAAGAGCGAGTCGGCGCTGGCATTCCATCCCATCGACGATCGGATGAGGTCCCAGATATTGATGATGCTAGGAAACGTGCCAAATTTACACTCTAGTGCCTATGCAAGTGCTTCATCGATGCAATACTACCTTAGGCTCTACTGGACAAAGTTTCATCCAATATACCCAGTGCTACACAGGCCGACGTTCTTGCCAGGGATGCAGCTGGTTATGCTAGTTGCGATAGTGATCGCGATAGGAGCCTCGTTTGCAGACGATGAGGTACACCAGTTTGGTATGGCTTTGTATGATAAGGTTAAAGGGTTGATTCTGAACGTACGATACTTCTTCCCTTCCTGCTTGCTTACGCTTTCCTCGTCCTTCATCCTCATCTTTTATGGAGACTGGAAGGGGAGGAAGTCTTTATATTTCATGTCCTTTTTGTGAGTTAGGAAAGGGTATTGACGCCGCCCAGCAGTCAGATGACTTTACAGCGCATGGTTCGAACAGTACCTGTTACCAGCAGGCTATATTATTGACGGACATATTTGGGAAGATGAGGTGCATGAGGTCTCAGTTCGACGAGGCACCGCTCGACGTGATACTGATGAAAGTAACGCTTCCCTTGAAGACCCTTTATATTTCTTGCCATCTGATTAGGAATATTTTGCTTTTGCTGCAGGTCTTACGGCAAAGTGAGATACCGACAACAGATCCGTTAGAGCAGGTGCGACGCTACCACAGGGATGGGATGGAGTTCAATTACGACAGTGAGTGGCAGCACTGGATAGAGCTAGAGTCACAAAAGAGGTTGGTTGAGGAACTGAAAACCCGATGGGGGAAGAAGGAAATAAGAAACTGGTTATGGGGAAAACCCCCCCCTCCGAAAACCAGTTTTTTATTTTTTTCTCCAGATGAGGGGGAAAAAAGGCCGAAAATCAGGTTGAGGGTGACCAAAGGCTGACATTTTTGGGCGTTGCGCGATGAAAAACGATTGAACAGGGTCGCTCTGCTATTCTTCTACTGGGACGTACAGCAGGCCACGATGTTCGGCCGAGACATGTGCCAGACGGCCTTTGATCTTCGTGTGTTGCACCTACCGTGCAAAGAGTTCCTTTGGAACGCGGATTCCTCGCACGAATGGGTGGGATACATCGACGGGCAGCAGGAGCACCCCAGCTTCCTGGAGACACTGCGCATCTTCCTCGACCCCAAGAAGCAATTCCCCGTGCTGTCGCCGCTAAGCTCAATGTTCATTCTGCATGGCTTGATATCGGTCGGCTACGACCTTCACAGAAGATCATCGCCCATCGCCCCGAGCCCCGAAGAGACGGCAGCCAAGCAGGCTAGGCTGCTCAGGGCATACGAGAAGTGGGCGACTTACTACGAGGTGAATGTGAGCCAGCACTTGTCTCAATCCTGTAACAGCAGGAACATGGTCATGTACCATGCCGCCTACATTTCTCTACACACAAACATCCACAACCTGACTACTGTGGCCGGGGACACCCGAACCTTTAAGAGGAGCTTGGAGAGGGGTGACTACTACAGGGCAAAGGCGGAGCTCCAGCAATGGGCAAATAGCGGATCCGCACAGCTCGCTACATGGCATGCTGCGCAGATTCTGGTTAGGTCGTTGAATCGCACGCACGTATATCTAGAATTGTTTCATGTTCCGTGGTGCATGTACATAGCGGCCTTGGTCTGCTGGGCATATGGACAACTTTCACCTTCGGCCGTTGGGCCAGGGGGGTTACCTGAGGCATCAGACGACAAAACTGTGTGGGACGCTCACCAGGATATGCGTGTGTATCTTGGACAGATGTCCACCGATAGTTGGGAGAGTTTACCGCGTGCCGGCGGGCACAGGCGAACTGCGGGATTGATTGCCGTAGTGAAAAATACCCTTGAAGGTGTTCGGTGGGGATTGACACATGAGGGCGTGGACGTATTGAGGAGGCTGGATGGGTCTGGGGCAGGCAAAGGCGTTTAGGTTTAAGGTTGGTATGTAAAAAAAATTGGTGGAATGATTCTTTTCCCGACAATATTCCTTTTCTTTTCTTTTTCTTTTGACGGAGCGAGGTGTGTATGTCGCAATATCTTGTGCATTACTCGATGTCCCCTGAGGTGTGTGTGTGTGGATGTCTAACAATGCGAGGGCGGAGAACGAGGCTCCCCGGCGATGTACGCTATGCTACTGCCCGTCTCTTTTCGTTTCCTTGTGTTATTCACGACTTGGGCATGGTGTTTTGTTTTTTTTCCTTCCGAATTTTACGTGTTGATGTCGGTCGTACCTATAGCGAAGCGCGAGTAAAAAATGGATGTTCGGGGTGTACTGTAGTGCAAGGACTGAAATGCTAGACGTTCCTGCAGAACAAGTTGAGGAAAGCAGAATCGACTCAAACGTGATGCAAACCATCTTGTCTCAAGAAGGATGATAACGCACATCGCCTAAACGGGATTGGGGATGGCACCTGGGATACGGGTGTGGGAGAATGTTCCTCGATCCCTGTTTCCGCCTGAGCCTCTCAAATATCTGAGGAGTGAATTTGGGCGGTTAGCGGCAAGTCCTAGCCACTACTCCCATGTGGGGTTGCATGCGACTCAGTGCGGGTCTCACGGAGTGCCTATTCTCTCGTACAGTCATCCTGCACCCTCCCCCCAGCTGCTGCAGACAGGGATAGAAACATAACTAGTGTTATATAATTTGCGTGGAAGCTTCTGATGGTATTTGGAATCCATCAACCCTCGGTAACGCGCATCCGTAATGTTAAGCAGCCTTTCTAAGGGTTATATATGCACCGGATAGAATAATGAATGTGATAGAGTCGCCTTGCATCAGAACCGCTCCGATCGAAAGCAAGTCAGAAACTGTCATTAACTGCTTGGGTCATGGACCTGACAGTGCCCCCCTGCTGGGCGCAGATTTAAACGCCCTTGGCGGCTAATAGAGCTAGTGGAATTGTTGATGTTCATCCAGTTAGGATGGTGAGAAAATTAGATTTCGGGGAGCATCCAAAATATTAAGCCCTAGAACAGCCAATACTCCACATAGTTTTATTTGATTTAGAGATTGTTGACAGCTGCTGTTCAGGCTAGGTCTAACTCTTTTCCCCCACGGGCCGTAGGACGGTCCAGTAGGGTGGGCGCACAGCTTGGTAAAGGGCACTCCAGCTCTCGATTGACCTAACCCACGCTTCCCATTTTTCTCAGCAAGCCTACCAGTGTAAGACCTCCCCCGCTCCTTTCCCCTCCACGTATGGCACTGCATAGCTGGGCTAAGCCGAATTATGAAGCTAAACGGGGTCCCAAAGCCTTAGCCCGCAGAGCACATATATTATGGCTGAGTCCATTAGGGAGGGCGGAGTGCAAAGCCTTCACGTCACTCGATACAAGCTGTAGCAGATATTTACTGGAGGGTAGCTGGTCCCATATTTGGAACCGTTAGATTGGAAACGGTGTGCGCTAAGAGAGCCCACCCATCCCCGGATGCCCGGTAAGGGCGGAGCTCAGCGCTCTGCATAAGGTGGTCGAATATCTCTCGAGTTCTATTCTAGTTCATCAATAAGCCTTTGCTTTCTAACGCATAAACAGCATTGCTTGTCGGATTCTGGCTGGTCGAATACTTCGCATAAAATGCTCAAGCCGGATTGCTGATCGCAGAGCCAGCCCCAGGCTATCAACTCGGAGGGGTGAGATTTTATCCAACAGACAAGGCATGAACACGGTCATGGGATACACCCTTCGTCGTCTAGAACAGCAGTGGCCCCAACATAACCCCGGTAAGAACTAGCATCCGATATTTTCCACATTAAACTTAGTCCAGTTGAATATCTCGAGCAGCCGGTGGCTCGGAGGCTTTTCCGGGGACAGGGGGGAATTGTAGCGATCCCATGCCTCCTGAAGGATTTACCCACGATGGTGTGTCGATTTCCCTTGAGAAATGCTAGCTGGATACTCGCCCTTGTATCACACCCCTGGGAATTCCGCGTTGCAGTCCCCCGAGCTTCAGGATACTAGTTCAAGGAACTTTTATCCGCAGTCCATTTTGTGGTCCCACGTAATTCATGTCCTGAACGGAAAAGGTGTCGATATCTGGGGGAATGACATCCTTCTGATACCGGCATAACCGAGAATGATAGAGAGCTGAGGTTGCCCAAGGAATATCTGGTTCATGAAGTTTGTGTCTGCCGGTATGTCTAGGGCGCTTTCATGGATTCGGACAACGCAGATAACCGACAACGGCTAAGGTCGAAGCCTACCGGGGCCTCGGGGTCTGTTCGCTCCCATAATTCTTAGGCATGCAGTGGGGGTGTCGGTAATGTGGGAGGAATGGTATCTTCCGGGCTTGCTCCCTAATGTTGGTGATTAAAAATAAACTTTCGATAAACAGCTTGCATACCCAAGTCTGATTTTATTCTAGGGTTAGGGCGAAAATGCATTCAGGTAGGGTACCGACACCTCACCATTTAAACAGACGACATCTGCACTTGACATTCCTGAGCCTAGATATCACTTGAGCCTGCTCTAGTGTCTAGCTGACGCAAAACAGATAAGTAAGACTGTGCTGGAGTTGATGGAAGCATAGATATATCGCCAACATTTATACAGCCTCTGAAAACGAACGATAATCTGTGTGTTAGGAGTGTGCATATATGTGAGTTTCTAGGAATGTCTGTATGCGAGCTTGACGCTTGACTGATTTGGTGCAAAGGTTTAATACCAGTGCCAAAATTGTTGGTGCTAGAGACAATATCCTAGTCCAGGGCCACCTAAAAGATTTTGGTCACATATCCAGCTATTATCGATTCGAGGAGGAGAGGTTCATTGGCCCTTATTATTGACCCCCGGGCTCATCAAGAAGTATTCTGTTCAGTCACACGTGTTGAATTACTGGATTAAACATACGGCTGATAGTATAACTCCGCCGAAAATGGGACCCGGCTTATCTAGCAAAGAGTTGTCATTATGTCCATATTTCGTATGTCGACTCATGTGATGAGTAGTGGGACGTGGGGTTCTGCGAAGGGAAGGAAGTCAGCACAAAATAAGCCAACTCACAAAGCAGGATTTTTCCTTCTATTTCTCAGCAATCCATAGGCAGGAGGAAGATTCACAGAAAGAACACGGTGGGCGATAGAATGCGGGGAGTCCAACCTCCTTTTATCGAACAGCCCTTTCCTTGGGGATCCGCCGACTCTGCTCTATCAGTCTCCACTCCACCTTTGCTCCCCCCCTCCGCTCTATACCGGATGTCTAAGCATGAACTTCCGGTCCCGTCGTGGCTGTCCGCAGACTTTCACTCCACCTGGAAGACTAGCTGCACGAAGTCTGCATGATCCTGCACGCTATGTTACGATGCGATACCTTAAATAAGCGAGTAAGGAGGACAATAAATCCAATGCTGTGTTTTTGCAGGGGATCAAAGAGAAAGGTGTGTGCGAAACTCACATAGAAGAACGAGCACAAGAAACCCCCACCCTCGTTTTGTCAACTTCAGCGGCATTTTTGGTGTGTATCGGGTGATATATGCTGAGAGCCAAAGGAGATGCAGAACTGGCTTTTAGGGGCCCTGTTTGAGACAGAGGAGAAAGGAAGAGGACGGGAGATTCTTAGTGGCCGGAGACCAGATGTCTAGGCCACCATGATCCACAAAGACCCACTTGATCAATTTGCGGCTAGGACTGGACTGCTCACCGTTTGCTACGGTATTGCAGTACGGTAAATCCCGCTGTTTAGTCTCGGCCGAGCTGGAAATCCGACACTTGTGGACAGATGTTTCCCTATCCAGACTTCGCTAATTTAAAGTATACATGGCGGGCCACCCCGAGATGCGCAGATCTTTTTAGTGCAAAAGGTTAGGGCAGGTTTTGACTTTTAAAATACGGTACAGTAAGAGACGGAGGAAGAATGAGTGAGCGGGTGAGTGAGTGCACATCAACTTGTTATTTTCTTTTCTTAAGAGAGAGAGACCTGGCCCTCGCCTCGGCAGTTAAGTTAGACGCTGAATAATACTTCTATCTGCGTAACATAGAGTACTTGCAGTACCGGTGCTAGCACAGTATTCGTACCCATCATTAAAAACCATCATTCTCTTCAAAGATGTTGTAGGCGAGCAAGCTCCCTCCCCGCTCTTTATCCACTTCCCCCCCTTTTTACCGAATCAGGGAATAGGAATCTGACGATAAAAGCTCTTTTTGTAGTTCCACCTACCTCTCTTGCTCCCTCGCTCACTTATCCACAAATTGTCATATCTCCGATAGCCGTGGGCGGATCGAATCCCTGGAAAAAAGATGGAAGAGTGGAAGGATATTCGATGTCAGTCAGTCGTGATCTGTGCAACTCTTCGCCGGAAGGGGTTGCTCAACTGGCTATCCAATGGCGGCAGAAGATCATTTGTTTGACCTTCAGAGTACTTTTTGATCCACTAACTGCACTTTCTACCCTGTCCGGAGGAGCTGCGCTTAATCCTACTGGTCGGGCTCGTGGAAAAAAGAACAAAGTGAGATATCAGTGCCCAACCACCTAACTTTATGTGGCATCTGATTTTTGTTATCCCTTTGAGAAAACGCCAAGTTCCCTTCAACCGGAGCTTCTAAAATCGGCCAGGAGAGCGCTGCACCTCGCAGTGGGCCCAGATATACTCGAGTACGTGGGCGTGGGGTTGGTGCCGCAATTGATCCAGCCGAATGCTCTATCATGAGCCAAGATCCATGATCACACAGCTCCCCACTCGAAAACAAGATCCAGCACGTTCTACCCCCTATAATTCCCGCGTCTACATTGCTAACCGATACCACTGCAATATCTGGGGGCCCCAATTCTCTGTAATTTGTTTACCAAGGTAGACTTCATCCGACAGCAGAGTTAGTCTTAAGCTGATTACCGGTATGGCCTTTGGCTGGGTTTTGGTGGTGCACAATCTCCGCCAAACGAGGAGCAATGGGCTGAAAACAATCGAAGTTCACAAATAATGATCCAACCCGTTGCAGACACCACATTAATTCAGTTTTTAATGACTAGTGCTTAGTGCGGGGATTTCATACGGTGTACTCAGGCTGTTTTTTTTTTGCTAATCATGCCATGACTATTAATCTTGATTTGGGGCTACCTTGGCCTTTATAACTTGTTTTTGCTGATCAGGTATCAGAATCAGAATCATTTTCACTTTCTCTGTGGAGGGAATTCACGGTTGGCAGCCACTTTTGGTCGGTCCTTTTCAAATATCCGTATCGGCCGGCTGAAGAACTCTGATACCTGCACCTATCGGACGGGGAGAAAGGTAGCAAAGTTGCCCTTGAGAGCATTCTTAACTCGTTCCACATGTGGTCGGTGCGGTTTCGAAGGGTCCTGGAGCTGCCGATGAGTGGAGAGCGAGCTATCCCCCCGAACGGGCCATAGACCGGTACAGTGGCCACTTTTCATATATCATATATGAGTTTTTTTCTTTGGAATCTAGGGAGGATAATTGCGGTGGCAGGGTTTTAGTTGGATGGCGATCGAACTCACGAATAATTTTCTACTGTTGTAACTCATGTGGATTTGGCTTATTGCGGAGGAGGATACAGGAGCGCTGGTCCCTGTATACATGGGTAGAACATTGCTCTGGGCTACAGGGGTCTATATACGGCCACAGGCCACCGCTTTGAGAAACTTGGGAGCTCGAGCATGATTAAGCCAGCTGTATCCGATTTATCTGCTCAGCTCGTCGACGTCAATCGGTTTCTAGACGCTAGCAAGATTTACGTACCCCGGGTGCTTTCTGAGCGAGTTTTATTTGGACAATAATAGAACCACCTGCTGCAGATATTGTCACAAGAATCGAGCCTGGCCGGGGCTTGTGTATCTCTGAGGATTTAGGTATTCCTCGTCCCCCACACCTAAGCTAGTGCGGAAGCCGAGATGATCTCCATGGGTTGGGGGGTGTTCGGCACAGTGTCGACAGTTCCACTTCTGGTGATTTCCTCATAACAAAGCACCGCTCTGGTTTCTCTTGCCTACCATATCGGCATGCAGAGTTAGGTGTATGCAACAAAGCTTAGGACTATCTAACCATCCTGTGGGGAGATAAGTCGAATATTGAATGCCTGGCAAATGAAGTTGTAATGATGGGAGTCGCCTGTGATATCTCATTTTTTTTCCCACCACCTTGCTCCCTTCTCCCTTCTTTCTTTTCTTTTCTAGTCACGCTCCGCTACACACCAGGGACCGATACTAGGTACAGTACTGTATGTTATGCCACTGGGTGAACCACCGAACCCCGAGATACCGTATCATGCGCGCACGTCCACGCAATTCATCATAACTCGCACGGTGTGCGCCATTCGCCATTCACCTTAAATCTTATGCAGCAGGATCTTTTTGTGCCTAGGCCTAATTAAATGAGGGTGATGCGGCGGCACCGATAGATTCAGCTTAGCGATGCCCGAGTCTTGGATGGAAGCTTCTCTACAGAAACGGAAACCCAGCACTGTATCCGTTGTTAATGTAGTGCACATTTGCCTTTGGAGTTAAGGATGTCCCTGTATCGACTTAGAAGAACAAATAAGTGGTGAATCTTCCATCCTTGAGCCTCCGATGAATCCCCCGTCGGAACACCGGTCTAGCTTTCATATGGGTGCTACCATTACTAATAAGTCAAATGTCCACCTACCGTGGTCCCCGTGGCCCTTCTCCCTCTTCTTGCTGTGATTCTTCGCAACGATCAATACCTCGGCTCACCAGATTTCTGTAAATGGGGGGACGGACCGGAAGTTCAAAGCCGATTTTAAAAATAATGTAATGCAGCTTTTGTACCCTTAATGCTTTGCGTTATACCGGCACTTTGCGTCTCACTCACTCCATGTTGGCGGGCTTTCGGTAGGATTGCGATACCGGCACAGCATTTACCGCACTCGGGTGTGTCAGTAAAAATCGTAAAACTACAAGTATTTCAGCTGATCCCTTCTAAATCTCTGCGGAGGCAAGGGCCATGCCCCCCCCGGTCGCTTATGGACACGGTACAGTACCCAGGGGGTTTCAAAGTTATTGTGGGCTGCTAGGATCGACCGCACTTGTAGACAGGGCACTACAACAGATAAGTTGCCGACAAACCTCAAAGACCTATCTATCATAGTACCGTAGTATTCTTGTAGTATTAGTTGGCTGGTTGTTTTGGTCTCTGGTTTTTCTGCTCAGGTGAACTGTTGTTGGTCTTGGAGATTATTTTTTCTACTCGCAGTGACAAGCGAACACTAGGAGTTGCATTGGTTACTTTAGTTGTGTCTGCCAATATAACTTTATTAATAGCAAATCTCACAGGTACTATAGTACCTTGTTCATCAATGAAATCCCAAAGCCAAGAAGAGGTGATAACCTCCCAGTATTTATTTTTTTCTTGATTTTTTTTTCTCTTTCTCCTTTTCACCTAATAATATACCACTCTTGGGCTCCAGGTGAGTTCTATCATGCTATGCTAGTTAGGGACCTTTTGACCTCTACGTATAATACTACGCCTAATAAAAAAATATTGTATCATGACACGGTTTGGCAAAGTGATGGCAAGTTAACTGTAGTCGGTACCGTATGTTTGTCTTCTCTGGAGGAATTCCTGGGTTATAATACCATCTAGGAACTCTGCATCAAGAGTGGCTACAGATATTTCTGTCGAAGAGCTTTCTTGTAGAGCTAACTTAACCGAATCTAGCGAGTGGCTTATTCTGTACAATACCTTTCAATCGCTAGGTTTTCGACATATTTTTCGATTCATTGACTTTGAATACCCCTATTATTGTGATTGCAGGTGTTAACTCTAACATCTTCCTCTTTGTCTATATGTCGGTATTCGTGCTTTGTTAATATAGCATTTGCCGATTCTAAAAGTGTCTGGAGGCGTGGTCTTTCCGTGGCCTAACTGCGCTGGGACTTCCGGATACCTTTGGAACCGGCAGGTACTTCGGTGAGCCTAGAACCCCACACACAAATTATGCCGGGGTGAGTTTTTACTCCCTCTCATGGACGCGGGTGCCTGGGGCGATTCCTGGGACTACCGGTACGGTATGATAGCTGCATGTGTGTTGAAACATTACTCTGGGTTAGGGTAAGGTGTAGGATTTGGGCTTTGTGATTTACTTGCTTTGGGATTAATGATTGGGATTGCTAGAATTAGATAGTGTATTGGATGTGGTCGGGGGCTTGGGGAATGTGGTTATGTTAGCTGCCATGCTTTGTTTGGAGAGTTTGGTCTCACCGTTAAACTACCTATCGTTGGAAAGTTTCGATTCATCCAAAGGGAGGCGGGGCGGGGTCATTGGTGGGATGGTGGCTATTTGCCTAGAAGCCAATAATGAATGATAACTGGAGCCGCAGGAGACAATAAGTACCATTATCTATGGCCTTTGGTAAAAAAAAAATTGGAAAATGTGAAAATGAAAAGTCAGAAACACGGTTGCTTAATTGGCTCGAGCGCACCTAACGTTCCAATCAAAGCCCCAGAAGCCCGATTCCCGTTTTCTGTTTTTTTATGTATTAAAGCACTTTTTGGTCGAGAAGGCTCGAAGGCTGTATGGTTTGCCTGGAGAAAAGGGGGGGGGGTAAAAGTGGATTTACCTGTAATATAGTACGGTACCAGTAGGTAGCGCAGGCTCCTCTGTTAGGTTAGACTTGGGTTGAATTGTTAGTGCTGTGTTCGTCTCTCTTCCCTCGTTGCCGATGACCCCCCCCCCATCACCCCCTTTAGCCCTTTTTTTGCGTTAGAATCTTTGGAGGCGCTGGAAATTTTGAACACGGTACAGTAACTGAGAATGATGAGGCAGAGCCTAGCTGGCGCATGGGAATGATCACGCTCCAGAGAGGTCAGACAGTTCATTCCTCCTCTTCCGCCCTGGCGGTGAAGGTTGAATGTTGTTTGCATTTATATCTCACCCGGTGCTAACTCGTCACTATCGTGGGGGGATTCCTGACATCAGGAACCCCCGCAGAACGAAAGAAGGAAAGAAGCATTCATTGACCTCCTCCTCTCTCACACTTTTGACGACAATTTCTCTGCTTAGCCCGATGGTCTAACCTCTCCTTCCGATCGGGGAGAAACTCTCCAGGCTGTCAAGAGGGGCATCACCACGAAGTGAGCACTGCTGTGCTGTGTCTTCACTTTTACCTCTCTCTCCTTTTGATTTCCCCCCTCTCATTTTCACTTCCTTCCTACTTTTTTCTTTCCTTTTTCGGCATTCACAAAGAATGCTTCCTAGATCGTGAGAAAGGAATTGGGGGGACTGCGGCCTCTTTAAACCATCGTATTGGGCAGCCAATTGGTAGGTGCAGTGCTGATAGTTTGAATCCTATCCTTGTACGAGGCTGCAAAACGACAGACGAATTGAATTCCGTACGGCTCGTCATTTCAAAACAGTTGTTCGCCATCCGAAACATTTGTCATTATTTTTCGGCAGTTAGGCCCCCTCGGTTCTTTAGGAATGACATCTTCTCGCTATTGCTTTTTTCCTTGTCGATCCAAACTTTTGGTTTGCTTGGGGGTGTTTTGGCCCGGATCTTATCGCTCGGTATCAATGTCGTTCCTCGATTACCGTGAGAACTCGAATGGTCGGACCATGTATAAGGGCGGTGGAATTGCCTTTCCTAGAAAGGTCTGCTCCTTTTTCTTCTGTCTCGGGAAAACAGCTTTTTTGGTGTTTTTTTGCCCTCTTTTCGGGGGAGGAGATTTTGGACTATGATACCTAGCACATGGTCCATTAATTCGAGCTCTTGCGGTGTCTTAATAGTGCTGTATCCGATCGCAATACTTGAGAAGCCATTGCCCCCGGCTTTATTGAGGGATCTAGGTACGAAAGAAGTAGTAAGCTTTACTCGATTGCTGATCATGATCCACCCAGGCGTTTCATGTCATGCGGTTGCGACATGTTGTGAGATCTCCGGGATTAACATTGATCCAACCGGGAGATCATCAGTAACGAAGTGCTCGTATAGGAGAGAAGGTAAAACAAAAAAGAAGGAAATTAGAGGAAATAGGAAGTGGGTTATTATGATATGGTGGGAATCAGAAAAAGGAAAATAGGAAAAAGGGATATCATCAACACCAATAAAGTTTCGGAGAATTTCTAACTACCGTATGACAATAAAGATACACCCCTCCCCTAATGGTCTATCCTACCCCCGCCTCTTTTTTTTCTTGTCTCTTTTGTCTACTTTCCTTCTGTTACCGCTATCCTTCCCCCTCTCTAGTGGTTTTGTGATATATTCTCGTGTTCTTTCACCGGCTTTTTGGGCTCAGCATTTTTCCGCTCCAACAGTGATTCGGCCGGAAGGCCAGCTCTCAGCGCATAGCATGGGGTATTATTACCATTTGAGGAGTGGCTACCTTATTTCATTCGCTTTATAATATTTGGGGGAGTTTCTATCGGCAAATAGTTTTGTTCTTTGACGTGGAGTTCTGCAGGGTTCTAGGGGCCAAGGTAGCAAAAATAATACGAGGGGGTTAGGGGTGGAATTTTTGACATTCTTCATTTTCTTTATCCCTTTGGGCTGCCCTACGTGGTTAGTGAGCACGAGGGCTTCAGTGGGCTGAGGGAGAGCCTGGCTGGATGTTTGAACGGTAAGTAGCACAGTACAGCACATAGTCGCCAGTTTCCCTCTCCGCGCCCTATCATGATATTGTTACTTATCGCTTGAAACTGTTCAGGGACCTGGCATATGGAATAAACATCGGAACATTCAATTCGATCGTTGCTCCCGGTGCGGCTCTGACGGTTTTATTTTTTCGATGGGGCTGTCCGGTGACATCATGACGCTCACGATCCTCAGGGCTTGTTGAATGCCAGTAGTTTGTAGTCTGACTACGCGCTGGCGTTATAAACCTCTCCTTCTCCCCCCATCACCGCTCTTCGGAACCTCGAAAAACACAAATATTTGTCAATCACTCTCTCCTGAGAATTTTTCAGAAAACCGTCAACCTACTGCGACTTATCGGCATTGTCTCCGCTTGCGGGCAAATTACCAACATAGGCGCCTCAATGAACCACGACTGGCCCACAGATGAGCGCCAGCGCTTGAAAGAACACTTCTCTGTGTATGTTTCGGGACCCGAATCCTTTTCCTTTCTTCAATGCCAGCTACCCCGCGACTATCCCGCACTAACACAAGATCAATTTCCTCTTCACTGGTATAGTCCCACGGACCTCCATCAAGAGAAGTGGGCTGAACTTTGGGATAACGGCGAATTCATTCCATGGGATAAGGGGTGTCCTAGCCCGGCATTGGTGGATTTGTTGGCACAAAGACAACAGCATACTTCGTTCACCGCGCAGGATTTAGTGGCTAGAGGAGAGAGAAGGAAGAGAGCGCTGGTCCCCGTAGGCATTCCCAGTTCCACACATTTTTTTGGCACATTCCGAATGAAAGTGGGGGTGGGGCTATTTTTCTCCTCCCTGCGGTATTCGAATATCCACGGGATTCAAATGGGATATGATCGGCTGTATGGTGGTTTCCGGGGGTGTGGGGTGAATCGTGAGCTAATGAAAAGAATTGATAATGCAGGGATGCGGACGTGGTTACGATGTTTTCCTTCTGGCAACGCACGGGTACGATGCCTTCGGGGTCGAAATATCGAAAACCGCCGTGGGGGAGGCACGAGAATGGGCTTCGGACCAACTAGAAATCGAAAAGGCTGCTTCAGGGCAAACCCTTGAGACTGATCGCTGGGGCAGGATCCAGATGGTCGAGGGTGACTTTTTCAAAGACGATTGGATCGAAGCAATGGAGGTTGATCTCCGTGGCGGATTTGACTTGGTCTATGATTATACTGTATGTTTTGCAAGTTCCACGTTTCAATTGACTCGGTGCCTAATTCTATGACAGTTCCTGTGCGCACTTCATCCGACTCTTCGACGCAGCTGGGCTGCAAGGATGGCTGAGCTTCTTGCCCCGCAGCGCGGATTGTTGGTGTGCCTAGAGTTCCCACTTTACAAGCCAATTGAGACTGGTGGGCCACCATGGGGCCTCAAGAGTGAGGTTTATGACCAGCTTTTGGGAGGCCCGATGGGTGCCTTTCAAAAAGTGCTTCACTACAAACCCGAGAGAACGCATAAGGTAGGCGAAGGCTCCGACTGGATCAGTGTCTGGCGCAGGAAATGAGAAATGATGAGCGAATGGTACAAGTGTGTGATTGTGCTTTCGGCGTTGGCTGTATGGGGGAGCGGGGAAGGTGGTGTTTTTAGGAGTCATGCGAGTTATAGAAGTCGATTTGTTTTTCCATGCCGCGCTATGTTTTTATACCCCCACCCAACCCCCCCGAATTGAATTGTCCTCGAGTGGAAGAGCCAGACGAGAAAATGAGATCGTGTTTGTTGATATAAACGTGCCTCCCCTCCTAAGGCTGAAGTAAAACAAAAGACCCAGGGATGGACAGAAAATTCTCCTAACCTCCGAACTCAGCCCCCCCCCCCCCCCCCCCGGCCCCCCCCGCGGCGGGGGCCCCGGAAGGGTGGG
>Ga0307509_10001950_pt1 | contig 34079 bp, 33 predicted proteins | sample 10_EM_MG_FD_202245 | JGI IMG/M metagenome (GOLD analysis project Ga0307509, IMG submission 202245) | Populus trichocarpa ectomycorrhiza microbial communities from riparian zone in the Pacific Northwest, United States - 10_EM | ecosystem: Host-associated > Plants > Roots > Unclassified | place...
CCCCCCGCATTTTGTTATCCCCCTACTGTTCCTTAAAATTTATTGAAGTATAACCCCTGAATTTTCCGGAAGTCGGTTGCTAATGAGAAATTCAATACAGTCGGTCAGGCCGGTGTTCAGATTGCCAATTCCTGCTGGGAGGTAAGCAAATTTGCAATCTTTCTTAATTTTTGCTTTTTCTGCGTTTGATATCGCAAATGCTAAAATTTATATACTCTATAGTTGTACTGTCTTGAGCATGGTATTCAGGTACATGAAACTACCCTTAGTCTTATCATCCCCTTCAAACACTAGGAAGGACACTGGGAGTTGGTGAAGCTTGTTCACAGAAGCTAACGGTACTTTCTTAGCCTGATGGATACCTCACCGAGGAACGTCAGAAGGGACCCCAAGACACTGGGTTCAGCACCTTCTTCTCCGAGACTGGTATGTTAATAATAGTTGCTGAGTTCAAAGCAATTAGAAGTCGAGTTATCCCTCGGGGGGGGATTGATCTAACTGCTTTTGCTACTAGGCCAGGGGAAATACGTTCCACGCACAATCTATGTTGATCTGGAGCCGAATGTCGTCGATGAAGTAAGGACGGGTACCTATCGAAGCCTTTTCCATCCCGAGCAGATGATCACCGGAAAGGAAGATGCTTCCAACAACTGTATGCCTTATTTTCAGGAGTTCGTTTTGGTGGCAATTACTGATATCACGTAATAGATGCCCGTGGTCACTACACTGTCGGAAAGGAGTTGATTGATCAAGTGCTGGACAAGATTCGCCGTGTTGCTGGTTGGTACAACTAATTATCCTATTGAAGAGCTTCACTGACCACTTTTTAGATAATTGCTCGGGACTACAGGGATTCCTTGTCTTCCACTCCTTTGGTGGTGGTACTGGATCCGGTTTCGGAGCTTTGCTAATGGAGCGTCTGTCTGTCGATTATGGCAAGAAGTGCAAACTTGAATTTTCGGTTTATCCAGCTCCTCAAGTATCCACTTCAGTCGTTGAGCCGTATAACTCTATCTTGACAACTCATACTACCCTTGAGCACTCCGATTGTTCATTTATGGTAGACAACGAAGCTATTTATGACATTTGCCGTAGAAACTTGGATATCGAGCGACCTAACTACGAGAATTTGAATAGGTTGATTGCTCAAGGTAAATATGCTGGGTCCATAGGTATATTAAGTATTCGCTAACTTTTATAGTTGTCTCTAGTATCACTGCTTCTCTCCGTTTCGACGGCTCCCTCAATGTCGATTTGAACGAGTTCCAGACCAATCTTGTTCCTTATCCTCGTATCCACTTCCCTCTGGTCTCTTATGCTCCTGTCATCTCGGCAGCCAGAGCCTCGCATGAAGCCAACTCTGTTCAGGAGATTTCCAACTCGTGCTTTGAACCTCACAATCAGATGGTCAAGTGCGATCCTCGTAACGGAAAGTACATGGCTACTTGTCTGCTCTACCGTGGTGATGTTGTGCCTAAGGAGGTTCATGCCGCTGTTGCCAGCATCAAGACCAAGAGGACTATTCAATTTGTCGATTGGTGTCCGACAGGCTTCAAGATTGGTATTTGCTATCAACCACCTCAGTTGGTTCCTAACGGTGATTTGGCGAAGGTCAATAGGGCTGTGTAAGTCACAAATCTTTACTAAATTTTCCAGCATTTTCTGACATGATATTTAGTTGCATGTTGTCCAACACCACTGCCATTGCTGAGGCCTGGAGTGCTTTGAGCAACAAATTTGATCTCATGTACAGCAAGCGTGCTTTCGTTCATTGGTACGTTGGTGAGGGTATGGAGGAGGGTGAATTCTCCGAGGCCAGAGAAGACTTGGCTGCGCTTGGTGAGTTAACCCCTTAGATTTGTGCCGAAATAACGTGACGACTGACAAAATTTACAGAGAGGGATTACGAGGAAGTTGCCACAGACTCTCTTGGCGAAGACGCCGAGGAGGCCGAGTACTAATCGACTCAAATTCGCTGCGTGGGAGGGGAAAGCTAGCTAGAGAAAAGGACATGCGTTTAAACTTGCAGAACATTAATATATCCGGATGATGGGGGGTTTCATGCCGTTGCCGTTCCAACATGGAAAATGTTTTGAATTCCCCACCTACCTGGACTGTTGATTGAATTTTCCCAGTCTAAACCGTGCTTCCTTTTGATCATTCTGTTTTTTAAACCTACATTCTTGTGCGTTCTTATGATTGTCTCTCTGCCTTGGGAAAAAATTGTGTGAGGTTTTCTTTTTGAGGTGCGGGGGGATATGTATGACATGTACTATGTTAGTACCTTCTTTACAGTCTTTAATTTGACGCATTTTTTTCCATCGTTCCCTTATTAGTGAGGTTTAAGTTGGATCCATCTGAACTATGGCACATTCCTTGATAGAGGATATGCTACGTAAAGATTTGGGTATGCATGTGAAATCTCCTGATGCATCTTGGTCATGATTCATCGAGCAACGCGACGCTTCCAACGGTATTGCGCTTGGCTGGGATACTAGTCCATCGGATCCCAGTTCCCTGGAACTTTGTGGAACTATCTCGTGGATGGAGATTCTTTCTGGGTATAGTCTCTATTTCTAGTTCCTTGCAGGCTATCTCGCAAGTTCGGCTTTATAGAGGCTGGCATGATTCGCCCGTCTTATATATCGTAGTTAGTCTGATTGCTGTAAGCTACTAATCAGAAAATCCAGGCATCGGCATCGGCATCGTCTAAACGAATCGTACTTTGTATTGGCATCTGTAAGGTATAGTACTCTTATCTTCGGCGATTGGCCTCCTTTAGACACTTGTGTTGTTTTGGTTTTTATGAAGATCAAGGCTTGCTTCAGGCCGTTATCACGACTGTGGAGCCTGAGTGAGATGCCATCGTGCTGTTGAAGCTTTGCGGAAGTGTAGGGCTAGTATTGTGAAAGTCCCGCACTTGGGTACCTCGTGTTGCTATCGGGGTGTCAGGCTGCTGTTGTCCTATCTGCAGCTTCATATAGCTTCTGTTACGCTTGAATAGGCAGTGCTCCCAGAGAGCACACTCGTGTCTGCAAAGCTCTCATAGCATCCAAGGTATATGTGGAGGCGTCTTACCAGCAAGGACGCACCACACCTGCTGGTTATTGAGACCTACAGTAGTCGCTGCCTACATGGCCGCTTATGTTTTCAATTAGTTAGCGAATACCAGATAGGTACGAGTATCGCTGGGATGAAATATGAATGCTGAACAACGGTCCCCAGGTGTCGCACATCCTTGCTGCCGCATATACACTTTGGTCTGCGCGAGAACTTTACGGACACCAATGTACCCCCTTACCCAACGAAGCTCGGATTTCCGGACGATCCCCGGATCGTCTCTTCTTTCCCTTTCGGAAGATGGAAGGGCCGAAGTTACCAATGATGTATCCAGCTGGAGTGCAAAATAGCGTTTGGGCTCGCTCCGGTTTCTGGGGTTGTTTAGCTGCTGTGACCTAGCCCGGCATGGAAGTCACGGGACACTCTCGAAGGAGTTGTTGGCTTTGATGTTTGGACCTTTGATACAAGCCTTTGGGAGAGGGCTGTGCCCACCAGATGTAATAAGTGAAAAAACATGCCTATGATCTATGCTAAGATGTGGAGAGTATAGCTTGGCTAAAGCCCGTTTGAGATGGCCTTTAGAGATCCATCCATGCCCGCACTAGTCACTTTTGGTAAGGCATGGTGGAGGCACTGTGGGGATCATGGTAATCGAAGGCTGCAGAGTGTCCTCGCTATTTGGCAACATCACTTTTTTACAGAGTTAAGAAGCGACGAGCCGGACTGTCCTACTGGCCTTCTGTCGACCTTCGGCGGGGGTTTGCTCTAGTGGATCGACAGATAAAGCTGGAACGGCCTCGCTAAAATTCTGCCGAGCGGAAGTGACGTATTATTATAGCATGGTGCTTGCAACTAGCGCTCCCCTGCGCGGGGGATGCGGATCATTGCGGGGTGGGCTGGCTTATCAGTGGAAATGATTGCCACGTTTCGTGGCCCTTTTGTTTCTGGGCCTAGCTACCTCTGTATCTTCCTATACCCCGGGAGTGCCAGCGGATGGCAGTTCTGAACCTTAGATAACCGGCTCCTATTAAGCGATGTTGTGTACGAGTACATACCTCGTGCGGCCAAGTTAAAAGCCGAACACTTAAGTGCCAATACCTATGCAAAGTATCCGGCTTCAACTCGGCCGAGCGAGTAGCTCACTCTGACCACTTGCTCTCGGCTCGCTTTTACTAAGACCAATTATTCCTTGGATTGTTTTTACTAGAGCAATCGTTCGGCCCCTTTCCGGTCCGACTTAAAAAAATTTGAAGTTCCACTCCTTGAAGAGGAAGCAATAATACGTGTTTCGCTTGATAGATTTAGGACGAACCCCTCAATTTTCAGTTGGGACTAGGACCGAGAAATGGATTCCGGTGGCCTGGTTTCGAAGGCTACTTTGGTATATTTCGTGATATCAGAATTACCCCGGAAGGGCAGCTTGACGGTGGTCAATCGGGCCGAACTTAGGCTGAGAGGGAGGAGTCTCGTGTTCCCGGCATTCGAGTGATAATATGTGATGATACTTGACCTCTTTGAGAGGCTTTAGTCTGGAGGAAACGCCTTCATGACGCACTTCAGACTTTCGGAACCCGACCGGTATGTGCGGCAGGCTACAAAGGACATCCGGGACGAGGTCTGACGGCTATTTGTGGTCATTTATTCGAGATCGGGCCCGCTTAACTTGGGAGTCGGGCCACACTGTAGGGTAATAATTGGCGATACCAACTTAGCTCGAATTTAGCTGCCGTGTGGTGCTTCCTTTTGGAGGAAGAGGACTTGAGCTATTTTTGTAATTGCCGCCATTCTGAGATATACTGTTTCTTTTGCCATGGCGTGGGGCCTTGCCTTTGGGTTGCTAGTTCTGTTTGGCGGGGTAGTCGCTACGAGAAAGGTGCCTGAGGTCTAAACGAACTCCTCTCAAGTAAAGAAAACAAAAAAAAAAGCGAAAACAAAAAAAAAACACTCACAGGTCCGTTCTTACGTTTAGGCATGCTGGTGTGGTGAGAAGAAGATGTATAAAGACCCAATCCCCGTTCACCCTCAAATCCTACACCCGCATCTCTCATTCTTCTTCAATTTACCCATTTAATTCATTATTCCATTCGTTATTCCTGTATACGTTCATTGGTAAGTTTCTCTGGCTAGGTCGGCCTTTCCGAGCGAGAGCTGACATTTGAAGACTTCGCGCAGCTCGCTATGAAGTACAGCAGTTCACTCATTGCCGCTGTTGCTGCGTGCACCTACATCGCAAATGCCCATCCTATCGAAGGGTCCGAAAAGGGCATCAAGGGTATCGGATTTGAAGAGATCAAAGTTCATCCATACAGCACCTTCAAGTATGGGGGTAACTACGGCGAGAAGTTTGATGATAAGGACATAGGAAAGAAGTCCGATTGCGGATGTGATAAGAAGGATGGGTGGGACGATGATTGCGGATGTGGTGGGAAAGACATTGATTGCGGATGTGGCGGGAAAGACATTGATTGCGGATGTGACTGGAAAGGGTATGATGGCGGATATGGCGGTAAAGGGTATGATGGCGGATATGGTGGGAAAGGGTATGATGGCGGATATGACGGGAAAGACTTTGATTGCGGATGTGGCGGGAAAGACTCTGATTGCGGGTGTGGCTGGAAAGGGTATGATGACGGATATGGTGGGAAAGGGACTGACTGCGGATGTGGCGGGAAAGGGTATGATGGAGGATATGGTGGGAAAGGGTATGATGGCGGATATGGTGGGAAAGGGTATGGTGGCGGATATGGTGGGAAAGGGTATGGTGGCGGATATGGTGGGAAAGGGTATGATGGCGGATATGACGGGAAAGGGTATGATGGCGGATATGACGGGAAAGACTCTGATTGCGGATGTGTTAAGAAGCCTGGGCCCGTCTTTGGCTACGGACATGGCAAGAAGGATGACGGCGGGTACGGTGGGCACGGTGGGTACGGTGGGTACGGTGGGCACGATGACCACCACCCCAAGGTGAAGGAGGAGAAGAAGGAAAAAGAGGAGAAGAAGGACGTCGAGAAGAAGAAGTTCGAGAAGAATGATGAGCACAAGGAGAATCACGAAGAGAAACACAAGAAGGAGGACAAGAAGTTCCAGGAGTGCGAAGAGTGTGAGAAGCAGGAATTTGATCGCTTCAAGGATGTTAACTCCCATCATAAGGATCACGAGGTGGAGAAGGCCAAGCATGCCTTTGAATGCGGCTATGGTACCCCCTTTCCCTCTCCTACGAATTCTGAAATGTATTGTCCTGCTGAAAAGTTCCATAGGTTATGATAAGGGGTGCAAGTACGACAAGGGCTACGGATATGCCAGAGCTTATGACTGTGAATATGAGAGGTGCGATGACGAAGCCGAGCATAAGCGTAAGGAGAAGGAGTTTGCAGACTTCCAAGAGAGACACGAGAACGAATTCTTCGAAAACCCCGAGCACTTCGAGGAGGAGGAGGACTGCAAGGAGACGAAGGATTTTACCAAGTGCGATACAGACAAGAAGCATGAGAAGGAGAAGAAGAAGGAGGAGGAGAAGAAGCATGAGGATGACTGCCACTAGATGCCTTCCCCCTCATCTATGGAGGACAAGGCTTTTTGTGTGTGAGATAAGAAGGGACTTTGGGATCGGCTGGTTTCTCTTTTGTTGCTTGTTACTTGGGGCCCCCGGAAAATTAAAAGGAGATAGAACTGTACATATTGACTAAATACAGAAGCTGCAGCTCTGTACTGAAATCAGCTGTCTGCGCAGGGGAAATTTGGCGGACAAGGGTAGTGAGAGAAAATCATTAACCCTAGAGACATTGACCGTGATACCTTGGTGTTGATTAAAGAGAGGGGAGGTCTTTTATCGGCTTCCTGATGGCTGCTTAGTGGTAAACCCTAGCAGCACTCGTGAAGTGAACCATCATACAAGATCACTCGCCAGTATCTACCTTCCACCCCTGCCCTCCAGCACCCTTAAGAACTCGAATAAACGGTCTTTGTGCTAGGTAGTCCGAAAATTCCTCCTCTGGAAAAGGGGCGAAAAACACCAAAAATCTGCCCCGGGAGACAGAAAAAAAAGAAAAAACACCAGACCATACTAAGTGAGGCAACACCAACGCCCTAGCACAAGGATCGTTTATTCGAGTTCTTACGGTATCGAGTTAAGCCCCAATTTACGAGAACACCCACCTTCTGCTATGATAGCTTATAAGTAAGTTCGTGAAGTACTGTATAGAATTTCTTTTATTGGTCCAGGCCGAACAGGACCTGGAAAAATAAAAGAAAGAGAAAAAAAGAGCTCGTCGCGTTATAAACGATGAATAAAAACTAAAATACCGTTAGATACAGTGCCCTGACAGAAGTCATCGTTGGTGGCCACTTTCACACCAAAAATGTCATTTTTCAGAGCACTAGAGTTCGACCACCTGCTATCCAAATCAATTCTTAGTAAAATAGTGATTCTAGGTATCCTAATTACGATATTTCAATATTGAAGCATATAGTGCAATACAGAATGAATTGTGGCAACGCAAAATTGGTGATTTTCAAAACATGTATCTTTTCCTATGGTTGCGATGCAAATTCTTAGTGCTTAACTCCAGTTTTGGGATAGACCTTGCCAATCGACAAGCCCCACCCACAGGACCAAGGAATTTGTTATGGAAATGCGAATTTGAGATTCACTAGGTCTTTGGCTGTTTATTGCTATATCTTTTAATTCAGCTGATTAAGTAGGGATGCAAATCTGGATTTCTGAGACTCCAAATTGGCGTGTTTCAGCGGTACTAGTACTTGGGCACACCAACGATGACTTTTGTCCAGGAACTGCACCACAAAATACTGCCATTACCCTCGAGGTCACCCAATCCACCTAAAACCACAGTCCGCGTGCAACACCGGCATCGCTCGCCCCTCATTCCCTCATTCCGGGCCGGTCTTTATGCCCCCACGGGCCACTAACATCTTCGCTATCACCTCATTGCCACTCTCCATAGCGTGCCAGAGCGGAGATCGACCATGTGGGTCGGCCAGGTTCACATCGACATCGTCCCTCTCCAACAAGATCCTCACCACCTCATCGTCTCCGGACCCCACAGCTAGAGAAAGCGCTGTTGGTCCACCACCAACCGGCGACTCGTTGAGGTCTAGGTCGGGTCGGGCCACGAGCTCTTTCACCATCTCACCCCATCCCCTACATATCGCATAACACAGCGGGCTTCGGTTCGAAACGTCACCCAGCGACGGGTTGGTGGCTTTACAACCTAGGAGGGCTTTCACAACACCGAGATGTCCATTCTCCGCAGCGATGGATAGTGCTGTTTGGCAATTAAGGTCAAGGTGGTTGGGTTCGGTGCCTTTGCAGGCCAAGAGGAGTTCAACCACGCCCTTGTGGCCATTACACGCAGCCTGGCCCAGCGCCCTTCTTCCGTTTACTGGCTCTGTAGAGTTGAGATCGATGGAGCCACATGCTAGTAGCAGCTTCACGATCCCTTCATGGCCCCCGCTTGCAGCTAGCGAGAGTGCTGTTAGGCCGTCGTAGCTGCTGACGTTAGGATCTATGTCGCTATGCGTTAGGAGGAGTTTTACTACGCCTTCGTGTGAATGGAATGCAGCCGCAGTGAGGGGTGAGAAGGTTTGCCAGGCCCCCCGGACGTTAGGGTCTATAGCAGCGCCCCGCTCTAGAAGCATTTCGACAGCCTCCTCGTAGCCGGAATTGCAAGCTAAGAAGAGAGGTGTTCGGCCTTCGTTGTCGGCCAAATCGGGCTTGATATCTTCTCGGCTCAAGAGCAATCTGACGATATCTGTGTGTTCGTTTTGAACCGCCCAGGAGAGGGGGGATTGCCGCGGTATTTCATGATCTTCGACGTAAAATTCGTGCATTTCCTCATATTCATAATCATCGTAAATCTCATCTTCATAATCATCGAGAAAAAATTCTTCCTCTAGATCGCTATCGTAGTCTGGGTAATCTAGATCTTCTTCGAGCTCCCCTTCGGACTCTTCGGACCGGCATGTGAGGGTTGGGTGGACCGTGAGGGAGCTATCGCTCATCTTCACCGGAGAATTGTAGTACTGTAGTTCCCCACACCGATAGGAGGAATGCGTGCTTTATAGTCAGCTTAACATGGAGGAAACGTAAAGGGTTGTACTTACTTGGTTTTTGCGCAGCGACAGGCCGATGGAGATGAAAAAATCGCTCGGTTGTGATGGTGGGGGGGGGGGGGGGGGTGTAGAGGCGTGTGTTCCAGATTGAAGGTTTCCTGCTGACGGCTACTTAAGTATCATAAGAGAAAACTCCCGCAAGCGTAACCCTACCGCTATATACTCGCGCCCCGCTATAACGAACCGCTTATAAGGGAAATCTCGCTATTACGAATGAACCCTCTGGGAATCCACATCCCTGCTCCCATACAAATGGCCCCGCTATAGGGAATTTCTTCCAAAACCTCTCTATAACGAAGGAAAAACTCTGAATTTTTGGCTTTTGTTATAGCGGGGTGCAACTGTGCATCGTTCTGCCATCGGGATTACCGTACCATCACAGGTCAATATCGAAGAGTAGAGATGGGTATTAAAGTGCGGGTACGGTACTCAGGACCATCAGGTTGGATGATATTGTACTGCTATCATACTTGCAAAATACGCTAAGAGGGGCCTTATACTGGTGGCCTAAAAGAACCCGGCTATGATGTGATGCCGGCGGGCACCTAAACTATCATAGAAATAATATAAACCGTGTCATATGACCATACACCAGCTGTCATAGCTAACATAAATTTATCCGCACTCTGCTGTCCAGTTTGTTTCTACACACAATAGTGTTGGCCCGGGACAGAGCAATTATAGTGCTTAGTAAGCACTCAAGACATTCAATGTCAATTAAGCTTACCCCGGACTTGAGTTGGAAGTTTTCGTCACTTCCAACAGAATTCATCTAAGATACAGTAAAGAATAAGAGATTCAACCAGCACCCCAAGCCCTCCAAGTTGGCAGTAAGTGATTGCAGTTCACCTTTTCTTATCTTTTTTCTGTCCCTACCACCATCTTTACTCTCCTACATAATAGTTGCAACTTCCGCACAGCTTTACCGAACACCTTCTATGAAATGAAGCAAAAGAGTGAAAAAAAGAGTGAAAAGTTATCTGGCAGCGACGGGTTGGAATTAGAGGAGGTGGGGATGTTAATCAAAGCTGCTGGTGTGCTCACGATGCCTTGGAAATGAACTTCCCCATTTGGATCCAGGTACCGATTCTTCACCATTGCTGCACAGATACCCAGCGGTCTTTTTGCAAGTTGAAGGTTCCAGACTGGGCTAGATGGGTCAGGGAGAGAACGTCGACCTGTGGGAGGAGAGATTTGAAGAAGTAGCTGTTATGGAGAGCGACAAGGAGGAAGAGGAGTGGGTAGTTATGACGTGCCATGAGAAGTATCGAGAACGCTTCTTGTGCTTTTAAAGGGTTGGAATTGGGCCTAATCAATCCCTCGCGATAGCTCTACAAACTGCGTGTTTTGAATGAGCGGTTCCTGGTGGGTTCTAACTGAGTCCCAACAACCACCAATGCGTCTAATTCCTGAGTAAGAGCCAAACCCGCAATACAAGATTTATCTCTACCCGTAATTCTCTGACGTTTGTGAACACAACTGCTATTGCATACACCAAAACCTTGAGGCTCCGGCCCGGTTTTTGCCCATATGCAATAGCAGTTGTGTTCACAAACGTCAGAGAATTACGAGTACTACGTCTCCCTGCTTTGGCCGCCAGTATTTACCCGCCGAAGACCATGCGGGATACTGGTGGTGTGACCCGAGCTTAAACATGGGGGGCTGGCATCCCAAAGCCCACTATGCATGGTTATCACATAGCAAGGCTGTGTGGATAATAGGCTTCCATGAGTCTGTTTTGGCAGCAGTTGAGGGAGAGGTGCCTGGTGGTTACCTACAGTATCGTGGTGTGAAAGTGTGGTTGTCCTGGGTCCTGGCGGGGTCAAAGAGTTTGTCCTGGCTTTTCGCATGGAATTAGCAATCTGTTGGTGCATCTTCCGCAGAGCCTCTGCTGGAACCCCACCCCTGAGAGGGGGTTGCCGCATAAGATATCGCATTATCTCATACCGGTATTATCCGGGTTTTCGCCAAGGAGGGGCGTTAAATGGTGGAGGACCCCTGGAGTCTGAAATCGGCCCTTTCAATTGTCTGTTACTGGTAGAATCGTAACCGACTGGATGGATAGTTTAACACTGTCCAACCCTACACTACTCAGTATGTGGCACCTGATTGATCATCATGCCAACCCTCAGAGATGCTATAATACCTGCATGGCAGTGGACGCTGGTGGACACCAAAAGCCCAGCTCGATCACTTGGAAATGGGTGGATGCACAAAGGCCATTCTATTTCACCCAATATTCACTCAGACAAAGAAAAAACAAAGCCCAGAGAAATGAAGGGGAAGCAAGCTTTGTGTGGTTCAATTGAAAGTCCCTTCAGTCGTCTCGTCTTTCCAAGGTGTGTTCATCCCTAATCTCACTTTGTGATCCTGGTTGTTGAAAGGGCCGATCTCAGGCACCACCCAACCTTAACCAACACCTGGTCTTGGCGACTAACCGGGTAATAATATTATGATAACAGATAATGCAGTGCCGGCATCACGAAGAGTTTCCGGTACCCTCGAAATTCTTGAAATCCACAACAGAACCTTTCTCAGGCTTTCTGATGTCCCTTCTGGGCTATTTCCCAAATTTAGCATCATCGGCGTAGAAATGGGTCTGTGTTATCAAGAACCTCAGAGACACTGGCCCCAAAGGAAAAGAGAGGCCGTTCAGCCCCACATCCTCCCGGATACCCCAAGAGGAATAGTCGCAAACCCAACATTTTCCGTTCAGCAACCCTCCAGCCTCCGGACCCAGGGGAAAGAGCTCCTGTGCAGGATGAGTGTTTTCCCCTAACACGGTATATAAGAGCAGAACCAGTACAAGTGCTTGACAACTCACAAAGCCTTGAGACCCAAGATACCGGTGTGCGCAAATACCGTACAGTACCAGTGTCTTCACGCCAAGAACTAGGACATTCTAGCGCCAAGAATCGAGATACTTTATGAGCCGCCAGACCTGTGGGATCCCATTAATCCTCCAAGCCAAACACATCGTGAACTGACACACCACACAAGCACAGTACTAGATTTCACGGGACCTCCCAGGACCAGAGCCATTAGCCCACAGTTTTCAAAATTTACTGTAGGCTCTGATGCGGCCGTATTAACTCTACAAATTGAGCATCAGGGGCGCAAAGTTCTAATCCCCGTTTCAAAACAAAAGCTCCCTAGAAAGCCTAGTTCTGAGCAAAAAGGGAAACAGGAAGATTACAATACTTGAACTCTGTCGAGCAGCCCCCCAAGTACCCGTTAACCTACGAGTGCAATCGACCCCGAATCCGCTAGGCCGATATCGCTCTAAGGAGCTAATACCGCGATCCAGGAAAGGTGTTTACCTGGTGGGGTATGGCTTGATAGAGCTGAACTTCCTAGATCTCATTACTAGCCAATTCCATAAGCACACAAAGGCCAACAAAGCGCTGCTCCTTGGCGCTGGGATGGGGGGGTTCTGGACGTCTTTGAAATTCGATTGTAACTCGCGCTCATAACTTTGTTAGCTGGATCTGGCGAAAGCACAAGTATCGGTACGGTGTCCAATAATAGGGCCATTGTTACACAACGGCAGAACCAACCAAAAGATCCCAGTCTGATTGTCAGATTCTTTATGCTGGGTGCAAGTGACTTGCTCAGCCAAGCTTGTTGCAGTTCGGGTCTGTGGCTTATCTGATGGTGGGTTGTATGGGTACATGCATACTGTACGGTACGGTACTGTGCGAGCCCTTTTGCCTTGTGTAACCCAAGTATTTTATGGTTACAGCTGGCTAGTACCGTTTTACACATTCAGCATTACTTGGTAGATTTCTTCTAGCGAGAGGCACACTTAGTAATGGTTTATGAGGAATTCTTCTGCCGTACCGGTATCTAATTGAGATTTCGAGAGTGGTTAGGTAGTGTCAATTGGCGCTGGTGCTCTGCCAGCACTCTATGCTGAAAAGCCATTCACCAAGATCCCAAATGTCTTAGTTCTTCAGACATCACTCGCTATTGCCGCCTGCTGTGCACCAAGTCTCACTTCGTGCCTATGATATCGTAACACTATCCCTCGCTTCCACCGACAATCAAAGCTCCAAAAGGTCACTCGGGGTGCCACAAAAACGCCATAGCCCTGACACACCACACCATGCCATACTCGAGCACACCCAACATGTACCAGTACCGGTACTCGATTCCCTCTTTGAAAAGGGCATGCAAAGCGTCAAAAGCGATCAACCACTGCATCGCGCCACGGCCCTGCCCTCACATCGAACCAGAAGCGGAGAAAGAGAGAGGGAAAAAAGAAAGAAAGAGAGGTAACAGAAGAGATACATTAGGAATGGAGCCCCCCTCCCGCCTATTTTCTTTATCGAGCGCCAGGCACGATGAAGTCTCCCTTTTGTATCGCCCCCCTGTTACTCCTCCATTTCACAAACCTGACTTGGGCACTACCCTGGGACCCGCCGACATGCCCGCTCCCCGCTCCGCCGCCTTCCCCCGCGCAGCATGTCCTCTCCCCCGATGTCGGCGCCGACGGCAACAGCACTGAGAAAAAGACTAACCTCGTACCGACAAAGGTAATAAAGCTCCTACTCCCCCGCCAAACCACCACCTGCCTACGCGTCATGTGCGATTCCCAATACTACTGCTGTAACGACCAAACATGCAGCAACCGGCTGACCAAGTGGGTATGCCTGTGGGCGACACGGACGGTGACCGTTACGAGCACCTACCAAAGCACGACCACTGTCATTGCTACCACCACCCGTTCCATCACCACGACAACTTGGGACACGGTGACCGTTTGGACTCATGTTTCCTCAACGGACCTTTGGACCACGACCGTTACGGTAACTAACACTCCCACTCAAACAAGCTTCACGACTACCACTGTCACGTTGAGGGGGAGGGGCATGCCGACCCCCACTCGCTGTGTCCGCCGGCCAGAAGAGGAGGAGAGGAGAAGGGGGGGGTTGGCAAAGAGGGCGGATTATACGTACTACGTCACTACCACCATAGTGGTCACTGCGACCCCTTCGACACTCTACTTGACTACAACCTGGTTGTATACTTATTGGGTAACTGGGCAAACTACCACGACCCGCACAACCTACATCAACGCGGATCGTACCACGACGGTAACGGAAACTAATTGGGCCCCCACGACCACCACTACATTCGTCTTCGAGACAACGACACGAATTCCCAAGCTGACCCCAGATCAAAAAGTCGGTATCGGCGTCGGTAGCGGAGTAGGCGGGCTAGCGATAATAGCCCTCGTAGTAGCGTTGATATGGAAGAAGTGCATGAAGTCGAGGGCGGCGGAGGCGTGGGCGAGTAACCAACCCGTGGAGGATCGCAATGTTCCACCTGGGGGTGCGGGGCATGGAATGGCAATGTTTGGAGCAGGCGGGAAGGTACTGGCCGCCGGAGAAACTTATAAGGGACCATACAAAGCCGGTTTCTACGGTCAGGATGGGAATGTGGTAATCACCGAGACCCCTTCGTCGCCGCCGCCGGCGCATTTCCAACAGGCGCAGTACCCTCAAGGATATCCTGGTTCGTCTTCCCCCCCCCCCCCCCATTCCCCTTGAGATTTGCTAGGAGGTAGGGTAGGGTAGGGGTAGGGCAAAGTTAATCCTCGTTTGAACGTTGCTACCACAGAACTTGGTCCGAGCGATATACATTCCATCCCGCGACGGCCCGTTCCGGGGTCCCCGGCGCCGCCGAGTTATCGAGGGTAGAACTTGGGACTGAGGGTGAGGTGGGACATAGGCTTGGGAAGAAGGGAGTTAACTTACGCACTTAACTTATGAGGTATTATAATGCACGGAGTATGTGTTTATGTTTTAATGAGATTATTTATGGCGTTCGAGTGACGATTCAGTGAATGGGGAGGTGGATATGGAGGAAAGAAGGATTATCACTGGACGGGATAGAGCTGTGAGGAATTGTGGTTTTATATACTTGGGGCGCAAATTAAAGATTGGCACACGGAGTGACATTGACGTCTATTGCTGCAGCCACGGCTTTTGGTTGTCATACCTTCCCTGCTGTATTAACCTGCAGCCGGGCGGTGCGGTAGATGTTGATTACTGATCGGGGGTTCTATTGGTTGGGGCCGGACGATGTTTATATGGACCTTTTGCAGTTCGTCGCACAAGCTAGGCACGCTATTGGCTTAATACAGCCCCTGTTCTGATTACTTCTGTGGAGCCTGTCTATTATATCCCACTCATCGCCCACCATCTGCTGATCATGCATAGTTTCATTAGGAACATAATCATGGCGGCTCACTCGGAAGACAACCTTAGAATCCTGTTCCCAGGGTAGGTACCTAGACTTAACCTCCTAGAGAGAGGGGGATTTACGATCCCGCCTGTCAGCGTGGGTAGCGGCTGGTATTGTCCCAAATATCTAGAGTGGATGGGCGCGCGATCCGTGTTTGTTTGTGTGATCTGGGTGTAAGTTTGGTGTTATCGTCGTGTATCACTTCTGACATAGCTATTCTAGTTGATTTCCTACTCCGAGGTTTTCCGAAAGACGGCACGTCATGAGTGCCATCGCAAAAACCAGGAGATATGATACGAATTTCCATAATATTATTATTACCGATCAAAGGCGGGGTTCTGGAGGTGTACCATTACACACTCCCTCCCCCGAGTTAAACCCCCTCCCTAACAACCCCCCACATCTCCCCGGAGACCCCACGCTCGGTACTTTCCCCGCCGGCCAAATCCTTGATAACCCTCACCCTCCCGCGCCATCCAATCTCCCTCTTGCGTTTCGCGACTAAGGAAAGTACATCCACATCCCCCTTCTCTTCCTTCTCCCTTCCTCCAGCCTCCTCCTCGAAGAACGAGAAATCTCCGGATCCATCGCCGACCTCCATTTCCAGCTCCAGCATTTTTAGCCTCTCCATCCCGACCACCCCAGCGATCGCCCGCGCCGCACGGGGGCTAGCGAACGCTGGGACGTTTACAAGCACCAGTCTTCCAACGCTCACAAACGCGGGGTCAAGAACAACCCTCCAGTCGATCCTCAAGTAATCCAGATTCGACACGGCGTATATCCTAACTGCGGCCATGATTCCGTCGATAGATTCTAACGGACCAATATCTAGTGAGGCTAATCGCGTAGTCCTAAGCAGCATCTGTACCGACCGCGAAGAGATTTTATTCCCGGATATGCCCACCTTCGCCAACCCCGTTACCGCAGCAGCAGGAATAGAAGCAGCATTATCAGTAACGGTAGTATCATACACCGGCGGCGCAAAACAATACCCCAACAATGCCTCAACCCCTTTGTCACCGACTCTCCCAGCACTCGCACCATCACAGCCAACATCCAGTTCCCTAACCCTCAACCCCAGCCCCTTCGCAAGGATCTCCAAAGCCGCATCCGTGATCCCAACGTTCCTAACAAAAACTCTAACAAGCGGCAACCCCGCCATAGCCATGACAACAACCGTAGCAGCTGCAACTTTCGTACCGCTGAAATCAACCTCCTCCAGGCTTGGTAGATGTCTTAGCAAGTTGACCAGTCCGCCAACCGTCACATTCGCACACCCCTTGACGATCAGGCTCTGTAGATTCGACGGGTGCGAGACGGCGCAGCAAGCGGCGTGATCGAGGAGCGGCCACGAGCTCAGGTCTAGCGAGCGCAAGTGTGGCAACCGCTGGAGGAGCGTTTGCAGCCAGTGTTTTGGGAAGGTGGTGTATAGGGTGGGTGTCACGGTGCGGAGGCTTAGGTGCGTTGTGGCACGAGGTGAGGGGGTTTGGAGAAGAGTGGTGAGGTAGAGGGTGAAATGTGCTTTGATAGAGTTAGCTTCGTATATGGAGGGGGGGAGACCAAGAGGGAGGGGGGAGGGGTACTTAGTGCGCTACGATCACCCAGGTTCCAGAATACCTCTGGCCGCTGCCAGAGATACTCTGAAAACTCCCTGTGCCAGGACCTGCATACTAGACTTACATTGTACAGGTCTCGCTTTTCGATGTATGGCGCTATGAGGGGTAACGGGTCTTTGGCTATTGTGGCGGGGTAGGAGGGTGGTGCTTCTTCTTCCATTGCTCCTCTCGGATGACAGAGCCCGTTTTCTTATATGTTGGAAAGGTGTGGACAAGTTGAGTGTTTGTTGTTTCGGGTTGGAAGCTATTACCAATAGTCCCACCCACCGAGTGAGGTTTAGCTTTGGCTTACAAAGCCGTTTACGATAGCGCGTCACATGGGATGGTGGGTTTAAGGTTGCCAGACAGGCAGACAGCCTTGTTGGGTGCGCAAGGCTGTCCGATGGCGGTATGATGCGGGAGCGTGGTACTTATATGTGATGGCTATATAAATTTATTAGGCGCAGGGAGCACTTTGCTGCACTGCAATAGTGCGGTGGTTATGATAGTGATTGTTGTAACTGCAGGATACAAGTACCTGTACACTGGTACTCCTCGTTACCGTAATACGCCCCGCCATGTGCCAAGACCCCACTACAGGGTAGCTGAGTGTCTATTGGCTGATCTAAGTTTAAGAGCAGTGTGGGAGCATCATGTAAGATCACTCGCGAGATTTAAACCAGTGGTGGGTGTATGGTTGGGTTTTCAACTCACATAGGGCTACGGATGCGTCTCTGGGTCACACTCCACACTACCGGAGTGTGACAGGGAGAAAAAGAAAGCAAGGACTTTATCATACTTCGAATGCATATCATTATAATCCCTCACTCAATCATTCCCCCAGCCCGCAGATTGGCCTCCCTAACCCTTTCCATACCAGCCTCTACAACCCTCCTCCCCACCTCTCCCTCCAGGCACTCTGCCCCACCGCCGCCACTGCCCTCCCCCTCGAATCCCATTTCATCAAACTCTAGTGCAGACAAGTACACTGCATTCAGAACTTCCTCGTCAACCCTGACGTTCCACCTAACCATCGCCCTGACACAATTCCCGATCCTGGCAATCTCCCTGCGGGTAATGGGGGCGATATCCTCGTTCACATTAGAGTAGATAGCTTCGCTAGCCTCCTCTTCCAATCGAGTGATGCTCTCCCCGCCGGGGGGAGCTTGCAGCGTGACCTTTTTGGAAACCCACACGTAGCCGTTGACGCCCAATATCACGTCTACCTCCCCAGCCCCGTTCGCAGCCTCGAGAGTGACGATGTGCGACTTGCCCCTGACGATCCCACCCGCCTTGACTTTCAAAAAGTAACCATTGCGCAATTTCCCGTACTTGAGCGAGCGGGTGTGCAGCGACGCCGCGCCGTCCTGGAACAAACTTTGCACCTCAGCGACCAAGAGGTCGCCCTCAGAGAAGAAACTCCTGATTTGCAGTTCGTCCGTAGAGGTCCTCTTCCGCAGAATGCCACCAGGTAGATTGATAGAGGACAAGAGCAGATGTGCCGCCAACGTGGAATTGACATCCACCCTCCATCGCCTCGACTGCACCTCCGTGATCCGCCCGACGACTAGGTCCCCGATCTCGGGCGCGTAGCGGGCGCGCAGGGGCTTCACGCTGAGGAGTTTGTTGACTTTTTGAACGGTGCCCGCGACTGTTGCTACAATGCTACTACCACCGCCGCCACTACCACCACCGACTGCAATTGTGTCTGCGCCGTCTTCCATTTCCACGTCAGAGCCACCGCCGGCCGTGGCGGAGTCTTCGTTCCGCAGGAGGTAGGTTCCGTGACCGCGCATCCATTGGGGATCCGAGGTTACGATTTCTCCGGGCGTAACGATGGAAATTGCTTTGGATCTTTTCTGCGACGAGGCCATGCGAACGAAGTCGCCGTCCTCGTCTAGCGTTACCTTTTCATCGCCGTAGTCCGAGGCAGAGTCCGGAGGGAGGAGGTATTGGGCTGGTTGCGGAGGGAGGATTGATATCGGCATTGATATATTTTTCGTCTCGTTTGTCGGCGGTGGTGGCGGTGGTGGATGGATGAGGCTCTGGTTGTACTAGTACAGGAGGGAAAGGCTATGTCGTCACTAGAAAGGAGAGAGATCGAGAACCTTTTATGCGTGCCAAGCCTTAGGAAGAAGGGGATAAACCCCTAACCCTTAGAACTGCTTATATTATTATTAAATTTTATACCCCAACCATAGCTAGAGTAAATAGCGAAATCGAGCATCATAAGAAACGGGCCCTGCGCATACCGTAGAGTATACCGTTTCCGGACCCTTCCGCTCTTTCCCTTCCTCAGCACTGGCACGGATTACGATACTATCATAATTATTATCATAAAAGAAAATGGCTGCTCCCTTCTCACAGTAGGCTTCAGTGAGTTACTGAGCCGTAATAAAACACATCCCTCCATAGGGGCGTGCCAGAACACTATCATCCCTCAAAAGGGCTACTAGCCTATGGCCACGCACGATAATGCTGTAAAAGCTGGAATAAATGAGGACGCTAGGGCACCCAGGATTTTCCTTTTACATAGATCAAAGAGAGGGGATATAGCGCGGAGGTTCTCTTTTAGCCTTAAGTTGGTACGGATGAGAAGGGAAATATCACACAACAGAGCTTCACTAGTAGATGCCACTCCAACGCTCTAGCGAGATTCAATTATTCTGGTTCTTACAATATATGGTTTAGGTTTGATAAAGTTAATTGTCGCGTGGTCGTATGCTTCATAATATGGTGACTTTCGTGCATTTATCATGCAGTCAAGACTCTCGATAATCTGGCATTGATCCTCTTACAACTCAGACTCGACAAGTCGCGCAATCGGTGATATCTCGTGACGCATATCTCTACTGTGCCCCGCACACAGCCCGTACACCATTTTTCGCAGAAACCACAGCCTATGCTGAAAACAAAGACCCGTGAGCAAATGATTCCATAGCACATTTCGAGATGGCTCACACCAATTTCAATAGGTTTGCAGGGAACACGCGCTCGACAGCGAATGGGGTAAAATTGACATGCAAGAATCCTATCATTGATTCCAATAATAAGTTTGATCACAGGAACCACTGATCAATGGTTTAGTAAGGCTAAATACAAGAACAAACCTTGATACCCTCATGAATGTAAGGATACGATACCCCCCCAACCGGTCCCTTGCCTTCCATCCTACCGAGCAATCAAAACTAACTTACATCACGCACTGTTTTGCATATTTGACAAAACAAGAGAAAAGAGTATGAAAATGAAAGACATGGAAACTAGCAACACAAAGATAAAATGCCAGAAAAAGAGAAATATGCAGGGTAAAAATGAAAGGGAAAAAACACAATAAAACCAGTGCTAATCTATGCAAGCAACACCTGTAACATAGTTTACAAACCATCAGCAATATTGCAAATGCCTCTACTATACAGCCATAGCACATCCGCATTATGCTGTTCATTTTTTCCATCATTTCATCCGTAACCTTCGTACCCAGAGAACCTTTGTCCGTACACCCCTTATGAAAGAACGACAATCCCTAGTGAACTGGTAACACCCATGTTACCATTTGATCCATATCGTATAAGTGTCGTATCGTATCTTATTGTATCGTATCCGCCCTTTCATTCCCATGGGGATCTAAAAGGGGAAAGGCTGAAAGAAAGAAGGGAAGAAGAAGAAAGCTAGAGAAACAAATAGGTGTAACGAGGACAAGAATGGTCCTTATATCAACATGTAAAGAAAATATTAGGCGAAGTATGAGCTCGCCATGTCAGGACGAAAGGGGGAAGGGTATGGTTGCTGTTGTTGCTGTTGTACAAGGTTCGGACGGACAGATGGCTGGCTATAGGAGTGTGAACGGGAAGGTGCCGGAGCCCCAGGAGAACCCCCACTCGGAAAGGACAGGCCGGCCGATGTGCTGCCGCCACTAGAAACCTGGATCTTGGATTGAATCCTGCGTCCATAAGGTGTCATACGGATTGCGGGAAGGATTGGCCTGATACTGTCAACCAATTGTTGCTTGGTCTCAGGGGAAGCGTAATCCATCTAGTTTGCCTATGATTAGCTAGGTATAGAACAACACTCAGTGGGATCATTACAGCCGTCTGAATCACATAGTTGGCATAAGAGTCCCGAAGCAGTGCTTCCAACTCGGCCTGATTAGGAAGCATTTCTTCAATTAATATCTTTTTCGTCGATGACTCAGCAACACGGATACACTATAGAAACAGTTAGCGTTTTCCTTATCATTCTTAACCACAGAAAAGCGAACCTTCTCGATAACATTAGAGCTGAATTTCTGTTTCGAGAGTTCACAGACACGGCCCCTAAATTTGAGAATCAAAGGTTCGGACAACATAGGGTCGGCCAGATCCACTGATAGCACGGTTAGTGGCCGGAGTAGTCCGAACATGAATCTACACACTTACAGATATACTGAACAACGTAATTCCCGAAAGGATCAACCACAAGTTCAATAGCATGAGCAGTGATTTTTTGGATTAGCTTGACCTTTTGAGCTCCGGCAGCATGATCAATGCAGCGTTGAAGGACACAGCAGCCGTGGCGATGTGTTCCCACAGCGACACAATCCTCACCGACGGCATCAAATATGAATTGAAGCTTCATCCAAGAGTTACTATCGTATCTACGAGGAGCTAAGTAGCCAACATACCTTGTTTTCTTCCTTCTTCCAGCGATTCAAACATTTTTGAATAACGTGATTACCATTGAGATCCTGAATAAGTTCTACCACCTTGCTTTGAAGAGCGTGAATGACAGTGCGAATCTAATTTCCCTGTCAGCAATCATGACCTCTGGTAAGAAGGGGGCAAGCTAACCTGCTCTGGTGTGGTAATGTATTCAATCATTTTCTGCAGCGCTCTTGTCCCGTGTTGGTTCAAGGCAATTTTGACGAGCTGCGGGGAAGCGGTATTAACAAGGACAGTCCTCTGTTCATCATTGGCGTACTCGAGAAGTTTTTGGCAGAGGTAATTTCCAAAGGGATCTACCTCGTGTTAGCAGACAGTCGGCGTAGGGCTAAAGTGAGGGCGTGGGTTACCAGTCATCAACTCAACCACGTGGGCGTGGGTTTCAAGAAAGATCATCTGCACGTATTGAGGATTGCGGTCTTCAAGTTTCTTCTGGAGATAACGGCAGCCATGTTGGTCTTTGCAGAGCTCATAGATATTTCCAATCAGGCTCTCAAGAGGGGTATTGGCAAAGCGATTTGCTGTGCGTTCCATTAGATATGGTCTTGCGCCATAGTAGTCATAGATCATACCCTCTCCGTCATGTCCTCTCTTTTGCACACTACGATTTTGTGCACTGCCTCCCTGATGCGGTCCTTCGCCAACCTTGGGTGCTTGCTGATAACCGGGATGAGCTCCAAAGGGGCCGAGAGGCGTCATGTGATAACCGGGATTCGCAAGATTCCCAATATTGATATTCCCATAGCCTCCGTAAAGTCCGGCAGAGGGGCCCCCGTAAATACCGGGAGACGGAAGAGGGGACTGCATCCCGGGTGTCATCACAGGCATCGAGCCAACGTTGACATTGAGGGGTGGACCAAAAGCAAGGGGTCCACCTCCCTGCTGATATATTAGCTCAGGCGAGGAATACCCAAGGTTTTGGTTATGTACCGAGAGAGACATATCACCACTGGAGGACGGTTCACGACTGTGCCTGGGCCTTTCCATCGCAATCCTACCATAGCCCTGAACATTAACAGGGTTAGCACTCCGCATAGTTGGTAAATCAGAGGTTGAATATGATGCCTGAAGTTTTGGCATGAAGTTTTGGTTCGTATGAGAAGCTTCGGTTTGTGAAACCTTTGTATCGATATTGTCAGAAAAAGTACTAAAGGACAAGTCGGTTGATGATCTCTCAAATCGACGCCCGAGGGTTGCAGAATCTGTCTGAGGAACTGCAACCTTTGGAGAAGCATTACTAGTCGGAGTAAACGGGGCACCATAGCTGTTGGATGGCAGGCTATGCTGATGGTGGTGACGGGAAAAGGCCCAACCATTATTGGCCGGGGTCACCTGACCTTTGGAGGGTGGGACGGCGAGATCAAGGGGGGCAGATGATGCGGACAACTTTTGTAGATTAGTCAGGGGTAGAACCCTAGAAAATATATATATGGAGCATCAAACTTACCATTCCCGGGTTGCTTCCGTGACGTACCAGGATTGGAAATTTGTCATCGGGATCGGTCATATTGAAGAAAGCCTTAATGTCCGGAGAAGTTGTAGATTGTGCATTCTTGGCGGAGCCACTTCCACTGAGTCCATCCTCGGGGAGGAAGATGCGACTAACCTGTGTTGTTTCCATGCCCAAACTTGCGTTGGCATTGCTAGCACCCCTCGGAATCGAACCGTTAGGCAACGAGTTTCTTCGTGGATCAGTACACAGCCTTATAAAAAGGACACGGGGCGTTACCTGATATTGGACCGTTGTCCAACAAGGCCCTGCTCCGGCGTGCCCTTATTCTCATTCTCATCCGAGTTGCGTCTGGACCCGGGCATGGATTTGGATGCCTTATGGGATATAAAAGGGGCTATATCGTCGGCGGGTGGGGTCATAAGCTGCTGTTGTTGGTCATGACGGACAGTTCCAGGAGGGGTAGCTAGGGCATTGGCTCCAGGATGCCCGGCCCTAGAACGAGCAAAGGTATCGTGGTCTGGCGGGGTTGTAGGCTCACTACGACCCATAGTGGAATTAAGTCTAGCATTACCCCTGAGGGTCATACGATCAAGGTCTTGGGCAATACGGCGAATTTCCCTCTCGTCTTCCTGCTGTTGAAAGGCAAGGCGTCTCATGTGTTCTTCGTAGTTCTTCTGTTGCTCGCGCAATTTCATCACCTCAAGTTGCTTCAATTCCATCTCACGCTGTTTCTGTTGCAACTGGTCGTGAACAATTGATTAGCAGGATGAACTTGTAGCACAATAGCAAGACGAACCATTTCAACTTTCTGGCGAGCCTGCAGTTGAAAGGGATAAAAGGAAGGTTAGTAACGAACAGGGTACGAACTGGAGCCGCATTCAAATGAATAAACAGAAATCACAGGGGATATACGTACGCTAGGAGCCAAATCCAATGGTTCAGCAGTCATACGGTTAAAGCTGGAGGGGTCCCATCTAGAAGGCATGTTCATCTGGGGTTGTTTCAATGAGTCGGTTGTGAACCGGCGTTGGAGTGTTGCTCTGCTGTCGGGAGCAGCCGAAATTGTGGATGCCTCAGCGGGGGAACGAAGCGGGGCATAGGCGGGGAACTGATTCGCAACGTGAGCTTGAGAATTCCTGTATTAAAGTCCTTTGGGATTTCGATCACCCACAGTAGCAGGAAAGGCCATTGAGCATGCCTAGTTGAACTATAGAATCGTCAGCATATTCCCCAGGGGGCAGTGAAAACAGGGAACCCCGCCATGACTAATGCAAGCGTGACGGGCAGGGTGCAGACAAATGGGGGGGACTCCTCAAGAAGGGGAGATAATTAGGAATGACGGGAGGATCTAGGAGCAGCGGTAATCGTGTAAAACCCACCTTTTTTACCTATCTACGGAAGCTGGTTCCAAGGTACAACTTGCGGCCAACCGAGTGAGAAGACGGGAAAGCAACAAAGTACAGAGGCTCTTAATAGAAGCCGAAACGAAACGCTGCAACGCCTGGCAATGCTAAATGGCTGAATGCAGAATAACAGAGGAAAAGGCAGGGGAGAAGATTCTGAAAGGAATTTGAATGGGCAGAGTGAAGTAAGAAGAAGGAGAGAGTAGAGGAAGTTCGGTGGGGTAAGAGGAGGAGGGATGAGGTGTCGGATTGGAAGTGGTTGGCGTAGCGGAGAGAGCAATGGTGGTAGCTCACTTCGCAAGCAGGTGCAGTTGCAGGCTCCTTACTACCTCTGCACACACACGCACATACGTACGCAGTGATGGAGTAAGTACGTTAGGAGTAGGAGTAAAAGCGGTGCGGTAGAGTGGCAGCCAGTGGGGGGGGGGGAGGGGGGCAACGAAAGCACGGGTAGGGATAGATCGAAATGTAGAGTACAAACGAGCGGTGCCCTCTTTGGCTATGAGCTTCCGAGGTGGAAAGAGGGAGTGAGAGAGAGCAAGGAGGAGGAAAGGAGGGGGGTAAGAGTAAATTTACGGGTTAGGAATTACGAGCTACAGGTGGAAGTAAAACTATGGTTCATCCAACGGTCGGGTAGTGAACAATTCTTCTGACAGGAGCTTAACCTGTGTTTCTGCCGCTTCAGGCCCGACTAGATATCGCAACTTTATAGAAGACTCAATCAAACACTAGCTATAGTAGTAGCGCTGGCACACATATTTCCTGTAAGGAACCCTCACGTTTGCGAGTTTTACCGAAACGTACGTGTGATAATTTTTTCCCTCGAGCTTCTCTTGATTTATTACGCCCACCAATATATTCCCCTCTCACCACCATCCAAGCATTAACATCTCCCTACCACCAACCATTCCCATCAGCCAGAGAAGCGGACACGAGCCGGACACGAGCAACAGTTCACCACAAAGTCATTGCTGGCCTACCATAATCTACCGATTTCCGATTCCTTCGAATCGGGGGACACACCCCAACAGTACCGCCATCTCTCCTCGACAAAATTTCGTTCCTGTTTTGCCATATCTACGGTAGACTACGGCCCAAATGTTAAGCCATGAGAGGTACATACTGTACCAGTAATATACACTGTCATTTAGAGTCCTGCACCGCACTGACTTCAACCCTCTTTTCGGCCCTGTCATAGGCTTTTAAAGTACTGTGTCCGTGGCCCCCGCCCAGTAGTGTGCACGCTTGACCTCAAACTCAAACTCGAACCCATTTTCCCCCCTTCCCTCCTCCCAAGATAATATTCCTAGATTTGGGATGATGATAGGTGCACGAGCCACGCGCAATCGCGAATCGCGATTCAGATTAAAGTCAGATGTACGCGCCGGGTCTCGGGGTTCTCTGTGCCTTGGGTGCCGGTACTATACGGTGCGGCAGCAAACGTGAACTATGCTAGAATAACGTACCATGCCGCGATCCAATTCTTATATTTGTTGGCATAGATGGAAATACTGGTAGTAAGGCCTACACTCTAAAGGCGTGATAGCAAGAGATTACGGTAATGCAAAAAAAAAAAGATGCTCGGGCCAAGGGTGGGCAGGTACTCGAGCACGTTGAGTATCAGAGGTGGGTGGTGTGCACAACAAGATCTCCCGTGAGGATCATCATCAATATGAAGGATGTGCGCGGATCCCTGGGAAAAAAAGTTTCAGTCCCGGGCCAAAGCCGGAGAAAACGGCTTGCAGCTTCTTCGAAGGATAGACAGATAGGCTCCTACTAACAACTAGTAGTGACAATGGTAGCGGATTCCCGGTAAGGCCGGCCACCCGTAACCACGCGGTACGGGAACTCTGAGCCCGCCTGAAGATGGCTGTCGGGGGCATAAGAGTACAATACGGTAGTACAAAAAAGACATGGCCGACGATGCATACAGAACTTGCACAGCAGCCATGCACCAAATAAAAGTACAGTACAGTGCAAGTAACGCGCACATGGGACAAACAGTGACCAGATACCAGCGCAAGTACAAGCATGGTGCTCTTGTACCCATCATCCATCCATCAACCCATCCAGCCATCCATCCTCCTCCTCCATCTTCTACCCACATCGCGCAAAAGCTGCCAATGAGACGTCCGGCCATATCACACAAAACATCTCACAGAAGCGGGGTCTTTTCTCTCCTGCGATCCGAAACATGATCGCTGATACTTCGCATCTGTGATACCGGCGGAGCGCGGGTATTGCATAAAAAACACAGACTATTGGACTTCTGGTTGGGAAGCCCTCTCTTTTCCCCCCACCCCTTAACTATATGTCAAAATACGTGCTATGAAGTTGACAGCAAGCAAGCAAGCAGGCAGAAAAAGGAAATGGTGGGTGTGTGTGTGTGTGGATGAGGGAGGAAAAGGAGAAAAAAATAAAAAATTGATGACATAACCAGGACCCTGCGAACTTTTGAAGAGAGGGATCGTATCATAGAAGAAGGAAGGGTTCTTGGCGGCCCTAGGTGGAAAGAATGAATGTATGATACTCGAGCACAAGTACTACCGGTATTTGAAAAGTGTTTCTCGAGCGCAATGTGCCCGAGTATGCAAAAAAAGTCCTCCAAGTCGAGAACTAGGGTGCCTCCAATGAATGGATGAATGGATGAGCGAAAGAGGGCGAAAGGGAATGTGGCATTTGCGTCAATCCACACACGTGTTTTCCCGGACGGTGCAGTTAGGGACCAAAAACGGTCTTCGGCAGGAAGGAAGGAAAGGGCTTGTGTCATAACCCTCCCTTGCCTCCCTCCCGGAGCTAAATAGGGTTTGCCCTGAATTTTGAGCCTCAGGGCCGTCCCGTATCTGGGTGGGAGGCGCCAGGTGTTCAGACGTGAGCATGATACCTCATCAACGACATTCTTTCTCTATCCTGTCAATTTGTTACCGACACAGTAATCCAGATTTTATGGAAATTCTTTGCGGTACTTTATCGTGAGTACTGTTTCCTCGGACTGCGGTGGATGGCTTTCCATCAATCATTCACTACTAAAGTGCAAATGTTACAGTTCCCCGGAATGTCACTACAGACACCGGAGGTACTTTCAACGCCAAGCTTGACAGATAAAATGCCTGATACCGATATGGTGATCAACTGCAGTCCAGAAAGGCTACATGCCCACCTACCTACCTACATTAACTTACAGGAACATCCTGGGATAGGAAAGCCTCCACCCTGTCCTATCATAATTACCTCGGAGGATACCCCCCGGGCGTATAGTACAGTACGCTACATGTATCCGAAGGGAACATATCATCTTTCCCCTCAAGGCTGACCAGCACTCACCGCATCATGCAATCCATTCTCTCTAGCAAAGTTTTCCCCACAAAGAACATGAGACATACATCGGGGCTGCGGGCCTACCGTAGATACCAGCGCAAAGTCCTCAGCCTCGTTTTTATACTCGAGTACATACAATGGAAAGACACTACAAACCAACCTCGAGCAGGATGCCCAAAAAAACCCCGAAGGCGCCAGGTCAATAATTGTATCCTCCTATTCATAAAGCGGTACCGTAGTTCACCCATTCGTCCAGCCAAAGACTAGTAGACATCAACCCCCCTTCCCAAAAAAGGTCGCGCAGAGACCACAGTACCGTAATCGATTCCCCGTTCGCGGAGCTGTGTGACCAGAGATCCGTTCTCGTGGGACGGAATTTCCCCCTCGCCCATGGAACGGGGTCCTCGCCCACACAGACAGCCAATTGCGCAATAAGTTACTCTTTAGGCCACCATAATCTCCTTCAAAGGAGAAACACCTTTTCCGCGAAGACTATACTTCTGCCGAGCGACCGTGCCTGCCATACAATACACAAGCACGTCAAAGTCGAGCCGATAAATTGTAACTGCCCGCCCGCTATGTACTGTACGTAGTGTAAAGACAGATCATATCTAATAAACCTGTCTGTCTGTCTGTCCACCCATCAGCCCTAACAGAGGGGTAAACGCTCAAGTCCGATTTAGAATCCCGCCCTTGGTTGCGATACCTCCTGTGTAGTCTCACGATGGTAGACAACCACAACGCTCACCCACTCTTCTTTTCCCTTTCGGTGACCGATATTGTGCTGTAGTGGAGCACTAACTTGGCACTTCCTACCCTCAACAAACTTCCACGAACTAGGCTCGCTTATCTCTTCTCACCACACAGTGTGCCAGTAAGCACTCGAGTACATATTTCCGATGCCTACTCACTCACCACAACACAAATATTATACCATTCAATTCTACACTCCTAACGCAAAGACACTCCTACCCATATCACCCTCGCATGCCATAGCCCTACCGGAAGAACACAGACCCCGTGCTACCCACCCTACACACGTGCACGAGGTACGTACCGTCGCACACATGCCCTAAGACCCCGTACCACGCCTTCCCCCCGTTCCACAGGGCTGATAAAAAATAAAAAAAGAGACCCTCATATTAATATCATACAATTCTTGGATGTGGATACATCATTACGACAGAGCCCAACAAGGCTTTCGGACGGATGGGCACTTTGGAAACAGCCTTGTAAGTTAACCTATTTTGATATTTCGGATACCCTACATGGTTGGATGGAGGAAAGGGTGCGCTAGCTAGATAGTTGCACAGGAACACACCTGGAGATTGTTCCCACATCTCCAAAACGAAGACAACACAATCTCCAAGGGACGAATTCGTTGGTGGGGATAATATTATATATATATATATATACCTAAATGCGTGCGTGCGTGTGTGCGTGCACTTCACTTCAGCCACAGCTACTCTATCCGGAACCTTACAACTTCTATCAGGTGCTACACGGTATATACAAGTACATATGTGCGCGCCCACATACCCAGCTGCGCCCCATATGGATCAAGCCCAAGAATTAACGAGCCCGCGGCACCAGCTCTATCAGATGAGAACCATAAGTTCGGATCTCCGGCCGCTGGTAAGCCATATCTTATCCATCCATCTATCCACCCATACCCTCCGGCACGGCCCACGTCTACTTCTTCTCCAAGGTTCTTGCTCCCACCACCGGAGTTTTTATTCCCGCCCGTGCTGAAATTCTCCAGAGTTCGGTACAGCACATTTACAATATGACTAAAGTGGGGAAGAGAGGGGGGGGTTTTATGTGATATATCATATCTTTACGAATCTTACACCGGGCTCCGTTCACAGGAGCACAAGTGTCCTTCTTGTGCTGAGAGGGGGGATGTCCTGGGATGGTCGAACATAAGGAGGGCGCACTTAGGGCCAGGTCGTACAGTGTATACAAGTATGCTAATGGATTCAAATATGGGGAAGGCAGCCGGAATGTGGACCGAATATATCCGAATAGCTAGCTAGCGATATGTCTCGTTCTGAAATCCCACAGTGCGCTTAGATCACCAGCTGAGGAAGCCCCCATCTCTCGCATATAATCCCAAATAGCCATCCCTTCGCAAAGCTAGGCAGCAATAATGCATGTCTGCACTCACCTGGCCGGACAGAACCACCACCCGAGTGAGAGCTTGTGATTTCAAGTATTCTTGATAATATCCGCCCAGCTCAAATACACCCTTAGTCTCCTTCGTCTCAATCAAGATTCCTTTCAAATACTCGAAAATACACGCCTTTTCTCTCTCTAGTAGTTTCTCAAAAAGCCCACCCGTCGCCACCGCCTCTCCATCACCAACTGCGACTAAGAAGCTCCTCCACCGCCCACAGACCTCCCCTCTTGCCCATTGCCCACAAGGTCCTTAACGTGCGGCCCTTGGCCCATGGTTTTGAGCATGGACCCCGTGACCCCGTTTACGAGCTTCGCCAGGTAGCAGAAGGCGATCTAGCAGGGATAGCTGAAGAGGATGATGGAGTTCCTATGCGAGTTCATTAGGAGGAGACTTGCTGTTTCTTTTACTAACTCCTGTCTAAGGTTGGAGCAGGTTGGCCTATCAAAATGGGGTGCGCGCGGCTTTGGAACACTTCTAGCCTGAGAGCATTGTAAAAGTGTTGAGGTAGATACCCCGGTGGTTGTGCGGTCGAGTACAGACCTGCTGCCGATACTAGCGCCCTGCCTCCAAGCACAACCCTAAGAATGGGAACAGCTCCCCCTTGCAAGCGATATGCGTCTTCTGCAACCTACAAACAACTCCGTCCCCCACCCCCCATTCAAAAGCTCGTATAGCGATCCCTGTCTTAGCCTCAGCATCGACAGCATTTAAAATCTGCGCAACCCACGTCTCGTGATCGCATGTGTTTGTAGAGACTATTAGTGCTTTGTCTGCCTGGCAGAAAGCCTTGGCGAGTTTGCCTATCGGGGGTCAAGTGCTGCCTAGCTAGGGGTGATATTCAGACTTTTAAGGTTTCCCGGGATCGTGCTGGCTGCGCTAGCTGCGAGCGAATCTAGCCGGGAATTCGGAGGTCATGTGGCCCTGGCCACAGGTTGCTAGGATACTCGTGAGCTTTGGCTTTGGGGTAGTCTGTGGGGATGAGTATATTATTTGTAGGTATTTTAGAGGCATTTATTGGGCTAGAGATGCGACAGAAGTGCAGGTGAACAGCTTCAGGGACAATATAGGTTGTTCGGTTAACCTTACAAGCACCTGAATCCTTTAGTCCGGGGAACTCTGAGCTTCAACACAAGCTCCAGCTCGGATCTGATACAAACCCCAAGAGTCTTCCAAGATACTACCCGCTACCTTAGGATTTCTGCTGGCTCACCCGAGCTTAGCCAAAATATCCCTTGGCGTAGTGAGGAGGTTGGGTGAGTGAAATACCAACGGCACGTCACCCACATAGCCAGCTGCCAGGTTAAGTACATAGATGGATTTCTCTTGCCCTCGAGGGAGCCGCTACTATACAGTCCAGCTCCCGGGAAAGAGAGGAAGGTTTGAATAACCCAGTGAGACATATGAATCCGCGGGGGGAACCAAAGTCCCAGGGGAGGTAGACTAACTGGCATGTACTGTAGGTAGGGTTCAATAAGGATATGCTGACCTTCCGGAGCTAGCTCCTGTAGGACAGAGTGTTTGATAATATACCTTGGGCTATTGTGCTCGTGCAAGAAAGGGTAGTGTCATAGCAACACTGCGATAGTGGATAGCCTCCCTTGTGCGAATAGTTAACCGAGTGACAGTCCATGTACCAGCTTTCCCCGGGCTTCGCCCCAGAGGCCTACCTGCTGGCATCTAGCAAACCCCGGAAATATGAAAAGACAAATCATCACCAAGAATAGATACGAGTTTTTGCCAAGAGTTCGAGATTGCTACTGCTGTTATCACTTAGTAATTGATGATCCGGCAATCCTTCTAGTGCACTACATCTACTACCGCCATCGCTTGGGCTGTGTAGTTCCATATCACACTGCATGGCAACAACGAGCCCACAAATCACGACTCCTGTCTAAAATCACAGAGAATCCCTCACTTCAGACATCCAGGGAACAGAAAAGACCTCTGTTGAAATCTCCCACCAACTTAGGAAGAGATTCACCACCCCCAGCACGGAAACCTCAAAATCAGGCTTCCGGTGGGATAAGTATTTGTTCCAAAACTGGTATTCCATGAAATACCTAGCTAGCGTAGTGGTTAACATGTCAAGAACCAATTAACCCCCTGCTGCAATTAGCGGGAGCGCAGGAGTTCTACTCACTCTTACAATGAGCTATTATTGAACCATCCGTCATGTGGGGTAGGAGAATTAAAAGATCCTACCCTATGGGGACTGGGAGATTGGAGAACCGAGCCTCCATCAATAGGGCTATGGGGCTTAGCAATACTGCTATGATATGAGGTGGTAGAATCCGACCCCAGGCCTTCGGGTTGGCGATCGGCGGGGTAGCAGAGAGGAATGAAAGAAACTTATTCTGTCTCTTTTGCCTTGGAAAAGTAGCTGCGGCCATAAAAGATACAGAGGCTTTACCCATTTACACTCTAGTAAGCTAGGCTCTACTAATTTCTTGACTTGTAAACACACTATTTTCAGCAAAGAGAGGTATAGATTGTACCTAGTGAAAGTTATAAGACCGGCAGAAGCCGGACGGTAGGTCCAAGATAAATACACAATGTTGAAATAAGATCCGCAGGATATTAAACTAACTAGGCACCCCAGCGGATGATCAGACCGCACTTCTCAACCCCGTAGTAAAATGGAAGAAGAAGCGTCACACAATGCTCACACTGATGATGGCCCCCGATACCTAACTCTTTAACTCACCTCCATCATAAAGAACACAATCTCTCATTAAGACACACTATGATACATGGAGAACCTCGATATCACTAGCAACCCACCACCACCCCACACGCACACAGCAAATACATGCACCTACCCATATATCAGCACCAGGGCAAAACTCAAGGCTAATCAAAAGAGCTAGATACATACGACAAGTTCTCCATCCAACATACCACACCAGAAATCTGATACAGAGCTTGTGCCATCCATCCACCTAGCCACCGTGCCTAGTAGGTCACGTTAATATCCAATCAACACAACTCCCAGATAGCCCAGCATTCACCCAAGATGGACCCACAACGCTTAGAAACAGGCCACACCGCGAGTGAAGAAACGCTCATCTGTAGAAAGCGAAATCTAGCCAGCTTGCTGGCCTAGTCCCAGGACCCCCTGGAGTAGTCCATGAACGCATATACCCAGCAAGACTATACCGCAAGTTTAAATACCGGAATGAACAGAAGAACCGATCCGGGGATCAGTATATAGCAAAGACAGAGCAGCCATAACCCGGGCTCGTATATTTATAAGCAGCATAGTCGCCCTTTCACAGAGATCTCATAGCAAACTACAAGTCTATTAGAGAGCGTCTGTATCAAAGCCCAGACGATATCCGTTCACAAGGAGAGATAGATACGGGGGGGGGGGGGATTAATATAATACACCGACTAGTTCTCGCCAGTCAGAGGGGGAAGTGGGAGATAAAGCAGTTCCCTATCACTTATTATCCAATGCTTAACCCCGCTCCCTCCTCCTCCTCCGACCTTCGATCCCTAATACTAGTACATCCACTACCAAACCCAAGCCCACCCACCACAAGAACAACAACACCCAAGGATTATAATAGAGGAGATAAAATAAAGCACACCCAAGAAAATCCCGAACCCAAAACACCTACGGTGAGAAAATAAACTCAAATCCCCTATAAGCTCCCCCCCCCGGGCCCGCAGAGTATACCACGCCCAGCGCCGGATTCTGCTATTACGCTAAAGCGCCCGCATACTAGGTAGGAATGGAGAATAAAAGGGACATGTACCATCCCACCAACGACGATATCACGGAGCACTCCCTGTCGTGGCTTAGTAGTTAATACTTATAGTAATCCGTTGTCCTATCAAGTATAATACTTTCCCAAGCCGAGAGGAGGAGAAGGAAGAATGAGAGGGATGGATTTTTAGACCAACACCACTGGCATGGAGCTACTGTACCACCGCCTTAGGCTTTCCAAAGATGCCCCCCCCCCCCGTCCTAGAGAACCCTCCTGATTA
>Ga0307509_10001951_pt1 | contig 34062 bp, 24 predicted proteins | sample 10_EM_MG_FD_202245 | JGI IMG/M metagenome (GOLD analysis project Ga0307509, IMG submission 202245) | Populus trichocarpa ectomycorrhiza microbial communities from riparian zone in the Pacific Northwest, United States - 10_EM | ecosystem: Host-associated > Plants > Roots > Unclassified | place...
TAGATCAGGGGGAGTCAGGAGGTAATAGAGGAGCACCAGACGCAGTCAGGACGCACAGGACGTAGGGGTCCGTGTCCGGATGGCGTCAGGACGGATGGCGCTAGGTGACGCAAAGTCAGGACGCGATGTCGATCCGACGTTACGTCGTGATTCGCGATTAGCATTCCGACGTTACGTCGTGATTCGCGATTAGCATTCCGACGTTACGTCGTGATTCGCGATTAGCATTCCGACGTTACGTCGTGATTCGCGATTAGCATTCCGACGTCCCGGGCATCAGACGCACGGGGCGCACAGGACGCAAGGTATTATTTTTGCTGATGTTGACTATGCCACATTGTGGAGGCTGTCGACGGGACAAGCCTGACTGTGCTTTCTGGCGCACAGTCAGGGGTAGCCTCCTGAGAACATATCAAGAGTGCTTGGTAGGCCCAGCCATTCCCCACGTTGCTTTCAGTCTCACTACTGGATACTAACAGTATTTCTTGTGCCAATAGAATCAGAAGAGGAATCCAAAGAGGCCCCGGGTTGCACAAGAGCTTGAGGATCGATTGCACGTTGAGGGACCCAACACGAGAGGTAGACTTATTCTTCCCATCATAAATCATCACAACTAACTAGAACATAAGTGTGCACAGATGATGAAGCAAGGGCAGGAGTATGGTTCACACTAAGGAATGAGGAAGCAGGTATAGTAGTTATCTAAAGTATAATCACTCTTGCTAACCATTGAAACAGTGCAAGAAAATGAGGCATTACTGGATGGAAATGTAGTGGATATAGCGCATAATACAGAAGGTAGATGTTCATTAACTATTATTATAAGTGATATGAGATATAAAGAAAAGTAACAGGTACTGAAGTGGCAATGTGAGAACTTGAGATTGTGCTGGAAGAGTTACTAGGAGGTAGGATGATGTGAGTAGGTTGTGAGAAACAATTGCTAACAGTTGACAGAAATTGCAAACGGAGGTCAGAAGTGCAGGTGGTATAGGCAGGAGAAGGTGATTAGAGAGTTTGGTGTTGATACAAGAGGAGTGCTACGGGTAATGTGCAGAATATGTCTCGTGTGTCTATGTGCTAGAAGATATAAGCCTAAATTGGCAGCGTGCACAAAAAGCTAATATATATGGGTAGAATACAGGCATCAAGACGAGCAAACCGAGTGGCAAGTCTGCGTAAGGTGGGAAGGGCAAGGTCAGTTGCAGGAGGACGATGGGTGCAACGCAGAACACCTTTGGCCTTGTTAGTCTAGCAAGCAAAGTGGAGGAGCAATGATCTAAGAAGGATGGATATCCTATGCGCAGGCTGTCATGCACAACACTGGGCTTCGGAGTCTTCAGCCAAGAAGCCTCCCGATGGTGAGGCAAGCTACGAGTCCTATTGCAAGCAGGGCAAGGGACTCATGGAGGTAATGTGTCCACTATCTGAACCACTTAATACCTTGATGTGTGGAGATAATGCACGCCCAAGGTCATTTCCCGCTATTCAGCGTAGGTGGAATGAGCTATTTGCCTTCACCAGTATCAAGTTTAAGATAGATACCAGGATGAATGAGATTGGTACCGGCTTTCAACTATTTCAGGTACATGGTGCGCTCTATCATAGGCAGGTACCACTGATGCCTATCCGTGGATGGGATGCTCTCTATTCCCAGATTTATCTCCATGATCCAGCCTTGGCAGCGCTGGCGAGATCAAGACGTGCCTCGGAACTCGATGTTGCGATCGTGTATTCCTTGACCTTGACCCTCCAGGAGTGCAATCCAATGATCAGGATGTACCTTACAGCTCGGGAGCAGTTAGCCGAGATTGCACTAGCTGTGGAGTACTTTCGCCTAATTCTCAACCAACGACTTCAACTTGTTGTTGAACATGGCACAGATTAACGACGTCAGCATCTTCCTACTGCAGATCAAGTCTCCATGATTCTGCCCGAGGAGTATGGAGGTGCAGGATTTCGGGACCCTGTTTTGGCAAGAAGAATGGATGACAATTATTATGCTAACCCTTTCACATACATTAATTCCAATCATGCATCCTATCTTCCTCTTCACTATAATGTCCTTTTCCCATATGGGGAGCCCGGTTGGCACTGCGGAAGAACACTTGAAATTTGTGAGGGGAACCTTCAGAATAAGAACCTATCCCCGCGTACATTCTACAGGTTCCGTCTGCATACCAGGCCCCATGAGGCATCAACTCTGTTTCTTGCCCAAAGCTTATTCCAGCAATTCGTTGTGGATACCTGAGCAGTCTGCGATCAGAATAAGCTAAGCTGGATACATTCACATCAGGCCAATATCTCTGCAGATCTCTACATTGGGCTTGCTGATAGTTTAGTGCCTGGTAATGCTCCCCTGATTGCATTGGAAAGAGGGTTGTGGTGCCGTCGAGTTATGTAAGAGGCGATAGAGTTATGCAACAGCTGTACCAGTACAGTAAGGCAATCGTACGTCACTTTGGGAAACCATCACTTTTCATAACCTTTACCGCAAACCCAAAATGGGTGGGGATTGAAAAGGAGCTCTTGCCCAATCAGAGCACTGCCCACAGTCCTGATCTTGTTGCAAGGGTGTTCAATCTCAAGGTGTGTGATTTGCTCTATCAGATCCGACACAAGGAAGTCTGTGGTCCTGGGCTGGGTTGGTTTTCGACAATCGAGTACCAGAAGCAGGGGCTTCCACATCTACACCTTGTGGTATTTCTCAGACCTGACAATCAATTCCTGACAGGAGATAACATAGATGGCTTGATTAGTGGAGAGCTTGCTGCAGCTGCTAATGTAGTCGGTCAGGAACACGGAGGTATTATTGAGACAACAATGGTACATACTCACTGCTCAGCACGCAATGGAAGCGCTCTTTGTATGCAAGAACAGGACCCATTCAGTGTACTGACCTGCCGCAAGGGTTATCCACGTCCCTTCCAGGTGGAGAGTATTATCAATGAGGATGGATCTCCTAGATATCGGGGGAGAGATAGAGGCCAGTCTTATATATTGTCAGTTAAAAGGTGTGGAGAGGATATTCGTGCTATCATCGACAATTGCAGAGTGGTACCCTACAGTCTATATCTTTCTCTACCCTATAAGGCACATATAAATGTTGAGGTGTGCGCGTCGGTGAAAGCTGTCAAGTACATTCATAAGTATATTTACCAGGGAGGTGCTCGCGCTACAGTCACGTTAGACTCAGAGCAGGATGAGATAAAACAATATCTTCATGGTAGATAAATTGGTCCAACCGAGGCAATCTGGTGTCTATTCGAATTGTGCACGCATGGAGAGGAACCACCCGTGATGCATCTCGCCCTACATCTTCATAATGAACAGCCAATATACTTCTCAGAACAGGAGCATCCTGCGTCAGTGAATGGATACCTCCCGCACCGCTCTGATCGCCTACTTCAAATACCATTCCTAAAGGGCAGATGGAAAACGGTATATGTATCATGAATTTCCATTACACTATGTGTATACACGCAAGGATAGATGGAAACCAAGAAGGCAGCGTATGTCAATTGGTCGCCTGTATGGAGCTAGCCCCTTTATGGGGGAACGCTACAACTTGCGGATTCTCCTGACTGTTGTTTGGGGTGCTACTCGCTTTAAGCACATGGGCACGGTGGATAGAGTTGTCTATCAAACCTTTAATGCAACCTATATGGCTCTGCGTCTCTTGAAGGATAATGGAAAGTGGGTTGCTATGTTCAGAGATGGTCAGGAGTTGATGACAGGCCGTGCATTGCGTCATCTCTTTGCAATGGCGCTGCAACATACCACTATTACCAATCCACTCCTGATCTGGCAGCAGTTTGGGAACAGCTTTCGCGATGACCTATCTCATCTCATTGATACTGGTTGGGTTGTTATTCCTGGGCATGAGGCTGATATAGATGCCGAACCTGCCCTAGACTATGGACTCTACCATATTCAACCACATTTAGATGAGTATGGAAAATCCTTAGCTGATGTTGGCTTGCCACATCCACAGTTAAATTGGGGGAATATGCAAGGAGAGGCAGTAGGCAATATATTGGTTAGAGAAGAGATGAGTTATGAGATGGAGCAGCAGCGAGATGTGGGCTGGTATAATAAGACAGCAGTTGAACGAGGAACAGGTTGTCAGTTTTGATGAAATTGTTGCAGCGGTGGAGAGGTACGAGCAGGATCCACACTGAGATGGATCGTGGACTGAATTCTTTCTACATGGCCCACCTGGAACTAGTATAACCTTTCTTTGCAACTGCTTGTGCAGCGACCTCCCAGCTAAAGGAAACATAGTATTATGTGTCGCATCCTCAGGAATAGCTACCCAGCTGCTTCCAGGAGCCAGAACTGCACACTCAAGGTTTAAGATACATCTCTCCAACCATATCAATGCCGTTTGCAATATCACTCTGAACTCCAATCTTGGGCAGTTGATTCAGAAAGCCGCACTGATTATTTGGGATGAGGTTCCACTGTAGCATAAGGCTTGCTTTAAGGCGGTAAATCTGACTCTGAAAGATATTTGCAACTATGAAGAGCAGCGAATCTTTGGTCGAATTCCAATAGTACTGGGTGGTGACTTTGCTTAGATATTACCTGTTATTTGTCGAGGTACCCGGCCAGCAACAGTGCTTGCGTGTACTCGCTATTCCTCAATCTGGGAAAACCTACAAGTGCTCAAACTCAGTAAAGGTATGCGTATTATTGTCAGTAATGCGAATCAGGTCTTTCTGTCATTCCTGAAAGTGATGGTTATTAACCCACTACTTCATGGGCATCTTCAACTACCAGCTATATTCGTCGAGTCTCTACCTTTCATCAACTCAGTAATCACCTGTATCCCCAGCAATTATTGACTGATACCTTCAATCGCCACAAGGCACTGATTGGAAGAGCCATCATCGCTTTCTGTAATGATACAGTTAATGATTTCAACGATGTGCTCGTTGATAGGATACCTGGTGAGGAGTACCGCTTTGAGGCTGCCAGCTATGTTGAGGTTCCAGAGGATACTACTAGTGCAGAACCCTTTACAGTAAAATATTTACAGAGTATTAGTCTGGCATCTATTCCACCTTCATGTCTCAAACTTAAAATCAAAGCGCCAATTATCCTCCTCCGCAATCTGAGTGCAAGAGATAGTCTCGGCAATGGCACCAGAATGCGTGTATTAGGGATTCGGCGTACCTGCCTGCAGGTTGCTATCATGGATAAAAAGTTCAATGGCAAGATCTGCCTTCTCCTGAGGATCAACTTTACCACAAGAGATGATGATCTCCCTTTTATCCTCCAGCGTACTCAGTTTCCGGTGCGTTTATGCTTTGCTATGACTGTCAACAAGTCTCAGGGCCAGTCCGTGGAGCAGGTTGGTGTAGATTTACGCACTTCAGCCTTCCCACATGGGTAGCTCTATGGCGCCTTATCCCGAGTCACATCACTTCACGGTCTAACCCTTCTCTCATGTGATAATACACCCAACTATACAGAGAATATTGTCTATCCTGAAGTTTTACTTTAACCAGCTTCCTGTAACTTCACATCTTTTTTAATATTACCTAAATGATTTTCTTGCTGACAACTACTTGTATCTATTAGACAAACCCTCTCTCTACTCTATCCATCACTCCACTATTCTCCATTGATGCATATCTACTTTACTCCTAATACCTCCTGGTATCTCCCTTTTCCTACCAGAATTCTCTCTCTCTTCATTTATATTTTGCAATTCAATTACCAAGTTCTCTCTTTAAGATAATCTAATTATTGTTTTAGTAGAATACCGAGTTATTCAGCAACACGAATTTGTATTTATCAGTCGTCCATATTCCATATCCAAACCTTGACGGATATGTATCTTTATTAGTAAGTTATATCCTTTTCGCCATTATTTTACTTTAATTACATGGCCAATATAGCTTCTCATAATTGGTTCAAACAATCAATTATTGAATTTACTATTCTATGAAGATTGTATTTCCTCTCAAGAGTGATGAGTAACCAATAAATTAAAGGATATTGGAGGTAAGTTACTCTTGCTTAATATAAAGCTCATAATTAAACTGTAGCTAAGTTTTGAATAGACAAATTCATGAATGAGGCATGGGAATAATATTAGACACACATATAAATTGTATTAAGCATAAAGTATATATAGAAAGTAATAAAATGGATTAGCATTCTGCTTATCCTAATTAACTAATTCTCAAATTTCAAGCTATAGGTAAAATTGGCATTCAATTAATTTTGTTTTATAACTATTGTCCTATATTTTACATGTAATAAAGCAAGTTAATTTGTCACGCCATACTGGACATTTTAACACTGCAATTGCTTTTGTTTTATGAGAGTTCACTTGTACCAGGCTATAGTACAAGTTACTCTGTCGAGCCATACCGGACATTTTATGAATGCAATGGATTTCATAACTGTTCTCATACACCAGGCTATAATGTAAGATACTCTGCAGGTTTGTTTAGAATAAAAATAAAGAGAAAAGTAAGAGAGTGACAAGTGGCTGTAGAAATTAAATCATTTTGTATATTAAATAGTTTTTACTTGGTTGATTTGTGTATATGCCTACCAGTGTGACTGCTATATTGATGGCTCCTTGGTGACTATTGTGTGACAGTTAACTACTCAGATCTTGGTAGGGCAGAGAATATTATATCTGTGGAAAAACAAGTGTAACTACTGTTTTGTTACAAGTTAGTGAAAATATTTTCATGGTATAACAACAGGGAAGCATGAAATCCTACTTCAGTAGATAATTGTCCTACCAATATTTCAACAAGCAACAAATACAAATATAAATTTGATATACTATATGAGAGAGCAGACGGGGTCGAGGTCTCGAGCGGGGGGATGCTAGTTATTATATAATAGAGGAAGTTTGGCGCATCCATGATTCTAATTTGACATCAGGTCTTGGCGTTTTCAAATGTGATTTTCTGAAGTCACATCAGACACACCATAAATTGTGATTTGAGATCGGCATGCACCAAACACTCTATGATTTGATTCTGATTTCCACTCATACTTTTTTACATTTATAATCACATTTAATTAATTTTTAATAATGTATTTAACAAAGTAAAATATACTTTGTAAATCATATAATTATAGTTGTATAACAAACCCAATTGTTGATTCTCTTGAACATTTATGATTCTTTGTTCTTATTCATGTATAAATTATTTCTGGCTATTACACCTTTTATAATATTATAATCACCAATAATCAATAGCATTCATAATTTGAACCCTCATGTGACTACTCTAAGCAACAACTATCACAGTGCCCTATTTTTTAAAAGCAACAGGAGAATTCACAGAAAGTAGGTATTTAGTATTATTCATTCTTGATACATATTAAAAAAGCGTCTGCTTTATGTACTAACTTCAAGTTACCAATTTGGATAAAGTCCTAGAAGGAGTATTGAGAGGAAATGTCCTATGGAGTACTTACTCACACAGCAGGTATTGTGGGAATGGTGTCTTTAGCTGCTAGTGCATCGGCATATGGTGCAATTGCTGTTGTCAAACAGTGCATGTCACTGGGTCACTCTGTAGGAAGATGAATCCTAAGATTGCAACCGCACTCAACACTCATAGTTGAAGTAAGAATCAAAATAAAGATAAAGATAATTCAAAGTAGAATCAAGCGGTAACAGGTTAATATGGTTAAGCCTGAAAGCTTGACTTAATACGTTCACCTATAGACGGTTCAGAATAAGGTTTCTTGCGCTTTAGTTTTGTGGAATAATCCAAAGCCAGGAGACACTCATCAACCATTCTGACACTCACGAGCACCCTGCTGACCTTGGAGTTGTGCATCTTACCTCTCTAAAGTTACCTAATACTCGGAGGCAATGGGACAGCTTGGATATTAACTATCTTCACAAATAGGAGGTACTTGTGGTGATGTCTCTCCATCTACATCTGCATGAGATCAAACTCTTTCCTATAGGTAGCATGTGAGTGGCCAACGGATATGACTACTGTGGGGATAATATTCATCAGGACTCGCGGGCCCAATGGTGGTTTTGTGTATACATGCTACGCAGTCTATCAGCCAATCTACTTGGCTATACTAAGCTTGTAAACCTGACAGAATGGGTCCACAATAAGAAGTTCTCACTTACCTAGCTCCAAGGAAGCTACCCACAGCTAACTATGCGGAACTATCTTAAATGGTGAGCAGACTCACACATCTAGAGTCCACTAATAATCCCTAGTAATGCTGCAGTTCATGGGGTAGCATGAGACTTGCATTAGGGTGGTTGCCCTGAAGGTCTTCATGATTCACCGGTCAGCGCCGAGCCCTCTACAGTTAACCATACCATGATTGGGAGGTCAAGGTATCCCGTGTGTGGTTCCAAGGCATTATACAGGTGGTGCCAGAGGATCCGGTCACCCTCACACGCTTTAGATATCCTTCCAGCAGCTTCTGATTGGATACTGGGCTACAACTCATCTAGTGTTGTGGGAATGTTTCAATAGATCTAAGTTTAGTATGAAGCACATAACTACAGAGCCGTACCGTGCTGTCACGCCGTACCGTGCTGTCACGCCGTACCGTGCTGTCACGCCGTACCGTGCTGTCACGCCGTACCGTGCTGTCACGCCGTACCGTGCTGTCACGCCGTACCGTGCTGTCACGCCGTACCAACTTTGGGGGTCGAGAGGGTTGCTCGGAAGATTCCCGCAAACTGTCAGGAGGTCCAGACAACTCCTACTGTCTTTGCACCCTACTTCCTGCCATTCCAAGTTACTCTTTAAACATGTAAGAGCACAACTATAGTGTGATTACTTTCTCAGAAGTCCGCTGATGACTTGGTCAGTGAAGGTAGAGTAACAGGGTCCCCAACGTAGGATAATGAGGTTCCCAAGGTAGGGTAGTAAGTTCATATCTTCATGCCTTCATTGTAGCGACCTTACAGAGAGGTAGCTACAGTGGATGAGACACAAGCCCATACGGTATACCAGCAGGGAACCAGATTGAGGCTAGACCAGTATACTTAGTATCCTACCGGTAGGCATGAGTTGGTACAACTGTCTACCAAGTGACTTAGTGACATAGGGTTAGACATGGTAACCCGGGTAGGCCAAAGTAACGCTGCTGGGCAGGGTAACCTTCAGAGGACATATTCGAGTAGAGTTATGGACATATAGTAAACATTGCACGGGTCTCTAGGGCAACATTATATGAGGTCATGCGGCCCCTAGAAGGCAATAAAAACATGGGAGAGGGTAGTTAGCCTACCCGGGAACGATAATTACCCTACCATGGGGACCCAGTTACCCTAATGAGGTACCCCGTTACCCTGCCTTGACCAACAAAGTCATCTGGGAACTTAGGGGAAAGTTATCTCACTATGTTGGGGCACAGAGACTTTCATAGAGCCACATGGTATGGTACACAACGGGTTACTGACAGAGCAGGAGTGGTCAGAACCTGCCGTAAGATTCCAGGGATAATCCTAAACGCCCCTGCAGCCACAGCGTTGGTACGGCACAACAGCGATGTACAGCTGTGTGGTTGTGTGCTTCCTAGTAAAGTGAGATCCAGAGGAAGGCTCCGCCAATACGGCATGAGTTGTGGCCATCCAACTGACCAGTAGTTGTTCGCAGGATATATAAGGGGTCTGAGGGTGACGGCCTCCTGGGGCGCCACTGGCATAACGTCTGGGAACTACCTCCAGGCGTACTTTAACCTCCCGGTAGTAGTATGGTCAACTGTAGAGGGCTTGGAGCTGATGGGGAAAGCTGCAAGGCTTCCCGGACCACCACTCCAACACCAGTGTCAGGCTATGCCGTGAACTGTACAATTACCATGGATTATTTGAGACTCTAGAGGTGTGAGTCTTCTCAAGATTTAAGAGGGTCCTACATGGATGGCTGTGGGTAGCTTCAATGCAGTCAAGCAGCAGGAGATTTCTTATCCTGGAAGGATCCAGTCTGGTTTAGAAGCTTAGTATCGCCAAGTAGATTTGCCGATGGGCTACGTAGCTTGTATAGACAAAACTACCACGGGGCCAGTAAGCCCTAATGGATATTATCTCTATGGTGGGCATGTCGGTCGGCCACTGACATGCTACTGATAGGAAAGAGATTTCCCTCATGCAGACGTAGTTGGAGAGACATCACCAGGAGCACTCCCTATATGTGGCGATAGTTAATATCCAAGTGGTCCGACTGCCGCCGACTGTCAGCTCACCTGGGGCAGATGAGTAGGACTGCCCTAAGCCGTGCATCGTACTCATGAATGGTCCGAATCATTGACCTGTGTCCTCTGTCTTTATATTATTCTACTTACCTAAAGTAAGAGACACCCTATTCTGATAACCAACAATCCTCGCTAGTACCTTTTCAGTGAAGCTTTCCAGCCTAACCATATTAAGTTTTACCGCTTGATTCTACTCAGAATTATATTTATCTTTATTTTGATCCTTACTCCTACTTTGAGTCTTGTGTGAGGTCGCAATCAGAGGATCCGTCTTCGTACCAGCTGCCGCCTTTAACTTGATTCTCTTCGCGTGTCTGTATGACTACATATAATGTTCCCCTCGAGACCCTTGCTATATTTACTAAGTTTCCTTAACTCTACCCGCACATGGTCTCCAAAGGTTACCTTGTCTAACCCTATGTCACCAAGTCAATTAATAGACACCTGTACCAACTCATAAATACCGGTAGTCTATTAAGCATACTGGTCAAGTCTCATTCTGGTTACCTCTTGCTGTATCATATGGGCTTGTGTCTAGATCACTGTAGCTTCCTATGTGTTAGGTCGTTACAGTTGATCAAGCTAGAGGACCAGAGGTTGTTCCTTCAATGGGCTCACCGTATTGGTCAAGTATATACAGATAATCCATTAAGCTCGCCGAATCCACAACTCATAAAACAATGCCTGGGAATGGAGCTCCTTGTCTTTAACAAGGTTTGTCAAAGGTTACAAAGCCATAGCCGCTTTGAGAAATCATCAAACTCGATAGTAGATTATCAGGTTTATATTTTTCTTCACATTGTTGCTACTGACGCTTCAAACCGCAAGCAAAAGAGAGTTTCCAGCCCTTCAGAGCCCCTATTTCCTCCTATTTCCATCTTGTCCTTGCTGCTATTATGCAGTTTGAGGCAAGTTTTGTCAACCAGCCATCTCCACCAAGTGCTGGCTATACTCCTATTCCTCAAGAGATCCGCAAGTTTCCCAAATTTTACCATTATTTCCAGAACTGTATTGGTGCTTCCCTGGAAGGCTCTCTGGTACCTGTAACTGTTCTGGTCAAGCTGAGGTCTATATATGACTATCATAAAGGCTTTCCCGCACAAAACGTCCTGGTTGTATCCTCTTTCCATTTTACACTTCAATATGTGCTAGCTGGCTAGGCAGGTTCAGTCCATGATTCCGGTGTTCTTGAAGCTTCTTATAAATCTGCATTTCAAATCCCTGATGGCAAATACTATCTTGCAGACGCAGGAGATGCTTCACCAACCTCTCTTCTTGTACTCTATTGTGGTGTATACTACTATCTCAAAGAACAAGGGCAAGGAAATCTAGTGCCAGTGTACACCCTATTTCTGAAATTCTTATCTCTCTTATTATAATATTTATTTTTAGCTGCTTAATTAGTTTTATATGATTACTAATATATTAGGATTCAATAACTTAGACCACAGAACGCAAAAGAACTATTCAATCAGTATAATGTATCTCTACCTTATATTGTGGAAAGAATTTTGTGAACTCTAATGGCCTGCTTTCGTATTGTTTTAAAGTCTATCTATGATGATCTAGAGACGCAAGCTCTTCTAGTCCGAGCTTGATGCTGCTTGCATAATTTTATTGCACGAGAGGGACGAACCGTGGATGCGTAACAAGAAGTAGAAAAAGGGGTACAAGGTCAGTGAATAGTTCAAGACCAATAGTATTAAGCTGTTAATAAAGATGAGAATTGCTAATTAAAATATTTATTTGCCAAATGTAAGATATCTCTAATCAAGCAACATGAGAGGAGGTGGTCATGAAGAGGAAAGATCTCATGCTCACGATAGCATGATCAAAGAAGAGGATATACCGGAAGACCGATATAAACACACAGCACAATCAAATACCCAAAGCCAGCCACCAACTCCCAATGACAGTCCATCACAGTACGTGCTTAGTCGACAGCAAGAGCTTAAGAGAGAGAAAATGTGATCACAGATTGCATGAGAGATGTATAAAGACTACTGTATCTACAAACCCTGACTGTCAGCCAACCTAGAATGTAACTAGCAATCATCAAATAGTGAATACAATTAGCAAAATTTGAACTTGAATGAGAACAGCTATATGTTATAGTTAACTGGAAATCAAGTGAATATTTCGTTCAATTCCGTCTGCTTGCATTATGGGAACCTCAAATGTGAAAATTCAAACCTTAACCTGATCTTCGTTGAGAATGTTCAAGGCCTCACTATACTTCTTGATTCTAATGGCAGTATTTTCAAATATCTTATTGAGCACAAGAACTGCATGCTCAATGGGTGTCGATTGTGTAAAACCTCTATTTGCAGGATATCTCCTGGCAGTGTGCAGACTAGCAGTGCTCGCCTCAGATGGTAGATGCAAGGATGAAGCTACTGTATCCTGACTTGCTTCACGGAATGACGTAGCGAAGGACGCCATTCTACCAGCAATAGTGTAAATACTGCTTTCAATGACACTCAATCAGGTTCACTTTTCTCTTTTTCCACAGGATCTTTCAATCATATATTAAAAATGCTGGCCCTTTGTACTCTTATGCCAGTAGCAGTTGCCAGCTCTCCTGTTGGTACAGTATTCTGACACACCTCTGTCATTTCCCTAAATAGCCTTAAAGTTGTGTCCTTGAATTCGCGTTCTCCCGGTTGTACTTTTAATTTTTATACATTTTTTAATATTATCATGTCAAACTATGCTTGATTTTGGGATTTGTTAATCTTGCTTACCTTAAGATACTTTGTCCTAACATCCTCTGATGCAGTGACTAGCTGATGAGTCTCATCTTACCCAAATCCTGAGTTGCCTTTTGAGGTCTCAAAAACCTCATATGCATGCCTAGGCTATAATAACCTTCTTTGTAGATCATTATTTATATGATAATATTATAGAAGGACCTATACTTACGTCTCTTACTCTGGTCTTAATTTGTTCAAAATTCATCTCTGAACAGAATGCCTGATTGAACATCATAGTCACCTCATTTCATGCTTGAGGGTTAAAGCTGGTTCCAGCCCTACACAGATAGCATTACTTAAGAAGCTCATCAAGCCGTGTTTTGTCCTGATTATCATCAGGGGCATCTGTGGACTTTCAGGTTTTGGTGGCTGTTCTCACAGCTCTTTTTATACTGAAATGATTGGAACCATGCGTGTGAATACATTGTGGAAAAGTTAGAAATAATAAGAATAGTTGTTATTTCCAATTTCCGGGGACTTGGTTGTTCTTAGTTACTCTAATTAACACTCTATTTTGAAAATAGCCACAATACTAATTATTTAATCTATCTTATTTTACCCTAACCTAGTGCTTAAAATAGTAAAATATAACAACCCCAAATCACGTAAATAAATTTCAAATCAGAATCGCATATCCAATCAGATTTCAAACTGAGTGTGCCAAACACCACTTGGTTTCAAATCATGATTTCAAGTCAAATCATGATTTCAAATCATGATTTCAAGTCAAATCATGATTTCAAATCAGATTCATGGCATGCCAAACACCCCCTACTATTATGATATCTGTTTCAATCACAGTTTTGCAACAGCTGTTCATATTAAGATTAAATCGGCTAATTAGATACTTACCCTAACATTTAGCACCAAAAAGCCCCTGGCTCCAATAAATGTCTCATAGTGTTATACAGTGTGACTTATAGATACAACAATCACCTTGGCCTGATAAGAAATCTTGCGTGCATGCCCCTGACCAAAGGTTTCTTATCAGACCCAGCTGACTATTATATATTGGCCACACTCCACCAAGAGCCTGGCTTCACCTGGTACCTTTCACTTCTGGCCTGCTTTCATGCCCAGTACCACCACTACCACACATCAACTTTCATTTTTTTTCTCTTCAAAAAGAAAAACCACTACCACTACCACCACCACTACTACTACAACAACAACAACAACAACAACAACAACAACAACTACTATACTTTTTCTTGCTCTACACCAACCTTCCTTTTTCTTCTACAAACTACACTTCATAACCACTCCAACAACCACTACCACTACTACTACACATCAACCTTTTTCTTTCTTCTTCCTCCACCACCAGTTCAACTACTACCACAACCACCATCACAACCACTACCATACTTTTTCTTACTCCAACTCAACCTTTTGTTTCTTCTTCCACTATCATAACCATGACAACTACGACTACCGCAACCATGATTTTTCTTGCTCCACATCTGTATTCATCTTTTTTCTCTTTTTCGTTCCACTACCACAACTACAACTCCAACACCACTTTTTCTTGCTTTACTTAATCATTGTTCTGCATATCAATCTCTCGTTTTCTCCATATCACGCTTCATTTTTTACTTTAAATCAACCTTCTTATCACGAGACTTAACAAGAACGTTTAATCACTACTAGTCTGGAGTGGTTGACATCACTCAAGTTACCTTTACTGTGGCCTCTCCTGCCATCTTGACTACTACTTTTACCTCCATCTTAATTCTATTAAATCTTATACTCAATTCAAACATGAAAGCTATTCATCCCAATAGTGGGGTTCTTGTCATGTTCACATCTATTGCTCCCAATTGCTGAAATCCTTAAAACATGTATCAATTGCATTACTCGTATTTAAAATCATATTTTCTCGATCAAGTTATGATGATAAGGCGCTATTCTATAATAGATTATATAATAAGTTCCCAGAAGTACTTGAGTTATTATTCTATGCAGGAAAAACTTAGAAGAGGTGTATGAGGAATGTGGAGAATGCCAGTGTAGAGGAAGAGGCCGGGAATAAGCTCATTATGATAATTGATATTGGCAATACTTTGAGGACTCTGTGTGGTTCCTACTATGAGAGCTATTTCATTATAAAATGATATTTTCTGTTATAGCTAATAAGGCGTTAGAATTCGTTTGCAAATCCCAGATATAGGTTATCCACTCCCTTTTGTCCTATCTTCAACTATTGCCCCCTTCTGATACCTTCTACTACTATATTCTACCCTGAGTTTCTCTGTGCCATCTCCCCTTTCTCTATCACAATGCGTCCACAAACTTGAAATATTTCCCCCCTTTGTGCCCTTATCTAAACAAGATTCTCACACCTAATCCCACCCCACTCCTCTGGGCAAACTGTCAGAATCCACCAAAGTCATTGATTTCTAGGGAGATTTCCTTATTATGCACCTTAAAATATCATCCAAATATTTATAGCTTTGTTCACCTGGCCTCTGCAACTTGCGATCAGACTATTCCGTTACTGCTTGTACTGAATCTAAAGACATTAGGCATGCTAAAGGCTCCCCTGAAGCATTGAGAGTTGTCTACAACAATTTACACTTCAAACCTGACTGCATTACCGATAACTTGAACATCTCCTGTAATCTCACTTTGGAGATCACAAAAGGTGCAAATGCATACTGTCTAAACAAGCATTTAGGCTTATGGAAAGAGGTTAGAATTAGCAACTAGGAAGTCGCTAGAACCCAGAAGAGGTGTCTTCTGCTTCTATGTTGCAATCAAAACAAATTGGGAGAGGAATGTCTGAACTTGATTCTGTTGGGGGGGAGGGGAATGGGATGAAAATGATTGTCGTAATGGGATAAGATTTGGAGACTCAACCTGGTTCCTGGTATGATATCTACTGCAAAATGAGAAGAGTTATAGCCAATGTATTTTTGGAATTCATAGCAAATACACAAAGCTAAATTGTCTCCTTCTACTGCAAAGCAGTCTCCCAAAAACGTCACGAATTTAAGCTTCTTAAAGAGAACGGAATAGGATAATTATCATGATTGTAGTTTAAAATGAGTTAGGAATTGGCCCGGTTCCTGGCATAACATCTGTTCCATGTCAAAATCATAACAATTGTAGGTGATGAATTTGATAATTCATAACAAATCTCTGATTTATATCCGCAGCTGCCTCTAGTATGCAGTATATTATGGAATATGGAATACTAGCTCATCTGAAGAGGAATGGAATGAGGTAATCATGACCTTGGGAATTGGAAATAATTTGGGAACTTAGCGTTGTTCCTAGTATGAGATATATTCTACTCTGCATTAATAACTATAGGTATAAGTGATAGTTTTTTTGAATTCATAAGAATTCTCTGATATACTCACATCGCCGGTTTGAAGTTGCATTTCCTTTGCGGGTATAATGCATCTTGGTGTGACAACGGGCATTGTTGTGTAAGCACAATTTGAAGAACCAGACATGAGCCTGATTGCATCATAACCGTCCCAACTTGAATGAATTGGGTGAACGATACTTGAATTCCACTTATACTGCAACAAAACCCAACCAGCTCAAAAGGCACCCCCGATTAAAGCAGACAACTATTTTAGGAAAGTTAGTGGTGAATACATAATGCAACGAAGTCATGGCAGATGTGGCTCTCCCTCGAGAGTGCCACTTCTGATGCGAGCGGTGGTTTTAGCTTTTCATTGGCACGGAAGTCTTACATATCCGGGGATCGAACACAAGGTTTGTGTAAAGCAGAGGACAGCTAGTGATTTAGTGAATTGAGCTAAGCTAACTTGAAAATACTATCTGCAGTTGTTAAAGTGTTAACTAATAATTGGAGGTAGTAGTTACAGGCCGCTGATTCAGAGAACTTTCAGGATGTTTTGGCATGCTTAGAGGATCAGCATGGAAGAGGAAGACCTCAGAAGATACCTGAGGGTAGTGAAGAGTTTATTGCTCTATATAATCTGTCTCAAAAGGATGAGGAGCATTGGAAAATCCCTTTTGAGGATATAGCAAAGGGGCTGGAGATTCAGGCTGCCCAATCCACTCTTGAGCATGTATTCCACGATCAACATGGATTGTTTAGAAGCAAGGCAACTCATAAGCCCTTCCTATCCCCTCAACATATGGAGTCTCCGTTGGCCTTTTGTCATATGGCTCTCAATATTTCAATAAGGGAAATTGTATTCACAGATGAGAGGTTGGTGCATTTAACTCGGTTCGAAGACAACGAAATGTTACAAGAAACCGGGGAGTTAACCCAAGCAGTGGGCAATTCATGATAAGCAGAACAATCAAACTATTCGTGTCATGTTTTGGGGAGCAATTTGCTTAAACCATTGAGGACCCTACCACATATGGGAGAAAGAAACCCAAGATGATGAGAAGCACTATCATGAGATAGTAGCCCATGAAAATCACATACGCTGAGAACACCAAGAGCAAAATCCGGCCCAAGCAGCTATACCTAGGACCTGGCAGTCATGAGCGCTTGAAGAAATCAACAGCAATATCGAATGGCAGAATGCAGAGAAAGGATGGCAATGGAGACTCAAACGCCGACGACGTGGACCATACCATGAGTTTAAGGGAGAACCACTCAAGTGCCAAAGCAAGCGGGGTATTAATTGGGTCTCCTACCGTACTCGAGAACTAGAACCACTTCTTTATCCTTGGATCAGTGAGCTTCAAGCTTCTACTGGTATGCCAGTAACATATCTTGTCGAAGACAGTGCCCCCGCCCACCAAACAGGGTAACGTGTTTATGCAGAAGAAAGAAGAAAAAGGGATATAATTACTTTTAAGTGGCCCTTAAACTCACCAGCTCTAATCCAAATTGAGTCTGGATGGTGTGATAAAAAAGATGAGATTGCGACATTTCAGTTTACAGGGGCAAGTCAGGAGACAGTAGAGGAGGCAAAAGCAGTTTTCGTTCAAACTTGGAAGGAGTATGCTCAAGAGCTTATTGATAGAAGATGCCCAACATTTTATGAGAAGCTTGAACGATGTATATTACATGGGGGAAACAAGAATTTTAATGGATAGTAGAACATATAGGCATACTAGTATAGGATGGCTGTTGTATATACTCTTTTGCACACAACCATGGGTGTCTTCATGATACTTCACGATGCTCACTTCCAGTACTTGAAATTCTGCTTACAAAATAACCCCGTTGTCATGCCAAGATGGATTATACACGTAAAGGAAACGCGACTTCAATCCGGCGACGTGAGTATATCCTCTGCTCCCTCTGGCATGAAGTATATCATTGAATATTGAATGCTAACTAATTTGAAAAGGAATGCAATGACGTGATTATAAGCATGGGAATTGGAAATAATTTAGAAACTCTGTGTTGTTCCTCATATGAGATATATTCCACTCTACATTAATAATAACAGTTATAGCTAATAAATCTTTAGAATTCATTAGAAATCCTAGGTGTAAAATCACTTGTGCGTCTGGCAAGTCAAAGTTTACTAAGAAAATGTGGGATGATAGCCTATTGGACAAGGAACGAAATGTGATGACAATCATCATCGAGATCAGAAAGGATTTGGAGACGCAGCATAGTTCCTACTATTAATATATTCCATTTGATAATAATAATTACAGATATAGCTCCTAATCTTTTAGAATTTATTTCGAAACCCCACCTCTGAGTCATTCGCTCCATCCTCTCAGTGATAGAATACTTTCTGAAAATATACAAAACATGGGGACAACATGCAAAATTCTACTTGCAAACCCTTCTTCGAATGCTCCCCTCTACGAGCAACTCCACTGCACCTACCAGATGATACAATCTGTTGTCTGACTCACTTGTATTCTTTGTTTAAACTATACTATTCTCACAGCGAGCTATCATTGCTATAGCGCCTTCTTCATATCTTGTCTGGCCATCTTAATCAAGACTGACCATGACAGATGTAAACCAAGTTTACTCTATTGGGACTCGGCAATCTACAGTGGCTTGCAAATAGGAAGGAAGTAGATACAATACTAGCTTGGGTCAAAAACAGGGAATTTAAAGTATAAGTTATATTATGAGTGCGAGAGGTTGGAAGGTGATGCTATGAGAGTGGGCTGCCAGGGTAATTATATTTTAGTTTATATCCTAGCACTCGGGTTACTCTTGTATAATACTTTGTTCTTCCCCCCTTAGGCTCACACCCTCTCTTGTCTATCTTACTAGTGTTTGTTTACACAACACAGATCCCACAGCAAGTTATGAAAACAATGCAGGGTTTGCTACCTGCAGTCTGACTATGTTAATAAAGTCCGTCGATAGTAGTATTCAACCAAATTTAATCTATAAGGATTGTCTAATCTGCAGTCAGATCAAGAAGGAAGTGGACCAGATAGTGATACTGGTTGAACAAGTGAACATTTCGCCTAGGAATCACATTGAGGTGGGGTGTCAGCGGGCTTGACATATGAGTCCCTTGAGCTTGTGAAGGAGAGGCCATATGGGAATGGTCCTGTTGGACAGGAAATGGGCTAAGAGTTTTACTAAATTGTTTCCTGTATTCTTTAATTTCTTTATATTAATTTCTTTTACTGGTACAGGGTACTCATTTTCTTACGTCATATCTGTAGCAGGATTTTAATAATGTTACTGATTTTGTTCAGATTTTCTCTTTTGTTCCTTTTGTTACGGTGATCAGGGAACATGAAAGTGTTGTAAGAAGTAGGTCTTAAACATTCTAGTAATATTGAAACGGCATGGTATGAAATTTGGGACTTCACAGAATTGGAATATGGCGTCTGAAATAACGTTACTGAATGGTATGAATAGATTGCTAGTAGCAATGAATATAATACTAGGTGGGAGACTGAATGGTGGAAAGGTTCCCTATATAGTTTGGTTCTCAGGCGTCAATTGTAAGAGCATGATAATTCCGAAGTGAAATATACTTTCTGACAATTTGTGGCACTATCACGTTGGTATATTTTAATCAGGTTGTGAGCCCAAGTGGTTGGCAAAACTGGCTGGTCAGATAGAGGACTTGTAGGTTGACGGTTACAGCACAGGTGGGTTACAAAGGGCGAACCTAGATTGTAGATGTTGCAATATTCGAAATTTTTTCTATGTATATTCAATACACTTTGTGTATTCTTTCACTTAGTTTGCGTTTCAGCTCACGCTGTCCACCGCTTACTGTAACGACCCTATAGACAGGTAGCTACCGAGGACTAGACTCAAGCCCATATGGTATATTTAGAGGAGGTAACCAGATTGAGGATAGACCAGTATACCTAGTATACTACGGGTAGGCATGAGTTGGTACAAGTCTCTACAAAGTGACTTGGTGACATAGGGTTAGACAGGGTAACCTTCAGAGGGTATGTTCGCGTAAAGTTAAGGATACATAGTAAACGTTGCACAGGTCTGCAGGGCAACATTATATGTAGTCGTGTGGACCCCCGAAGGTAATAAAGGCATGAAGGCGTAAAGTTACCCTACTTTGGAAACATGAATACCCTACCTTGGAGACTCAGTTACCCTACTAAGGTACCCCAGTTACACTACATTCACCGACAAAGTTATCTGCGGACTTAGCAGAAAGTTGTCCCACAATGGTGGGGCTCTTGAATGTTCAGAGGGTGGCTTCTTATGGTACGAAACGGGCTACTCACAGAGCACGAGTACTGTGAACCTCTTGTAACTTTCACGGGATATTTGTAACACCCCCTTGCGGCCCCAGCGTTGCTACGGCGCGACAGCACTGTCCAGCTGTGTTGTGGTGTGCTTCCTAGTAAAATGAGATCCATAGCAACTCTCACACAATACTGTATGAGTTGTGGCCGTCCAACGGACGAGAAGCTGTTCGCAGGATTTATAACTAGTGTGAGGGTGACCGCCTCCAGGGGCGCCACCTGCATACCGCCGGGGAACAAGCTACGGGCATACTGTAACCTCCGGGTAGCACTATGGTCAAATGTAGAGGGCTGGAGGCTGTCCGCGGAAGCTACAATCGATCCAGGACAACCACCCTAAGGCCAGTCCCAGGCTACCCTGTGAGCCATCGCATTACCATGGGTTAATAGTGGACTCTAGAGGTGTGACTCTTGCCATGATTTAAGAATGTTCCGCATGGTTGGCTGTTGGTAGCGTCCATGCAGTCAAGTAGCAGGAGATTTCTGATCGTCGGAGCATGCAGTCAGGTTTAGAAGCTTAGTATAGCCTGGTAGATTTGCCAATGGACTGCGTAGCTTGTATAGACGAAACCACCACTGGGCAAGTATGTCCCAATGGATATTATCTCTACGGTGGGTATGTCGGTCGGCCACTGACATGGTACCGATAGGAAGAGTTTTCACTCATGCAGATGTAGTTTATGAGACATTACCGGGAGCACTTGCTATTTGTGGAGATAGTCAATATTCCAGTCCTCCAACTGCCGCCGAATGTTAGCTCACTTTAGGCAGGTGTGTTGTCAGCCCTGAGCTGAGCAGGGTCCTCGCGAAAGGTCATCATGGTTGACAGGTGTCCTCTGGCTTTACATTATTCTACTTACCTAAAGCGAGTGACACCCTATTCTGCTAACCAACAATCCTCGTGAGATCTTATTGAGTGAAGCTTTCAGGCTTAACGATATTAAGTTTTACCACTTTATTGTACTTTCAATTTTCTTTGTCTTTATTTTGATGCTTACTCCTACTTTGAGTCTTCGGTGTGGTCGCAATCTTTGGATCTGTCTTCCTACTGTGTCCCCTATTTACACTTACATTTCTACATCTAAGATATCTATTATGGTATTTTATTGATTATTTAAGGACAAAATCTGTCGATTCAACACCTGCTTTCCAATCAGGTATTTACGCTTTTACCCTTGTTTATTCATCTCTTATAGACCATTCTTGGTCATGAATATCTAATAATGACTCCAAACCCGTTTCTTTTCAACAACATTATTTTGGATTAACATGGCTGAATTTCAGGGTACAACATGTTCAAACTTATGTTTTATTCATTGGTTTTCGTATATTTCTCTTAGGCATATGGACCCGCACTTTTCTATCAATCAGGTACTACAGCCTACCTGGCTTAGAACATTTAAGAACCGAAACTCGTACCCATTATCTCTTCACCTCCTTGCTAAGCGTGTCTCACAACCTCCTTCTACTTGCCTAGTATTATCCACATATAATAGATCACGCCTTATTTATATTATTAAAAAGTGAATTTACCAGTGTAATAGTGGAGGCAACAGGGAGGTGGACAAGGACATATCCATACTGTACTCCCCTCTTTTGTTTTAGCAATAGTTATCGAGTACATTCACTCAAGTTCTCTTATCATCATTGAGGATATCTTTATGTTTACCTTATTTGTGAGTAATGATTTCCTACATCCCGTACTGTTTAGCTTTCAGAATTGATACCTTCTTGCCTTTTCCCTCGATACTTTCTTTCCATCCTGTGGTTTAGTATCCAGCTGCCAATGGTACTACTTGCTGAGACAAAAGTCATTGTGTTGGTACTAGGTTAGTGTGTTTAATATAAATTGTATAAGTAAAACTTATTTTATTGGAAATAGGAATAATTGACAAAACTAAACAATTCTAGAACAATACTATTGAAAATCTGCAGGCAGGACGGTGCTTCACTATTGGAAACGGATACCAATCATCCTGAGTGTCCTGCATCTATTAGGAAACTGTATCAAACCTGTGTAACCAGATAGCAATTCACTGATTCAAATAGACAGTAGTGTTCATGTTAGTTTGGAAGAAGAAGGAATATGGGAAAGGGAGTGTGAGATATACAAGAAGAGTCTGGTACATAAAAATACCAATACCCTATACTATTGTTTTCCGTTAGGCCAACCAGCAGCAGTAGTTTTATTTCTTTCCTCTTGGCCGGCACAGTGGTGTCCAGAGATCCTTTCTTTGGTTCTGGGGGGCCCATCAAAGGGTTTGTATCTTTCCCTGGTTTCGTTTCTATTCTTGTCTTTCCTTACATGTCTGGAGGAGTTTATTCCTTCGTCTTGCTCTTGTCTTACGTGCTACAAGGGGGGAGGGTGGGCTCTGGGTTCGAGTGGTTTAACCTTTCCCATGAGGGCGTGAAGCGGCTCGTTGTATTGTTTATTGGTTTTGTTTTCGCCATAGCTAGCGCTCCATGTGGTTCCTTGTACCTTAATCAACGAATACATGATATAAATAAATAAATAAAGAAATATAAAAAAAAACTCTGTACTATTGTTTTAATCACCCTCTCTTTCTGTCTCTTTTCTTATTCAATCTTTCAATATTATCTATCACATTGCTCTTTATAGTCTCTTGTTCAAAGTTCCATATTTAATATTTACAATCGGTTACTCCACCTTCTTATTTGAACTCTGAATTTGATGTATGTAAACTTGATTGGTGAAAAAAATATAAGGGGTACTAGTCAGTGTAAACCTTTGTGATATCCTAGGCTCTTCTTTGTTGTTTCTTTTTTCTTTGGCTCAATACCCAAGCAACACATAATATGATTAGTGCAATTATGGTATAATAGCGCACCTGCCACTTTTGATTTAATCCACTTTTTTCCCTTCTTGTCTTCCAACTCTTTTATCCCTTTCTTCCTTTTCATCTTTTATTATTCCAATTTCTCATAACACATCTTATAGTTTGTATGTACAAAAGATTGGTATAAAATAATTCACTCATCCTCTGCCAATGGGGCGGTTTGTGAAGCTTCCTCAGAATAGAGACAATTTTGGATGAACTTCACCTCCACCACAACACAAACATACAGTTCCAATCCTTGAGTTTTAGGGAATTTCAGGAGTCCCATATATCTATCATATGATGCAACTTGAAACAGCTGACGAACTTTTCAATACTCCAGAATAAACTTGATAGAACTTCCTGTATAGGCTTCGGCCTTCAGCTTGGGGAATTATAAGCCTCCTGAACACATTCCACTGGCAGAGAATAATACCTGTTCCGCAATTCTGGCTTCTCTGTTAATTTCTACAAATGGTGGACTACTTACAACAATTCAAGGATTATTTACACGAGCAAGTTCATATTCTAGACTTGTCTCTTGGTGTTAATGGAGGTGTAACAGGTTTATTCCTGTTCAACGAAAATACAATAGGACCGGTGATAGACCAGCAAGCGCTGGTGCTAAGGGAAGCTTCAGGGGACCGGAAGTAAGAGATAATAGGTGAAGGACAAATGGGACTCAGGGATTGCCGTTCAACCAAGTGTATTCTTAGACTGAAGGTCTGTCGAAGTCTGCTGTCTCCTGCTAGCCAGGAGACTGGTTTAAATACAAAACCCAAGAGCGATATCCTTCCTGCAATCACGATCATTACCAGTAGCTGCGCACATACCGGAATCCTGTAATCCTGCAAGACCAAAGAAAGAATCAAAGCTCAGCCTTGTCCAGTGCTACATGACCATTCCATACCCGGAATCATAAATATAAACTTCCAGCAAAGTAAACTAAACATAGCAATACGATAGCATAGCCTATCTGACTCAGAGACAGTGGCGGAGCTGAAATCAAATCAAATGAACAAAATATAAATCAACTAAACATAACAGATCCTGAACTGCACGCTCCTGTGTACCATTACCGGAACATGTACATATGTTACATTCCCTTATTCTAAAAAATCAACAATCATTGCAAAGTCCTCGCTGTCCTCTGCGCTCTCGTCGGTGTGCCATAGAAGGCTGTCCTCATCTGAGGGGAAATAATCCTGCTCAGAGCTACTAGAATCATATTCCTCATCGTCACAGGGTTCACAGAAGTCGTCTTGGCAATCGTTTGCTGTGCATGGTGAGGAGGAAACTTCCATAGGTTCCCAGGAAGCTTTAATGTAGTGGGAGGTTATCTGGGGCGTCGGTTCTGCTGGGTGGTTAGCGTTCCAGTATTCCTCTATGAGTTCCAGGGAGTGGTTGAGGTTCTCGAGAGGTTCCCAGAAGTCGTCAGCTCGCTCATAGCCTTTCCAGTGAACCAGGAATTCATGCCTGTTGTTCTGGCGGCCGTAGTCGAGTATCTGCTCTGCTTACCATTCTTCTGCATTATCGATTAGGATGGGTTCTGGCTTGTCCATCCTGCGGGACTTGAATATATCAGGATCATTCGCTCTGTATTCCTGAAGGGAGGAGACCTGGAAGTAAGGTTTCTGGTGGGCCATTCTGGTCAGGAGGTGTAGTTTGTAGTTGTCTGTGTCAGGTAGATGTTCTAGGACCTTGAAGGGTCCGAACCAGCGTGGTTCTAGCTTCTTGGATCGTCCAGGGCAGGAGGTATAAGGGCAGCATCTAACAAGAACTCTCCTCCCGTTCTGGAGGAGTTTCTTTAGGGGTTTGCGGCGTTTGTCTGCTTGGACAGTCTGGCGGAAGGTAGCATGCTTTCTGGCCATGTCTACTTCTATTCTCGTGGCTTCATGGGTGTTTAGAATGTCGTCCACAGCGGTACCTTGCGGGCGGATCACGGACAGGGTTAAATATCTTCCATGGGCGTCCATAGAGGGCGTGGTATGGCGAAATGCCTAGGGATTCATAGGGGGCGCCGTTCATGGCTGCTGCAATAGCTGGGAGGGCGCCGGACCAGTTGTTCCATCTGGGGTTAACGAAGCTCCTCATTAGCTGTTTGAGGGTGCGAATCCTTCGCTCAACCTGGCCATTCGTTTGCTGGTGGTACTGGGTCGCCATCCCGACCTGGATACCCAGGGACTTCATCATTTGTGACTACAGCTTAGAGGTAAAGCGAGAGTCCAGGTCAAGGACAATGCTGAGGGGGAGGCTGTGGACATCGAAGATAGTACTGTTGAGTTTCTTGAATATCTTCTCAGAGGTAGGCGTGTCCTTGTGGGGGAAAGGGTGTGTATAGGAGGTAATGCGGTCCATGATGACCATGATAGATGTATAGCCTTGAAATTTGTTGAACGGGCCGGCGAAGTCTATGGCGAGAGATTGGTAGGCTTCGTCAGGCTCAGGGAGGGTAAGGGGTCTTCCATAGGGTAGGGTGGTGGGCTCGTTGTTAATCTGGCACTTATCGCATGAGCGACAGTATAGGACAAAGTCCTGGCGCATCTGTGGCCACCAGAAGAAGCAAGCCGCATAGGAATAGCATTTGTAGGCTGAGAAATGTCCGAGGCCTTCATGGACAGTTTTGAGGATGAAATCCTGTAGGGATAATTCCTTCTGAAGAGGTCCTACTGCTATATAAAGGTTTTCCTACCCGTTGGTATTTTGGGCAAGTAGAAGGCCATCGCCGATAGAATACTGCAATTCGTTGTCAGGTAGTTTGACTCTGGTGTAGAGGGTGTCATTCTCACTGGCTTCTCTGACTCGCTGGGCGAGGATTCCCATAAGGCGGGAGTGTAAGGTGCTTAGGATTTGGTTGGCATTGGTAGCATCATCGGAGTCGTAGCCTGCTTGGCTGTATAGGGGTCTAAAAGCCGGCAAGGCCATAGGAGGCATTGCTAGGATAGTATAGTTCATGCGGAAGGGCGGGAGGTTCTCTGAGAGGTAAGGGATATCGGGGAGCGAAGCCTGCCTTCCTCAATGGCAGTATTCGATGTTGGCGTCCTATCCTTGACTTTTCTCCTAGTCTTCTTGCTCTGCTTCCAGGCCATAGGGTCCTTGGGCAAGTAGCTCGCACCTTCCTTATCGTACTTATGTATTTCACATTCGTCATTAGTGCATGGCATCCAGCTCATTTCTGAGTGGCGTTGTTCCATTTCACTAGTGATTGGGAGAGTTATATTATCACCCCAAGAGTTTCCAATAGATATTCTGCTATCATTGCGCGGTGCGCTGGATGTAGGTGGCGAGGAGGTAGAGGCCTTACGCTTCTGGAATCGGGTTACTGCATTGCTAGTAATCTCGTCCATAAGGTATTCAGGGCGGCAACGATTGATAGAGTCGCTGTTGGTGATGGTGGGAGAGGTTTGGGCTTCGCCTGAGTGGTACATGGCGTCGTCTGATTCTATGCCAAAATCGGTAGAGGACGTGTAGCTTGTGTTGATCTGTAGTGGTTGGGTAGGGTCTGGTAGCTCAAGGCTGTCATAATTGCAAGTGGAGTCCTTGAGGCTTATATCTAGTGGCCCTGGAGTTCGCTCATGGATTCTCGATAGGTAGTCTGCTAGGAAATTCTTCGCTCCTGGCTGGTATTCTATTTTAAAGTTGAAGTGACTGATGTGCGTTAGCTATCTCTGCTGTCGTCCATTGAGATTCTTCTGTGTCATGAGTTTAGTGAACTCTGGTGGTTTGTAACCACTGTAAATTGCCTGTGTAGCAAATCGAGAGCGAAAGCTTCCATAGGCACAATGATTGCGAGCGTTTCTTGTTGATGTGTGGGGTAGTTGCCTTGAGATGGCGTCAGCTTCCTGCTGTGGAACGCTGCAGGTCTGGCTGCATCTTTGGTTGGTCCTTGGCCTATCCAAGCGCCCGTACCTGTAGGTGATGCATCCGTAAAAAGCCATAGCATATCCGGCTTATTATAGTCGATCGGTCTAAGAACTTTGTGCTTATCTGCAGCACGCTTGACCACTTCGAAGGCTGCTTCCTGCAGATCCGTCCACAGCCATTCAGCGTTCCTACTGAGCTCTGTGAGTAGGGCTGTGATTGTCGCGATGTACGGAATAGACTGCGAGATATAATTAATCATTCCATTGAATCGCTGCAGTTCTTTCTGGTTCTCTGGCCTTGTCCAGTCTATTAAAGTCCGGATTTTCTCCAGTGCAGGATGGATGCCATTATCGCCTATCATATGGCCTAGGATATCGAGTTTATTGGCAAAGAAAATGCTTTTCTTAGGGGTGGCATAATAGCCGGCATTCTCCAGCTTACTGCAGGCGTTCGTAACATCCTTAATGTCTGCCTCAAAGGTATCACTGCAAACGAAAATGTCATCAATGTAGACCCATATGCTCTTGCCTAATTCGTCATGGAATAGTTCGTCCATGGGTCTCAAAAAGGTTGCTGGAGCGTTCATGTCTCGTTGCTTCATGACTTGGCTGGTAAAGCCGCCGAAGGGTGTATTGATAGTGTTGTACTTCACATCATCTGAGTGTACTCTCATCTGGAAATAGGGGTCACTGGGATCTATCTTGCTGCGGAATCGTCCTCTGTCTACTCCATTTAGTATAGTGTTCTGCTCTGGGATCTGTTGTGTGATCGGCCTGGGTGTTATCATTTCTGAAGCGGAGGTGTACCAAGGGGCGGATGCTGCTATCGCCTTTTGCTGCCACAAACATGCTGGCTCCCCCGGGCAGACTGGTCCTATGAAGGATACCGGCGTTCATCTGCTTATTGATCAGTGCCTTGAATCTGGTCATTAGGGCTTGTGGCGCTGTAAATATTCGTGTCGATAAAAGCTTCGTCGGGTCTTTGAGGCTTATTCTGTTCGTAATCTGGTGTACTGAAGGTAGTTCCTCAGGTACCTCTCTGACAAATGCCTTGGGGAACATCGCCAGGAAGTCTGGTACTTCCTGTGGCTTCGTCATGGCTGATCTAGACTCTCTAGATTTTCCGTCACAGGTAACTCTGAACTTGTACTTGGAGAAGTAAATGCTGTTCTTTTGGCAATCGATGACCGCTCCTAGCCTTATGAGATCGTCCATACTCATGAGGATATCATAGTCTGATACTGGCGTGACCAGCATAGGCACCTTGTCGACTCTCATCTTGCCTAGCTGAATGATAACCTCAACAGCGAAGTTGCTAGTTGATCGTGATCCCTTAACTGCCATCGTTAGGGTGACGGGGTTCTTCCTAGCTGTGTTGGGGATGTTATGTGTTGTAACGAATTTGTTGGATATCAGGGTACCACCAATGGTACCTGTATCTGCGAGAGCTCTGGTGGGCTTGCCATTGATGTTGATAGTGAATTGGAGTGCCTGTAATGGGCTATCCTTGGGCGTGCCTACTGTAGTCTTGTAGGTCCTGATAGAGCCGCTGCCATCTAGTTCCAGAGTGCTGTCTGTATCGGGCTCATATTCTCCTTCGCTGCTGTCGGCGCTTTGCTCTGAGAGGCGAACATGATTGGTCTTGACTTCGTTCTTTGGGCATTCATTTGCCATATGTCCGCTTTCACCACCGTAGAAACAGGCTCCGTCTGCCTTGCGGCGATCCATTTCACCCTTGTTGGGCTTATTGGACTTGGTATAGGTCCTCTTCTTAGCCGGGGCCTTTCCCTTTCCTATATTCCTTGGTGTTGATGTGGTAGGAGGCATGGGGTAGGTATACTCTTTCTTTGGTGTATGGGGTTTGCTCCTAGAAGCCTGACTTCTATCGCTGCCGTTGTAGCCACCAGTCCTGTACATAGTTGCATCATAGTGCTCTGCGACAGCTACCATTTGGTCCCAGGTGTCTTCTGGTCTGACCTGGGGCTCAACATTCCGGCGTAGTCCAGAGTCCATAGCATCGAGGAATCGCTGTTTCTGTGCATAGTATGAGATATATCCTGCTGGGAGGGATCCTTTGAGGTCCACTAACTCTGCGGCTATCTTCCTTATGCATGCTGGCTGTCCACCCGCTGGCTGGCGGGTATTCTGCCACTTGTGGTATGTGTCATTGGTCCTTGCAGAGGCTTCAAATAGCTGCTCAAGGCGTTGTGTTAACTGCGCTAGAGTTAGGTCCTCTACTTCTCTGTCCAGTGTTTGATATGCGTTGTTGGCCTTGCCATCTGTGAAGGCGCCATAGTAGTCCACCACCCCAGGGGAGTCATCGTTCAGTCCTGATCTTGGCAGATGCTTTTTGACTGTTCTAAGCCATCGCTTGAGTATGTCTGGTTTTAGGTCTTGACCTTCACCGCCAAACATGGGTAGTTTGGGACCTCGGGACGAGGCAACCTGGCTGGGCCTGGGTCTGCCCTGGTTCCTGTAAGTGGGTCTGGTCTGGAGGTGGTGGATCTGGTCGTGCAAGGAGCTGTGTGCCACTCCTGGATCTCGCTGGTCTTTCTGGTGTGTCTGGGATGAATGTCCCTGGTAGTGATTGCTCTCTATGGTCTCTAGAGGGTGCAGTTGTAGTCGTCTGACTTCCAAAGACTCCTTGAATGCTAGGTGCTCGCCACCTGCTTGTAGGGGGGCGTTCTGGTGGGCGTTCAGTTTCCAAAGCTTTGGTGGGCTGCTGCTCTTGCTGCTGCTCTTTCCTCAAGCCGCCGGGCTTCTCTTTGATTGAGTTCTCAAACTGTGAGGTCGTTGTCGTTGTCTAAATCTAGATCTAGATCTCCTGGGAGCAGGTGACTGGTTCTTGCTGGTGTATAGGCTGAGCCTGGCGTGGGTCCAGGGGTTGGTTCCTGTGTGGTTGGTTCTGGGGTATAGTCTGTAGGTTCTACTGAGGGACGATTGTAGGACCTACCCGACCTGGATACCCTTCTCCTCCTCCGTTCTGCTATTGTGAATGTAGCACCTGAGCCGGGAGTTCCTTTCCCTACCGCTCCTGCTTCTAACTAGTTATCAAGATACTAGAAGCGTGATCAATCCTACCAGGCTGTTCCCAATCCTGAGAACAAAGGGGTTTCACCTGCTGTAGGCAAAAAAAGGTAACAGGGTTATTCCTGTCTAACGAAAATACAATTGGACCGGCAAGAGACCTGCTAGCGCTGGTGGTAACTGAGGCTTCAGGTGACCGGAAGTACGAGATAATAATTCAAGGACAAATAGGACTCAGGGATTGCCGTTCAACCAAGTGTATTCTTAGACTGAAGGTCTCTCAAAGTCTACTGTCTCCTGCTAGCCAGGAGACTGGTTTAAATACAAAACCCAAGAGCGATATCCTTCCTGCAATCACGATCATTACCAGTAGCTGCGCACATACCGGAATCCTGTAATCCTGCAAGACCAAAGAAAGAAACAAAGCTCAGCCTTCTCCAGTGCTGCATGACCATTCCATACGCAGAATCCTAAATATAAACTTCCGGCGAAGCAAACCCAATATAGCAATACGATAGCATTGCCTATCTGACTTAGTGACCGTGGCGGAGCTGAAATCAGATCAAATAAACCAAATATAAATCAACTAAACATAGGAGATCCTGCACTGCACGCTCCTGTGTACCGTTACCGGAACCTGTACACGTGTTACATCAGGCTATAATCAATAAATCACAATATACGTGATGTATAATAACTTTCTGCTGAAATACATTAATGGATAAATGTAGTTCAAGCAGAGGCAAACGATAAGGAATTAGATAAATGTTTGTGTTTCTGATCATAATTGACCTATAGGCAACAAGTATCATGTCTTACACGTCTCAACCAGGGAGTAGCGGACAAGAGAAGTTTAGCTTGTGTATGGAAACTTAGAAAATGGCCGGAGTTTTACTGTACGAGTATTTGTTTTTCACTGCCTGTTTGCTGGGTAATTCTTGCCAAACACAACTATTCTTAACTGGCAAATTATGCTACTTCTTAGTATGCCACATGTTATTCCAACCTACTACTGTATGTATGATACTCAGATAACTCTATCATCATAATGGGTGGAAAAAGAAGATCCACAAGAGCAAGTGAGGTATGACAGTTTGGAAACAGGTTGGCATAATGGAAGAATTCTTCCCTTGATGGACACCAGAAATCCTGACTGAAGAAATAAGTATCTTAGAATAATACTCGACGGTTGAGGTGACACTCAGATGATGATCCAATTGCCTGTCTGTAGTTGAACCTATGCATTTACATAATTCTCTTACAGAACAGTTCTACATACTACTGCACGTATTCCTCCTCCGGTATAAATTTTTCCTTGGATGATTCAATTCTTACTAAAACTTATAGATACCCTAAAATACATCAGTGACTACACCGCAACTTCTACGTTCATGGTTCCAATAGTTGCCATTCCTTCAAGGCTCATCTGCTCTTCAGATTTGGTACAAGTACATAAATGCTCTTCCTATTTCGTTGGACTTTTACCAAAGGTCTTTCCACATGAGATAGAGAGAACTAATTCAAGCAGTATCAACATTAGTATATGTAAAGTTCAATTGCGAGAATTGGTGCACGAACCCACCTTTTGTCCAATTTCAGGAGATACACTCTCAAAATCAATGTGGAGCTGGGGGATCTTCATATAGCCCATTCTGACCAATAGTGTGTTCTTGTTCCAGGAAGTTGGTATCAAGTTACAGCTATCTTTCTCACATAAGTAATCTGCCTCTGAGGAGAAAAATTGTGTTCTACACTAATAGGGTAAAGCAAGATTCACACCTAATTATGAATGGGTTAGGGCATTAGGCTCATGATTGCAGTTATAAAAACTATATGGCATGTATGTATTGTATGTATGGTATAATATTTAAGACCAAAATAGAGTATATTATAATGATATACATATTTGTGAAAACACAAGCCCCTATGGTGTTGTACCAGTGCAACCTATCGATATAACAGTCACCCAGGCTGATTAGGCATCTTTACTACTCCTCTCACATCAAAGTTTTCTTATCTGACCCAGGTGACTATTATATATTGGCCTTACTTGTACTAGAGAGTGGCTTCACCAGGTACCTTTCACTCCTGTCCTGCTTTCATGTGTAGCACCACTACCACTACTCATCAATCTTTTTTGTCTTCTTTCACAACCCCACCCACTTCCACCATCACTAAACCACCATCACCACAATCACACTATTATGCTTTTTCCTGCTCCACACCAACCTTTTACTTTTTGCCACAAACAACACTCCACAACCACCACAACCACCACTACCACCACTACGACTACTATTACACATTAATCATTTTTTTTCTTTCTCCTCCACTACTACAACCATCACTACAACAACCACTATGCCTTTTCTTGCTCCACATCAACCTTCTTTTCTCTTTCTTCTCCCACACCAACAACTACAACTACAACAACACTTTTTCTTTTGATCCACATAATTATTCTTCCTTATATCAACTTCTCTTTTTTCTCCACATTGTTCTTTACTTTTTCCTTTAAATCAACTATCCCGCCAAGCGATTCAACAAGAACAATTAATATTCGACAAGTCTAGTGAGGTTCACATGGCTCAAGTTGCCTCTGCGTTGACTCTGGCTTCTATCTTGACTACTATTTATACCTTCATCACAATGTTACTCAATTTTACCATGCTGGATTCAAAAGCCAAAGGTATTGATCCAGATAGTAGGGTTCTTGTCATCTTGTCATCTACCGCTCTAAATTCTTGATATCCTCGCAGGTTGTATATACCGCACCATCAACCCTCAAAATGATTCTTCTAACATGTCATGATGTCCTGGTACGATTCCAGATTAAATTATATAATAAGTCTTCCCAGGTGCTAGAGTCATTACTCCTTGCACTATACACAAGTAAGAAGTGTATAAAGAAAGGAGGAAATGCCAGCCCATACGAAATAGGAATGGAATAAGAAAATACTGATTATAGGAATTGGAAATGATTTATGGACTTGACATGGTTTCTAGTATGAGATCTATTTGATCGCACTATGATAACTATAGTTATAGCTAATAAATCTTGAAAATTCATTTCCAAACCTCCAATCTGAGTTATCTGCTTCCTCCTCTCCTTTGTTCAACTACTGCCTTCATCTAACACCTACTTTACTAAATCCTACCGTGAGTTTCTCTTTTCCATCTCCTCTTGCTCTACCACAAGACTTCCACTAATCTGAAATATTTTGCCTGCTGTATGCCATTATCTGAAAAGAATTCTCACCTCGAATATTACTAAACACCTTAGGACAAAATGTTTGAGTTTCGCGATCTTATTGAATCCCACGGAGATGTCCTGATCATCCACCTCAGAACCCTTACCGCCTTCAATATATCATCTAGATTTTTATATCTTGCTTCATCTATCTATCGCCTGCAATGTGCGAGCTGACGATTGTCTTAATACTGGTATGGGGCCAGTAGATATTGAGCTTCCTGAAGGCTTCCCGAAGCATTGAAAATGCTTTTCAATATTTTACGCTTCAAACATGACTGCGTTAGCAATAACATAAACATGCTCTGCGAACTCCTTTGCCACATCACGAATGTCACGAATGTGTTACTTGTATAGTCTCAATGTAACAATCCTATTGTTAGGTAGTTGTGCAACAGGCAACGATAGTGATTTCCTATAGTGAGCAAGTCTTCTTCTTTATAATAAGGCGTAGGGGAATA
>Ga0307509_10001952_pt1 | contig 34049 bp, 30 predicted proteins | sample 10_EM_MG_FD_202245 | JGI IMG/M metagenome (GOLD analysis project Ga0307509, IMG submission 202245) | Populus trichocarpa ectomycorrhiza microbial communities from riparian zone in the Pacific Northwest, United States - 10_EM | ecosystem: Host-associated > Plants > Roots > Unclassified | place...
AACGGACGGGTGTATGAGCATAGCGGAGGTTTGCACAGGATAAGGATAACTGTGTAAGAGGACGAAACAGAAAGAAGGGATTCATGGAATAGGAGTTTCAGGAAACTTCTAAGAGGTGTGGATGGAATGAACAATGGAGAAAATGGAGAAGGATGTGGGAGACAAAGAGTTTTTCTTTGGAAGTCAATCTTGTGTATATATAGGACACCGCTGGCGGTACAGAAAAGAACAAGAATCCCAAGGTACTCTCGACTGATCATAGCCCATATTATTTGACTTAGCTCATGATCCGTGGCTTGGGGCTGGTGGCTGCAGGGAGGAAACTGGGGGTTTTAGTGGGACTTCTGAAGTGCGAGGAATGCTATGAGATACATACTAAACGGTACTCGAGTAGGGTTTCCATCGGCCTCCGGAGGGGGTATGTAGGTGGTACAGTACCCATGCAGCTGCGTATTTTTTCAGTTCGTTGTTCTCGAGCTGTTTGAGCCGCGCAGAGCCTCATTGGTGATGTTCATTCTTGTGTAACTTTGACTTTAGCAAGGGAATTCTCATCTCCCTAACGAGCCTCCTGCCATTCGCCTGGCTCCTGCTCGGATGCCCACCTCTACTCAAACCACAAATTTAAACGGAAGATTTCCGTAGCAAATTTCAACAGCAAAACCAACGCGCGGCATAAAACGGACTTAGTGCTCAATAACAGGCCTGATCTACAGCGACAGCAGCGACGACAGCGACAGCGGGAACCTCACAAATAGTCACAACAGTAGTTTCAATAGACGCAACATATCGATACCCGGTGGGAAACGCGAGGTTATCGAGTGGGTATCTTTGCTAGAGCCTCGGGAAAGGTATAATACCAAGTTGTTCATGATTCACGGATGGAGGAAATAGGGCACTGGCTACTTGGCTGTCAGAGCGTTTCTACATGGCGCGCGTCAGAGGGCCGGACTAGGAAGCCTGCCATATTCTGTTATGGACATCCGCAGGCGGCAAGACGCATATCAGGTATAACCCCCGTCGCCGCCTGATTCAGTGCAATACTAAAGAAGCAGCAGAGCTCCCTTATGATAGACACACTTCTCAGTATGATTTATGGACGGCGCAAGCGTTACTTATGTGCCCTGCGAGTACGGCACTCGGAATGTACAGTCTACGAGCACTGTATTGGGATCAGTGCCTAGGAAGGTTACCGGTGTATTGGCAGAGATCCCAGATGCGGCACTGGAGACATCAAAGCAGGCAAAGGGGCAGGCTAGCAGCTGTGGGCTCCGGCTTCCCGGGGTTCTCGACACGCTCACCGGGACTCCATCAAGTTTAAAGCAGGGCTTTATTTGTACCGACGCCTTAGATGACTTCCCTACAGGCTCAACTCTAGAACTCTGTGCCGCTCGTTGTCCGGAAGTGCCTAAACACTTGCCTATTTTTTACCGGAAGGCCTCAGATGAGAACGGAAATGGAGGACCCGGAGGAGCTGATATGGTTACAACAGAACTAACTTCGGAGGATATAGGAAGATATACTAAGGAGGGGTAGTGATAAGATCTAGATAAGAGTACGATGGATGAGAGATTGTGAGCAGATATCAGGAGAGTCATTCCAAAAAGGAGTCCGAGATTTACGTATTAACGCGGGGCGTTGAACCCCACAGGCTATACTAGTACTAACTACGATCTCGAGATATCTTCTTGTTTGCGTCGGTGTAGGCGCAATCCTTGCAGCGACGACAATTCACCAGAAGAGACAAGCACTAATAGAACGGCCAATAACCCTTACCTTGCCGCACTCACCAATATCTCCGCCCTTAGCCCTAGTTTAGCATTCCCTCTCCCCCCTTCTGGCTTTAATTCCGTTCATTTTTCTATTCGTGCGTGATTAGACTACCATAAATAGGAAATTCTTTGGAACCATTCACGTTTTCCACTGCGCCCGGCAGTAATTCATATTTCAGTGCTTGTTAGACCCGGTGTGTCCCGTAATCCTATCTGTACGATACTTACGTTTTTTTTGTTTTCTTCATCCCCGTCTTTGAATAATATTCTCTATACTATCCCTAATAATATATTAGTAAAGTATTTATCCGCAGTAACACAAACCTTATTACCACTTGCAAGACCAGCGAGCCCAAAATACTCGAGTATTATACAAACATGCAGCTAACCGGAACAAGTAATATCTTGGCATTAGCCTCCTGATTAGGAAGCTCAGATGCACATTGCTATCCTATCATCAAGAAATGATTGAGAGTTTAATAAGCGACCTCTGAATTACCACAGGCGATGATTCGTGCTGCGAATCTTGATCCGCGCAGAACAGCCTTCCCTATTGTGTAACATCAGCACGAAAGCGATTTCCCACCTCCCCACAGCCCTCAGCCCCTGCCGCGATCCCTCCCTGTCTTGTGCTTCAGTGCCCACCCATACCAGCTTAACCAACATATCATACTTAAATGAAAAATTTCCGCAGCGAGTTTCAACGGCAGGACTGATACTCTAAGCAAGATGAGCCAAACGGTGCATAACTCGGACATCACGTACGGAGACAATAACAACAACTGTGGGAATAGCAATAATATCGAATTTAATCAGTGCAATATATCCATTTCCGATGAGAAACGTCAGGTTCTAGAGTGGTTATCCCCGTTGGCCTCTCGGGAAAGGCACCAGGCTGTCCGGGATAGAAGGGTGGAGAGAGTGGGAGACTGGCTACTAGGCGACTCAAGGTTTTCTAAATGGCGGACATCACAGGACCCGACGGCAAAGCCTGTCCTATTCTGTTATGGACATCCGGGGGCTGGGAAGACGTATATTAGGTATAAACCGCCCTAGTCCCCAAATTCGGTGTTGTGCTAAAGGGTGGCCCAGCTCTCTTGTGATAGATACACTTCTCGGCGGGATCGATAGAGACGGTGTGGCTGTCGCTTATGTGTACTGCGATTTCACTACTTGTAATATGCAATCTGCGAGTACGGTAATGGGATCAGTGTTAAGGCAGGTTGTTGGAGCATTGGCAAGGATCCCGGATGAGGTGCAAAAGGCATTTGAGCGTGCAAAAAAGCAGGCTGACGGTTGCGGGCTCCGGCTTCCCGAGATCCTCGATATGCTCACCAAGTTTCTTCCAACTTTGGAGCGGGCGTTTATCTGTATCGATGCCTTGGACGAGTTCCCTGTAAAACAGCGGGCTGAACTCTTCGACTCTCTGCAGTGTGTTGTTCGGGGGTGCCCAAACACGCGACTATTTCTTACTGGAAGGCCTCAGATTAGAACGGAAGTGGAGGATTATTTTCCCCAGGAAGCTGATATGGTTGCTGTGGAACCGACTTTGGAGGATATAGGAAGATATATTGAGAAAAGGTTGAAAGAGGACCCAGACAGGAGTACGATGGACGAAGGGTTGCGAGAAGATATAAGGAGAGTTATTCCAAAAAGGGTTTCCGGAATGTATGTATTAACAGCGAGATGTGGGATTCCACAGATTGGGCTAACAATGACGTAAAGATTTCTTCTTCTATGCCTCGGTATGGATGCGATCCTTGCCGCAACGACAATTCACCAAAAGAGACAAGCGCTAGATAAAATGGCCAATGGCCTTGGTTTACGAGATGCATACAGCACCACATTAGACCGGATAAGACAGCTGGATGGAGGCAAGTCAAAGCTTGGGATGGACGCCCTGATGTGCGTTTCCCACTGTGAGCGGCCCTTGGAACCGGAGGAGTTATGCTATGCCCTAGGGGTAGAACTGGAGGCGGAAGACTTTACCATCGATAATGTACCTTCGGTAGAGACTGTACTAGGCTGCACTTTAGGACTTGTCATAATTGACGAAAAGGCTTCAACGGTCCGTCTCCTGCATCTCACGCTACATGAGTATCTTGGCGAACATCCCAGCCAATTTATAACTCCTCATTCGATTATGGCCGAAATCTGTCTCGCCTATTCGAACTCTTCGTATTCGAACTCTGCGTTAATCCGGGAGCGCCCCTATGCAGCGCCGTTTCTTGAATACGCTACGTGTTTCTGGGCAACCCATGCGGCCAGGGGTGTGACTCAGCAGGTGAAATCTCGGGCGTTACGTCTGCTTGCTGGATACGAGAATCATGTATCTGCCGCTATCTTCTGGTGGGGGAGGGCACGTAAGTGGCCCGATACATCGTCTTGTGATGGAATTAGCGGACTACACTGCATCGCATTTTGGGGGATCGCAGATATTACTGTTGCCATGCTGGAGAAGGGTGAATGGGACGTGAATGGACGTGATTCAAGGGGCGACACACCATTAATGTGGGCTGTGAGATATGGAAATGACAAGGTGGTGGAGCTACTTCTAAAGCAGTCAGATATCAAACCCGATGCGGTTATTCGAGACGGTCGCACAGTATTCTCACTTGCCGTAGAGATGGGGAACGAAGGTGCTGTGAGGCTATTTCTGGGGCACCGGGGCGTCAATCTCAATTTACCGGATGGAAATGGCCGAACACCCCTTTCACTTGCAGTTCAGAAAGGACATGGGGGTGTAGTGAAGCTGCTCCTAGGACATAGGGACGTCAATCCCAATTCATCGGATATTACTGATCGGATACCTCTATTATACGCTGCCGCTGCGCAGGATGAGGGTGTAGTAAAGCTCTTTCTCGAACGTGAGGATGTCAATCCTAATTTATCGGATGACAGTGGTCAGACACCTCTATCATATGCTGTCGCTACGGGGAATGAGCATTTAGTGAAGCTCTTTCTTGAACACGCAGATGTCGATCCCGAATTGTCGGATAGCTATGGCCGAACACCCCTGTCACTCGCTGCGTTGGGAGGACGTAAGGGTGTAGTGAAGCTATTTCTGGAGCACCGTGGTGTCAACCCTGATCTACCAGACAGCAGCGGCCGAACGCCCCTATCATGGGCCGCCTCGAGAGGACATGGGGGTGTAGTCGAGCTGCTTCTGGGCCGCAAGGATGTCGATCCTAACTCATTGGATGGCGGCGGCCGACCCCCACTGTCATATGCTGCAGCTGGGAAACATGGAAGGGTAGTGAAGTTGCTTGTGGAAAGCCGGGGTATCTACCCTGGTTCATCGGATAGCGATGGCGTAACACCTCTATCGTATGCTGCCAAGTGGGGGCGAGAGGATTTAGTAAAGGTATTTTTAGGACACGCGGGTGTTGATCCCGATTTACAGGATAGCAATGGTCGAACACCCTTGTCATTTGCTGCCTCGAGGGGACATGGAGGCGTAGTCAAACTGCTTCTGGAACGCGCGGATGTCAATCCCAACTCGCCGGACAGTACTGGTCGGACACCCCTATCGTATGCTGCCCAGTGGGGGAGACACGAACTATTGAATCTGTTTTTGCAACATGGGGGTGTTAATCCAGATTCACCGGATAGCAGTGGTCGGACACCCCTATCATACGCCGCCATTTCCGGGTCTGGGGATATAGTGAAGCTCCTTCTAGCATGCGGGGATGTCAATCCCGATTCACGTGATATCAGCGGTCGAACGCCCCTATCACTAGCTGCCTCTAGAGGCCATGAAGATGTAGTGGAACTACTTCTAGACCGGAGGGATGTCAATCCTAATTCATTTGACCGTGATGGCCAGACACCCTTGTCATATGCCACCTCGATGCGGAGAGAGGGGGTTATGAAACTCTTATCCGAAGCCAGAAGCCCTGATTGCGAAATGTTGGAAAATCGCGATCCAATGCCAACCCTCGTCATTGGTGAGACTCCTTCACACCAAGAAGTAACATACCCGCTCACTACTACGGCCGGTGCTTCCCTACGTGCGGCAGATGATCCACAGCTGGGGGTTCCCATTTCTATTTCTGCCCCAACTGGGCATTCTCAAAAACATCCTCCGCCACTTAAACAGCCTCCACCTGATCAATCCTATCCATACCCAGCCCCATTTACCCTTACCTCTAAGGCTGGCTCACGTTTAAAATTCTGCTTTTTCCTTCTAACATTTGTATTGCTTATTTTTCTCATTTTCCCTTTTTCGGAGTATAATGGGCACCTGGATTCTGGGAAATTATTTCATGCCATCCATGGCGCTTGGCGGTAATTGATGCGCAAGTATAAGTTCGCAATTCAAAAGGACATCAAGATTGTATTGCTCCTACTTTCCCTTTGTGTAATAATTAGAGGGAATTCTCCATCACTCTTGTTAGTCTAGTACGACACCAGCGATGCCAAGTATCCATCATTGACAAGCCTCTATCCTAGCTTCCTAACCTTGTAGACATCCTCGCCCAACTAACTGCCTTTGATCCCTTATCACTAAGAATACCGTCCTCTAGATTCTCTGAGCGCATTCACATGAGTATTGCTCGCTCTCAGTGACTCTGCCCGATCCAGAGCTACTATGTTGTTGATATTGGTGGATAAGCTATTACACAAAACCGATCCGATGGCATACTAAGGCAGGCAGGGGGACTGGAGATCGATGCACCGTGCACGGATCAGGTATGGGCAGGGGCAGGCGGGGGTAGGTGATGTTACAATTCGCTTTCAGCATAAGAGGCTTGTGGTTGAAATAAGCTTTTTGTTTTGAATAATATGATACATTAGAAATACTACACAAAAGAAAACCACAGAGGGGGGGGGGCGGAGGTATGAAAACAAAAATAATGCCTGTTCGGACAAGATTGAAAAAACCCTAAATCTAATGAACACTAATATATCGCTGCCAAGCACTGCGGATCGAGGGAAAGAATGCGCCAGAATCCCCATAAACGTAGCATATTGAGAGTGGGACAATAGACAGGACTAAAGCCAGAAGGACAAAAGCAAATGAAAAACTGGAACCAGGAGGAGGGTTTTCCAATGATTCGGAGTTGGAAGTTCTGGATTCGGATAATAGCTTCACTACACCCTCTCGCCCCATCATGGTGGCATATAACAAGGGTGTTTGGCCATCGTTGTCCGGTAAGTTGAGATTTACATCCCCGCGATCGAGGAGCAGCTTCACTACACCTTCGTGCCCTCCCGAGGCGGCAAATGAAAGGGGTGTTCGGCCATTGTTATCCCATGAGTTGGGATTTACACCCTCGCGTTCGAGAAGCAGCCTCACTACACCTTCATGTCCTCCCGCAGCAGCAAATGATAGGGCTGTTCGCCCTTTGCTGTCCCGCGAATCGGGATTGATATTCCCAAGTTCCAAAAGTAACTTGACAGCGCGCTCATTTCCTGACTCTGCGGCAAACGAGAATACTGTGCGATCGCCCCGGACGGTCACGTCGGGTTGGATATCTCCCTGCTCTAGAAGTAGCTCTGCCAACGTATAATGTCCAGATCTTATAGCCCACATCAATGGTGTGTCACCCCTAGAATCGTGCCCGTTCACGTCCCATTTTTTCCCCTCCAGCATGGCAATCGCAATTTCTGCAATTCCCCAAAATGCGATGCAGTGTAGTCCGCTAATTCCATGGACATCCTCGTGAAAGTACGGCTCACGTATCTTCTCTCGCCAGAGAATAGGGGCAGATACATGCTTCTCGTATCTGTCAAGGAGGCGCAACGACAGAGATTTCACCGACTCGGTCACCTCCCTGCCTGCGTGGGTCCCCCAAAAACATGTAGCATATTCAAGAAAGGGTGATTTCCCCCGGGCGTTATCAGGGTTCGACGATGCCCGAATTGACGGATAGTTCAAATAGGTGAGGCAGATTTCGGCCATCATCGAATCAGCAGTTACGAATAGGGTTGGATGTTGCCTAAGATACTCCCGAAGTGTGAAATGTAGGAGACGAACCGTTGATGTGTGTTGGTCAATTTTAACAAGCCCTAAAGTAGAACCTAGGACAGTCCGTATAGAAGGCACATTCCTGTTACTGAAGTCTTCGGCCCCTACCTCTACCCCCAGTGCATGGAGCAACTCCTGTGATCGCAAGGGCCGCTCACTACGGGAAACCCATATCAATGCCGCTATCCCAAGCTTAGATTTGCTTCCACCCTGCTGCCTTATACGATCCAATGTCTGGTCGTATGCATCCTGGAAACCTAGGCCGTTGGCCACCCTGTCAAGAGCTTGTCTTCTCTGGTGGACGGTCGCCTCTGCAAGGATTGCATCCATGCTAAGGGAAATAAGGAGGAAGCTAATGTGCACAATTAGCCCTACCTCTAGAACCCAATGCGCTAGGACAACACATACGTCCGCGAAGTCACCTCTGGAATAATCCTTAGAATATCTGCTTCCAATTCCTGGTCCAATGCATCGCGCTCCGGATCTCGGTTTAGCCTCATCCTGAGATATAACTCAATATCACGCTCCCTGAGACTTATTGGCAACATCTCGGCTGTTCCGGGAAAGTATTCCTGTACCTCGTCGCGTATGTGAAGCCTCCCAGTAAGGAATATCCGGGTGTCTGGGCATGCGCGAATGATTTGTTGTAGAGATTCCCAAAGCTCTGGCCGGTGCTTCGTGGGGAACTCATCTAACCCATCTATGCAGATAAATAACTTGACCTTTATGAAACCTGTTAAAGATTGGACAAGCATCTCAAGGATACCGGGAAGCAGGAGGCAACAACCACCGGTCCTTCTTTTCGATTTCTGAAAGGCTCGCTCTATTCCATCTGGGATCGGTTTCGATGCGCTGACAACCTGCCTTAATAGTGCCCTAAGTAGACCTGTTGTAGACTGTTCGCTCTGGACGAGGAGGCCACAGTACACACATGCCACAGCCACACTATCCGAGTGTGCCCAATCACACAGTGTATCTATCACAAGGGAGCTACGAGTATTGTTGCTACAATTTAGCCACACGTGAGCATTCCAAGATACCAGCTATCCATACCTAAGATAAGTTTTCCCAACACCGGGATCCCCATAGCAAAATAAGACAGACTTGGCACTTCTCTCACCACCTTTCCTCCACTGAGTAAACTGGTTTGTATCAAGAAGCCAGTCGCCCACTCCAGCCACCCGGCCGATAGCCAGGGCCCTATGCAGTCGGCCAGGATCGAGGGGAGACAGCCAGTCCAGAAGCGCTTTCCTCTCGTCGACCACCGTGAAGTTGCATGAATTGAAAGTGTTATTAACTTTTCCAGTTATATTATAACCTTCGGGTAATTCTTGAAGGGGCCTCTCAGCCGGCACGTCTAATATACGAACTTCCTTTTCGAACGTGCACACATTGAAACTGTGGTTACCATGCCATGAAAGATTAGAACCTTCGGCTTGTTCTTCATCTGCCATCGGATTCGGATTGCCTAACGTATTGGCTTGGTTATCGAAATTCGTCCTCGGGAAGGACAAGCGAGATGTTGAGGTATGTTGATCGAGAGAGAAGGACGGTGGGGGGTGAGAGATACGGTACGACAACGCGCCCCGTACCGCCTTTGCGTTGCACAGAAACGCTATCCAATAATTTCCCCGCTATGGCAGACCATGCGCACCGGCTTAAGATAACATTCGATAAAGTAAGAATCCATTCTGCTCTCATGTAGCGGGGGTAAAGGTAAGTGAGTTGAAGTTCCCCTTGCTGGCCCCAGGCCCCTCTCACCAACGGGGAAGACGTGGCAAACTCCAGGCACTGCACTAAGAGTTCAAGAGACGTTTATTTTATTTTTTACAAAACTTTATTCTTCGGGCTTTCTGGGGATCTGGCGTTTCCGATGGAGCTCTTCGCTGACCCGCAGGTATTGCCCATCTCACGGCAATAGCTAGGAAGGAATATTGACTTATTCCCACCCTTGCTCCAACCACAGATTCAAACGAAAGATTTCTGCGGCAAATTTCAACAGAAAAACCAATGCGCGGCATAAAATGAGCGTAAATTTAGTGCTCAAAAATAGGCCTGATCTACAGCGAGAGTAGCGATAGCTGGAATCTTGATAATAGTTATAACAATAATTTCAATCGGAGCAATATCTCGAGACCCGATGTGAAACGCGACACTCTCGAGTACTCGAGTAGATATCTCCCCTAGGATCTTGAGAAAGACTCCAAGCTGTTCGTGGCTCACGGGTGGAAGTGGGAGACTAGCGATTTAGCAATCAAAGCTTTTCTACATGACGCACATTAGAGGACTAGACTACGAAGCCTATCATATTCTGTTATGGACATTTAGGGGTGAGAAGGACGAATATCAGGTAGCCCCCTAATTCTGTGCAATGCTAAAAATGCCGCGGAGCTCCCTTACAATAGATACACTTCTCAATAGGGTTTGTGGAAGGTGTGATCGTCGCTTACCGTATGTGTACTCGAGTACTGCGAATTCGACACTCAGAACGTACAGCCTACGAACACTATACCGGTATTGGGATCAGTTCTTAGGAAGATTGCTGGAGCATCGGTCGAGATCCCAGATGCGGCACTAGAAACATCCAAGTGGGCAGAGGGCACGCAGCGGGCTCCAGCTTCCCGAGGAGATTTTCGATATGCTCACGGAGTTGCTATCAGGTTTAGAGCGGGGCTTTATTCGTACCCACGCCTTGGATGAATTTCCAACCAAGCACTGGCTCAACTTTGCAACTATCTACCGCCCATTGTCCGGGAGTACCCAAACACTTGCCTATTCCTTACCGGAAGGCCTCGGATTAGAACGGGAATGGAGGATATTTCCCCGCAGAAGCTGATACAGCTACAACAGAACCAACTTAGGAGGATATGGGAAGATATATTGAAGGGAGGTTGAGCGAGGACCGAGAACACCGTACGTTAGGCGAAGAGTTGCGGCAGATATGGGGAGAGTTATTCCAAAAAGGGTTTCAAAATGTACTGTATGTATTGATACGAGATGTTGAATTCCACGTACTGTGCTAAAAGCAATCTCTAGATCTCTGATAGCTTGCACCTATATGGACGCAATCCCTGTGGCGATGATCGTTCATCGGAAGCGATAAGCACTGCATATAATCCCAGGCCTTGGCTTGTAGGATGCACACAACGCGACATTGGACCGGATAAGACAGCAGGATGGAAGCAGATCAAGGCTTGGGATGGCAACCCTAACGTCGGTTTCCCGCTATGAGCTGTCCTTACGATCGGAGGAGCCGAACCATGGACCGGGAGTAGAACTGGGTGATGAAACCTAAAGGAAAGCACGAAGAAAAGGAACAATCGTGCGATCGCAAAAGACTCTAGGTGGAACGGTGGATGATGGAGGAACGAACGTCTGGATGGCTACTCTCTCTCTAGCTAAGGAGATATATCTCTCCATCTAACTAACAACCTAACACTTCCGAAAAACACAACAAACTCTCTTAAGAAACACACGCAATCTAGAACTATCCTGATCTCCCTTCATCTACCATGCTCCTAAAACCTGTGCCCTACCAAAATGCCCTGCTCCCGTATGCCTAGTGACAGGGGATGAAAGAAACAAATGAAATCAAATACTCGATGCCTCATACCTTATGACATCAGCTAAACTATGAAAGAAATACCCTATGCCGAGAGGCATAGGATGTGAGAACAACCCACGACAAAACACCTAACCATCGGAAACCACAAAGCCACATGCCCTATAGACTCGTCCGTCTCCTAGCCGCATAACAGCAAACCTGGATAGCTGCAAACCTGCATATCCATCTATTCGCACAACTGCATAACCCCATGCCCTATAGGCCACTACCCAACACTGGGGACGGAAGGCTTTTTTCCCCCGAAAATTTACGGTACATATCATAGCTTTAACAGGAGAGCATACCAGACTGCACCTTAGGGCTTGTCACAGTTGACGAAAAGGCGTCGACGACCCATCTCCTATATTTCACACTACAACCATATCTTGGAGAACGTCCCACCTTTTTTTGTTAGCTCGATTATGGCCGAAATCTGCCTCACCTATTTAAACTACCAGTCAATGCGGGAGCACAGCCAAACCTCCATGAAGCCCTGGCAACATCACCGCTTCTCGAATACACCCCACGTTTCTGAAAAACCCGCGGAGTCAGTGAAAAGACTGAGCCGGTGATATCTCTGCTGCCGCCACTCACTCCTCTGCGAATCCGAGAACCATGTGTCCACCGCTAGTTACAGTGAAACCTCCGATATTTCCCCACCTCCAAGACTTCCAACCCCTAGCAATTCCAGTGTTTCCTGCAGAGTCACGAAATTTGAACGTATGGGAAATCCCTCCCTCTCTCTCTAAAAATTCTAACTTAGGCCTCTTATAAGTTTTCCAATTCCAGGAACACTCCGCGGATCTTAATTCCAGCAAAGGTTAGTATTTTTTATCATACGGGTACTTCACGGTGGAAAATAGTCTTTGGTTATGGTCTGCGTTAGCCGCACCCTCTTATTTGATTGAATTCATACTCAATTCATACTCTCTACTCTGTTCTTTGTATCATAACGTATTGGACCGGGAAGTGGATCAGAGGCAGAAGTGAATCAGTTTGTATGCGAATTTTGCACAAATTCTCACTACGAGAAGCTTAAAAAAATAAATCCTCCGAATTTAGCTCAATACTAAGCAAATCTTCCTTTCCTCTTTACCATCACGAGATATCACTCGAAAACCAGCCATCTTGTTGGAAGGTAAGTTATTCGAAGAGGGCCGCGAAAGCAAGAGATATCACGAGTTCAAGCGGTCAAACAAGTTGTATTACTTGCTAGAACAGAGTTGAAGATTAAAGAGAGAAAAAAGCGAAGCAAAAGGGAAGAGAGTGTGGGACGGAGGCAAGAGGGGAGAGGTGACGCAAGCGGTCACGGGACATCACTCGTGACCGTGGCAACGACAATTTCCAACACATGTCTGGCTGCACCCTGTGCCAAGACCCATCTCCTCTTTCCACTCCCCCCCCCTATTTTCGGCCTTGTGCTACTCCCTACCTGCTGGAATTATCGGAGGTTTTATTGTATTTTCTGGCGAAGGAAGGCAGGCGGTAATTTACTTGGACCGCTCATGGAGTTAGCTGGCAGCGCTGCGTCCCATTGTAAAAACTGGGGATGTCATGCTGGAGAAGAAGAAGAAATAGTACCCGAATAGATGGGATTCTAGGGTTGCGGAAACGGTTTGGAAATAAGGCTACTTCTAGAACATGGAGATATCAGACCCAACGTGGCTGTAGCACGGTATTCTTGTTTACTGCAAACTCCTGGAAAATACAAAAGTGCTATGAAGCTACATCCGAGACGTGGGCACGTTAATCCTGATTTACTGAATACCGGCGGTTGGTGCTCCTATCAGATGTTGTCCTGACAAGACATAGGGGTGCAGTAATTCATCAGACAGCGGTAGTCTGACGCCCTATTCATCCATCACTCCGAGGCGACTTTGAATCAAGGCTTCAGCCACTACTCTCGGAGGTTATGGTAATTAGCTGGCTATCCTGAATAAGGTGGTCAGCCTATACCATGATCATGATAGCTCTGCCGGGCCAGGGATAAGAAAGTATCTCTGCTGAATTTAGTTAAGTTGGTAAGATAATCGAGCAGTAGGGCATCGGAGGTCGTGGGCCGGGAGTCGGAGATTGAAGCTAGGCAATATTAGAGGGACGGGTTCCCGCGCAGAAGGGATAGAATTTCGAACTTGGAACCCGGTGAATTTGAAAGGAAAGAAAACCTCTCCGCACCAGAAAATTTGTGTCATTGCGTACAGTATTCCTAATTTTTCTCTGAAGCTGCCTTGGATATTGCGGCCAAAGCTCCGGATTCTGGGTTCTAGCTTTGACTTACTTGTACTGTACTCGAGTACCTCCTGTATCGCATGCATGGGGGCGCACCTGCTCTCATAGGAGTATCGCAAATGTCGAATCCCTAGATCTGATTCACTTCTGACCAGATCAATCCGATCTTTTTCTTCTTCCGGGCACTATAAGCTGGGCAAGTACATTACTAGTACAAGCCATCACCTGCTGTAATCTAGAAATCGTCTATTAGTCATTAATTTTATCACATATTTTTACTTTTATTTGAAAAATTACAATTCCTATCCGCGCTTCCATACAAATTATACCCGTGCACGTCACGGGGGGAAGGGGGGAGACATTTCAACTCAGAATTTTGATTTTTCCAATTGGAAAAAAATATAAGTTAAGTGAAAGATGACTCTAAGTTATCAAGAGCTCAATCATTTCCTGGCTACATACCGTTACTTGTAATAGCAATGCGCATCTCAACTCCCTACGGTTAGTTAAGAGGACAATGCCAAGATACTTGTCTATTATCCCTGGGCAAAATTAACCGCGCATCAACGAAACATGAAAAACCCCTGCCATAACAACGGCGCTCCCCCACCAGCCTAATATCACGAAAACCAAAGGAGCAAATCAAGAATGTAAATTCATTGTATGATAGAATATATAGTGGAACCTGATATTTGATCTAGAGTGATTTCCTTAGGTGGAGTTGAGCGTGAGGGGTGATGAGAAGTTGTTGCGTTGCTATCAGGCGTCCAGGTCAGTGCGCGGTTAATTTTGTCCACGCACCATTCCGTGGCTAGCTACATGCCCGTGAATCAAGAGAGCCTCATACCGTACGTGTACAAACCTATCCCCAGCTCAAGTAAACATCCCCATATTCCTGCAGTCAAATCGAACCCCGCCACTTGAACCCTAAATTAATTCCCATTCTTCCAAGAAATCTTCCTATTCATGCTCCGTATGGAAACTCCTATCCTATCCGGCTTTAGCTTATCCGCGCCGGTACAGTACTGACGGACTCTCTCTGGGCAAGGCGTTCTTTTGTGGAATATGGCAATTCAAAAAAGACACTTGATGAACAAATAGCAGGAAGAGAAAAATTGTGGATGAAAAGGCGATCAAACTCAATGACTTCCAGGATGTCGTTGTCATCGTCTTCCCTCCTCCGGGTTTTCCCCCTTATGTATACAAATTTCAACTACGCTAAACCACAAAAGTAACAGTATGAAAGGTCCACGATGTTTACTGTGCCCCAATGTAATTTTCCACCCGGTCACCCACGTGACTGACAGTACCGATGCCGAGACGGTACGGTATTCGGAGAAGGCGGTATGTAAACCGGGTAGATTTACGGAAGCTCTAGCGTGCGGAAGTTTTTAATGCCCAGCCACACCGGCTAGACTAACGATGTCTGTTATCCTGGGTTGGCGAGGGCAAGCCTGGTTTGTACTCGTATGGTACTTTACTGCACCGGAACCAGAGAGTCCAGGACTGGTACGGTAGGCCTGAATTCCCCCCCGCCAGATTTGACTTGTGCGAAAATTTGCTAAGCGTCTTGGCGGAGGTTTATTGGGAGGGGGGGTGATAATGAATTATTCTTTGGATGGAGGGCGTAGTGATACCGTAATTGAACTTATCACCTGTTCCACTCTATGCATGGCTCCTTGAAAATTTGATTGGAGCGGAAAACGTAAGGCTCTCCCTTCGCGATGAAAACTTCCTGCAAACAATTTTTTCGGACTAAAAAAACGAGGGTGGCGTCCACGGACCAGGTGTCGATCGTCCGAGGGATAACATGACTACCATACTTCACAGCCTTATTCTCAACAGAAGCATCGATCTTGCGACTGGCTGGGCAGTGCTTCATTGGCAATTATCCAGGGTTGATGGGGGGGATTTGGAATATTGGCTGTGGGGAAAAGGGAGTCGGCCTCGTCACGCGTAAATTATATAATACCGATATTATCGCTTCGAAAATACGATGGGGAATCCTCGCTCCAAAGTGCTCGGGGTGAGGAAAGCGTTCTGGAGGTTAGAATAGGGCTAGGATATCTGTTATTCGGTAGACTTGATGGCGATCCCTCGAGGTCATTAGTGATTTCGTTTTGCTATTAGCTTCCTGCATGCCGGAGGCCGCGGGGCTTGCTCCGGGAGCGTTCTGGGTGAGTGGCGGTTCTGTGCGGTAGACTATGATATGATGTAGATTGCCCTTGTATGTAGAGAGTACTAGTGATTAATGTTCAAGCCGCAAAGCTATACCGTATGAATTCGCCACAGAGCAGAGTGTTTCTTCACAGGTGGGAACAATAAGTGGCCATGATGGCAGAGGGACCTTGGGCAGCGAGGAAGAAATGTGGAAAATCTGGGAGGAAATATCAATGGGAGAGCACTCTGCACTCTCATAGGTAGACTACGGTAATAAGGGAGCTCAGGTTTGTCTATTCGACTCCTCTATGAGCACACCACGCAAGCTGTGCCTTCGCTCCGCTAAAACAAAAAAAATCACCATTCGGGGGAATCAAACAGCTATCGAGATAGAGTATGAATGCGGCTATCCAATGGACTAAACCCCCGCAGCCTAGGAGAAGTGATTTGTCCAACAATCGCTCTCAAAGAGAGGGACGCCCGGTAAGACAAAACCGGCGGTACCCCTTACTAAGAGATAGTGAAGGGGACTCGTGATGAGCGTGTCACAGAAGAGTGTGTGTGGAATGCTGGTATCTTATTAGATTGTGCGAATCTGAAGATGAAAAGAACGTAGTTGGGGATAGAGTTCAAAGAAAGCGACCGGGATGCGCTGGGCTTTGGGGGTTATCGTGCGGGGACAGGTATCGGGGGCCTCAGGAGAATGGTTTCGACCGTGCTGTATAAATGATCGTTTAGTAGAACAGAGAGGATTGTATTCGTTCTTATCGCACCCGGGGATAGTAAAAGTTGGTAGGGCTGGGTTGGTGCTGGGGGGCACAAAGCGATCAACACTGTACTTATGAGATAGTAGCATCAGCACGGTGGTCGAGAGCGCAAGGACATCGGCTGGGACAGCGATTAGTTAGACTCAAGTCACCCGTGTACAAGATCGAGTACGTTCAATAAATACTCAATGGAGGCAAGACCCTTTAGGATATTTTAAACTTGCACTTCGAAAGTGTATGGAAGGAGCAGGATTAATGGCTAGCGGAATGGTGTCCGGAAATAAAACAAAACAGCCGTTAAAATGCAGAGATCCTGTCTCTCTACCCGAGTTTTAATTCCTTGGTCGACGGGGGAGAAGGATCGTTGGGAGCATTTACGATTGTTTAAACACACAGTCACTAAAGGTCGGGTGAGATGTCCAGAACGAGGAAATTTATTTAGAAACGAGATGAGAACAGGGAGACATGGAAACATTAAGTAGACAGGCCATCCGTTCCCAGCAGAGGTGTGGAGAAAAGCGCATCAGGATTTGAGAAAAGAAACTAGTGCCTTGATGAACGCTCGAGCAGTAGTCAACCTATCTCCAAGCACCTATTCTCAAGTTAGCATCCAAACGCGAGATCAAGAAGGAAATTGAATGGCTTACCCCCCCCGGCATTGCCATCACGATATCCACCACCACCGCCATTGTTATCGCGATATCCACCACCACCGCCATTGTTATTGCGATATCCACCGCCACCGCCACCGCCGCCACCACGACGGTCCTCGGCAACGACCACAACAATGCGACGACCTTCGAACCTATGGAAATCGGGTTATGAATTAGCATTGAAATCGAAAGGTTTAGGGAGGGGAGCGAAGGAGTACAAACTCCTGCTCGTTCATAGCCTCGATGGCAGCATCGGCGGAGGACTGTTCCTCATAAGTAACGAAACCGAATCCACGGCTTCTGCCGGTGTCGCGATCCTTGACAACAACCTAGGAAATAGATTAGCTCTGGAGGGATAGCGTGATCGAGTGGAGTAAGAGGGAAGGGGAAGACATACAGCATCGGTAACGTGCCCGAACGGCTCAAACCCCTGTCTGAGGCTGTCATCATTAGTGTTCCAGCTGAGGGATCTGTGGGAGTGCGGAGAGCCGGTCGTTAGCTAAATAATTTTTTCACGCAGGTTGGGGTAGAGACAAGACACGGGAAACTAACCTGATGAAAAGTTTGGCCATCGTTATGACGAGTGTTTGCGGAGGGAGTGGATAGAAGAGGAGTACTGGACGCAGGATTTAATACGGAGGCGAGGCCTAAAAATTGGGCGCTACCCTGGACAGGAGATGGGGAAAAAATCCATGTCTGAAAACGCACGCAAAGCTAGAGCAAGGAGGGAGGAAAGGAAGATTTCTAAATACCGGTCTGTGTTTTGTTTGTTGTGGAAGAGTGCTCTGTGAAGAAAACTTCAACGAGCGTTTGGAAGAGGTGGGGTGGTTTGCGGTGAGGAAAGGAGAGGAGAAGGAGAGAAGAGAAGGGGGGGGATAAAGGGAGGATGGATGGGTGGATGGGTGGATGGATGACTGGTGGCGAGTGGAAGGAAAAAGAGCAAAAACCAAAGAGGGGCTGGGAGCGGGGAACCCTTGCTTCATGGAAGAGAAACAGTCAAACTAGGGAACCGACCCTTTTCTACTTTTGGTCTAGCGCCTACAAGTTGTGCGACCCTCAAGAGTTACCCTCCTTAGAATCGAGCTTGGCACCTGATGCTGCTCGGTGGTGATAACTTGTAACTTTGAATAGCTTCACTCTTTGGAACCAGAACACTGCCAAACCCACCACCGGTAACCGACTCCAACGTCGCCACACTAAACACCCCATCCCCCGGTAGCCATCTTTCGCAATATTTACTTTCTGCTCGCTAACGAGGTTTCGCCCAAGATTGCCTCAATATTCAATGCAGCGAGTAGAAATCTGCGCACAATACCAATTCGGGGCCCAAATTCGGAATAGAAGTACTACCACTCACATTTCCGAAGCCTTTCCCGAAATTGTTTTCATGATATGATTTTTCAGATCGTCTGTCATCAAGTTGGGATCGTGATCATCCTCGTCATCCATCTTCCGGCTTCGGTATTGAGTGATATCTCCTTGGTCGGCCACGATGTGTGTGGCATATTGGCCCCTCTGGTGAGATGCTTATCGAGTCCCTCACGAATGTACGGCCTCCCTGTAATAAGTTGCGCGAAGGAACTCTAATCGATGCTGTGGAGGCACCTCTTCTACTGCGTCGACACAAAGGTATTCTCCCTCAATGTAACCGATTACCTTGACGAATAATTTCACCATGTCCGGGAACTGCATGCTATCGCCATCTTCCTGCTTCGGCTCGTCAAAAGCACTTTCAACTTCTCCCGGAATCCTCGATGCTCTCAACGTAGCCTACCGAACTGGACTCCCCATCATATTCACCGTAATTGGTCCTTCTGTGCTTGGTAAAGTAATGGTATTGGAGGTATTCATTAAAGGCTAACTACAAATAATAACAACAACAATAAGAATAGCTTTTTGTAGATGCCCTATCCCCCAACCCCTTCACTGCCTCAGCTCCTAATTTACCAACAGATTGCCTGCGGTCGGCTCGGCCGGTTTATTACGGCACTCCTTTAGTGCCCCCCTCCGCGACCCTCAGCTGAAATGTAAGTAATCCAATTCGTCTCCTCCAGGCCGTCGGGGGGTCGGGGGAGGTGACGGCAGCCCCCCGGACATCCGGGCAGGCAACGCCTGGGCAGACGATAGTGTTCGGGCAGGATGGGCAGGATGGGCAGGATGGGCAGACGAGGCAAGCCCCGTTCGGAAAGAGGGGGTCTGAGGTGGTAGTGGTGTGGTGAGGGACGTTGGGATAGACAAGGTGATGGTAGAAGGATCAGGTTTCATTGGTAAAGGCCCCGTTCGGCAAGGTACTGTGGGAGGTCTCCCGTGTAAGGTGAGGAGGGGGGTGTTGTTCTTCGTAAGAGGTACAAGAAAGCAAGAGGTATAAATACATGACGTGGAGCCCTCCATATCCCCAGTATACAGATAACCTCCTCCGGTGATAATCTACCGCATGGCCATCTGCATGCCCGACAGTACCGTTTGGAAGCATAAGCCCCAGGCAGGTGAAGGAGGGCTGGTGTGCGGGCCACACCTGTTCGAGAAGCTGCCCTAGCCGAACCCCGCCAAATCCTGCAACCAGGGTCGCTATCCATCGTCCGTGCTTAGTGAGAAATGCCAAGGGCCTGTTTGGCAAAAATGGGACCGTTCCGTTGGGCGACCGTTTCTGCTGTGAAAATCACGTTCTCTCCGTTTTGAAACGGAAGGGAAAGGGTCATTTGTATGGGAGAACGGAACGGAGCCGTTGCAGCCAAACAGGCTCTAAAAAATATGAAATGGCCAAGTTAGCGATCCGGATTGTTTGGAACTTCTAAATGATTTAAACTAACCTCTTAATTTGGCCATCCAACTTGGGACGGGTGCCCCCCCTCCTGCTGACAGAATCTGTTGGGGGTTGCCTCCGGAGAAGCGGTGGTTGTATATAGAAGAAAAAAGGTGGAGAAAGAGAAGGAAGATCGGAGCTATAGCGGAAATCATAGGGCGGTGGGAATGCATGCGCGGCACCTGGGTATGCATCCCCGGAACAACAGTGAGCAACGCAGCGCAGTATAAGCTTCAAGCAGGTAGATAGATCAACGGAATGATTAAGACAAGAACTTTCTGATGTATACTGTAATAGAATCAACGGTGCTTCCTTTCTTCTTCTTTCCGGGTTGGTGTTTTTTAAGACAAAGTTGCGGAGGAAAAGAGGGGGCTTTCGTGGGATGAAGGGTTGGAAGGGGGTGTGCACATGAGCCAGCCTTACGTACTCCATCTCTACTACATTTTATGCATGCTCTGACGCGTCAGCTAGCTACAAACGCAAGTCAGGGACACGAATACTAGCTACGCGGGAGTGCTATTTGGTACTATAGCTAGAAGAGTGACCTCTTGTCAAAGCTGGCTTTCATCCTTCGCAGCCTGGTTCGCCAGCCCTCACTCACACTAAGCAATGAGATCCAAGATCAGATCGATGTTCACAACGGTTTGGGGGGTGGAGTAGAGTGCCAGTGCTAACGATGAGCAACTTCAATTTCCTTCAATTACTTAAATCAGTCGCCTACCGTTGATTACCAAGCACGGAAGCCGGGGGTGTTGGGTACTCGTCTTGAATGTACTAGTGTAGCTACGAGAACTTTTCAAACGGGAGTGTAATTACCCTGGAATCTCCATTCCTTATCGAGCTACGGGTAAATTACCGTATTTCATGTATTTGTGACTATTGCTCGGCTGGCTCCAGCATACCACATTACCGTACCTGGTTTTTTTCGCCTGCCGCTAGTACGTCGAAATAAGAGTTTTCTTTGTAATCTGTCTCAAATTCGCAATAAAACACCCTCACTTAACCCTTTATGGCCCAAACCGGGCTTATTTTGGACTCTTCCTGACTGTTGAATGTTTTGCTTCAGCCCCTAAATTACTTTATTTCAACGTACAAGTGCTGGGGGCAGGCGGAAAAAAACCAGGTAATGCGGTCCTATTGCCAGCCACAATTACATGAATATACTAGCCTGGTTGCGGGAACTTTTCAAACGCGAGTGTGCCATTGAAGTTAAACTTTAGGGCTTGTTGTTGGGAACGTTTGAGGAAACTGCCTTTCAATCTTCAGTGAAAGTTGAGCTGGGGAAGCCCTCCATTGGGTCCTTTATCACTTTGCAGTTGTAGGTTGATTCATTTTGATAGGGGCGGGGGCGGTGGTAAGTTTGCAGGCATTGACCGAACAACGAACAAACACTCAGAATTTTTGCCCCAACATCAACCAACAAAAAATAATTAAAAATAAAATAAATAAATACATATCATAGCAGTAACTCACACTTGGTATATCATCTGCCTTGGTAATAAAAAAAGCAGAGGAAATTAAGTTATTATGTATTGTTCGTGGACAAAATTCGGCGAGGATCAACCAGCATGAAAAACTCAGGCCATGAACAACAGCAGCACTCCCCTGCAATACCAACCACAATAATCTGTGAGGCAGAGTCAGGTTGCGGCAGTTCATCAAAACCTCGAATGTGTTGGTATTTCCTTGGCATCAAGATCATTGGGCGGTAATTGCCACAGAAAAAACTAGAGAACCCCCGCCTTTCTTTTCTTTAAACCTTTGCCCACAGCAAATTTTTGTATATCCCCCAATCCACGCTGCGTATTTCTCTACCATTTCTACACAACCAATATTTTTGACCAAGCATCATGGCCCAGACTATAAATACACACTCGTCCAAATTCGGCAACAGCAATGTCAACTGTGGTAACATAACAGGTAGCTTCAACACTACCATCTATAAGTCCGAAGGGGATGCACAAATTATGCGTTGGCTCTCTCCACTAGAGCCGGGTAACAGACATGATGGCGTGCGCACCACCCGATTTGAAGGTGTCGGGGATTGGCTTTTGGGAACGGGAGAGTGGAGGGAGTGGAGGGGAGGTGAGGGTGGAGCCGATGGCCAGGTCTTGTTCTGTTCCGGGAATCCAGGAGTGGGCAAGACGTATCTGAGGTAAGTGGCCGGATTCTTTCAAAGAAGCGAATATCACTGACGGCCAGGGTACCAGTTCCCTGGTGATCGACAGGCTGTGTGATCAAGGAAGGGCGGAAGATCTAGCGGTTGCATGGTTGTACTGCGACTACCTTGATCAGCAAGAACAAACAGTCATCAACATGATGGGAGCGATTTTGAAGCAGGTGGTAGGCAGGAGGGAGATCCCGAAGGATATACGGGAGGCATTCCAGGAAGGGAGAAGGCCGCTACTTGCGGAACTGGTACAAATGCTGAGAATCGCCATTGCTTCGTTACCTCAAGTTTTCATCTGTATCGATGCGCTGGACGAATGCCTACCGGATTATCTTCCAGAGCTACTTGAGTCACTAGGAGATATTGTTCGGGAGTCTCCCAAGATAAGGATATTCCTTACTGGGAGGCCCCATGTCAAGGAAGCCATTCAAAGATATTTCACCAAGGTGGTTGCGATACCTATCAGCCCTAACCAGGATGATATCAAGGATTATCTGGAGATGAGGTTAGATAGGGATGACGATCCAGAGGCGATGAACAAAGATTTAAGAGCGGATATTGTGAAAATCATTCTGGACAAGATGTCGGATGTGTGGGTTGGCGTTTCCCCTCTCAACGATGTGCACTTACCAACGACTATGTGCAGATTCCTCCTTGCTTCGTTAAACATCGAAGCTATTCTAGGGGAGGTAACAATTGGTCAGAGAAAAAAGAAACTTAATGAGATGGCGCAGAGCAACGGACTGAGCGATGCCTACACGGCAACCCTGACCCGGCTGAAGGGGCAGAAGGGAAATGGGCCAGTACTCGGGATGAAAGCCCTCATGTAGATACTGTGCCCGTATTAAAACCTCCGGTTATAAGACTGGTCATTTGTAAATTTAGTATATATACCATCCATCAGCCTTAATATAAAAAACGGAAGAGATTACGATGTATTAGGGCCCGTTTACATATAGACTGCGATCTAGTAGCTCGAGACGGTACCGGCCGTTAAGGGGGTGCTTGTCGGCCCGAGGTATGTGGGAGAAAACAATGTTAAATCACAATATATCACTCGTGACGGAGACGCAGGACGTACCGGAAATTTGATGGTGTTCAACTTCGAGCTGCGTGCACTCTAGGTCTAGTTTTTAGTGGAATTTGCTAATTCTCCTCTGAGGTAACTTCACGCTTTGATAATCTAGCAACAAGAATTCAGGAGGGGAGAAAATTTGGTCAACACTTTTGCGCCGTCCTGCTCCCGGTTACACAGTTTAGGCCCTGTTCGGTACGTACCATTTTAGAAATATGATACCATGGTATTTCTGAAAATAAATGTGTTCTGGTGTCCACATATTTTTGTATTTTTTTTTATTTTAAACTTAGGGCAATCTAAGATGATAATGAGATATCTGAGCCTTAGCCCTAAGAGTGAAAAATCCAAACTTTCTATCTAATTAATTATTCCTTGCTTAATATTACATCTTTTTCTTTTTTTCCTCCTTATTTCACCCTAAACCCTAGTCAAACATCACAAAATACCCATACCGTATTAACTCACTCAATTGGGCCTCCCGCATAGACGTCCGAAATTCCCTCTCTGGGATGGGCGAGCGCCCAGCGAAAACTGACACCGAGAAAAAAGGAAAAAGAGCTAGACCTTACCAGCAAAGGCAACTCCAACGTCCTAGCGTGAGGTCCAATTGACCGAGTTAATACGGTATTAAAAAATACCATGGTATTTGTGGCATACCGGACACTCCCCAATATGATACCATGAAAAAAATGCCATAAAAGTGGAAATACCATGGTATCTATGGCATGCCGAACAGGGCCTTATTTTTATTACCTAAATTTAAGAACTGGATGGTTAGGTAAAGCGCCCTCAGTGAAGTGGTAATGATTTTTTGGGAGGGCTTATTGTGGGGGCTATGTGGAGGCGATGGGTTAGCGTCTGCCCTACCTTAGCGCCCGGGTGTTCGGTTAATTTTGTAAACGCACAATTAAATTTATTAGAGGCTTAGGGTTAGGAGTTAAGTTAGGGTTAGAGGCTTCGAGGGTGGGTATCATAATCGAGTCTTGGCGGGGAAATGATAGAGTGCCCGACAGTCCTGACTGTGCTGGTTTAGTGCGGGATGTGTGCTACGATTCAAATGGGTTCATCCTGGCACATGTAGAGGTCTCTTGGGCTCTGTGCTAGTACTCTGAGCAAGAGGGGATGCTGCTGAAAGAAAAGTGGGTTTCTTAGTCAGCGGTTCCAAAGTGTGGTAGGCTCTGAGATAGAGTTTTCAATAGCTGGTATTAGTAGTGTCGCAGGTAATTTTTCTAGTTCACGGGTAATTTTTCGAGTAGGCGGTTCTGGAACTGGGAGTTCAGTTTGAGCCTCCATGATCAGGCGCAGTCAAGACCTGGCAAGAGATTTCTCACCCCCCCCTCTCCGCCGACATTCACCCGTCTATTCCTTCAGTGCCCCCCCAACCGGACTTGACACAACGAATTTAAACGAAAATTTCCCCGCACAAATTTCAACAGCGAAACCGACACGCTAGACAAAATGAGCTAAGTAAGCCAAGTAGTGTAAAACTCGGGCATCGGGTACGACAGCAACAACCGCAACTGTGGGAATGCCAATCATATAATCATATTGAATACAATCAGTGTATATATCCATACCCGATGAGGACCGCCAAACTCTCGAGTGGATATCGCCCCTTGCGTCTCTGGAAAGACACCAGGCCGTTCGTAATTCACGGGTGGAAAAAGTGGGAGACTGGCTTTTTTTTCAACCGAAGCTTTTCTACACTGGGCACATCAGAGGACCCCGGGCGAATCCGTCCTATTTTCGTTCATGGGGGTCTGGGAGCTGGCAAGATGTATATTAGGCACAGTATAATAAACCGCCGTAGCCCCCCAATTCGGTGTGAAAAAAAAAGTGGTTTATCTTTTGATGGATACACTTAATGAGATTGATGGGGATGCTGTGGTCGTCGCTCACGTGCACAGTACTGCGATTTCAGCACTCGCAATATGCGATCCACGGGTGCTGTGCCGGGATCTCAGGGGAATTGCTCCCGCTTACTTTATAAGTTCTTATTTAATTCCCGCGCACCCTATGTTACCCCTCCGCGCGATGGATTTATTTACACGGTCTGAATCTAAATAACTATTGCTTCCTGTGGGAAGTGAAAAATAGTTTCACTTAGTGAATGGATGTATCGCTTCTAGACCAGCAATACTGGACCGGTTTATATTTAAATATCCCTACTAGTATCACCTCTGCCGCCACCTCTTATCCAGGTTTTGGACTTTGTTTGTGGATCGGAATATACCGGCAAGAAGTTTCATGAATAGTCGTACCCCGCATCTCCGGACGGCCAAAATGCAAGGAACCGTCCGGCATAGCTGGTGCTTAGGAACTACGCTGACTCGGAAGACGGCCAAACGAGATGATGCTCGTTAAGTTAAAGTCAAAAGTCTATGGGTACCCGTAGTTTGGAGCCCGGGATCGGGTTTAAATATAGCGGAATTTAAAGATAGCAGGAATCCGTACGGGGCTGCGTGGTATCGAGATACGCTGGAGCGGGGGTACTTCAGGGAAAGCATCAAGATGCCGTTGCAAGAATTTGAAAATCTTAGATTCACAGGGCTGTTTTACAGGAGATAATATTACAAGTACCCTTATCATACTCTTCTAATTGTTTCCCCCGATTTCCAACCTATAAGTCAACCCGTACCCAACCCCTCCATTGCGTAGGCATATTGCCTATAAAGCGTATTCCCACCCTCAAAAATCGTGTTCCCGGACTAGCCCTGGTATCAGAGTACACACACAGTATTGCATAGACTGCTGGTGTCATATGATACGTGAACCGCAGGAGTGCCTTTCCGATTGATCCAACTTGAAAATGAAAAGAAAAAAAGAAAATATAAAGAAATTGAAAATAAAAATGTTTATACAACACGACATTCAAAACAGGAAGCAAGTGTAGCCCGAATGCAGGATACCTCATGAAAGGGTAGGAGAAAAATCAGCTAGACTACCATAACTAGCTCAACCATCATGGGTCAAGAACCAACCACGAATCACGACCATCCACAGATACCTCCATGAATACAGATCGATTTTTGAGTGTAATCCCCGGGTATTCAGCGGGGGAACCGGAGGGCCGATCCTCTTTGAGTACAAACACACAGTGCCCCCCCCCCCAAGTCTTGTCACCGCTAAGACGTTTCTTAGACTTCTCGCAAAAATCGAACTCGGCAGCCAGGCATTCATTGCAGGCGCTGTTGGTGTTCGAGGCGCTGGCTTGGGTGTCGGTCGGGCGGGGGTGTGGCTCGGAGGCCTTGCAGCTGGCCAACTCAGTGGCTAGGTATTCATTGAAGGCACACTGGGTGTTCGAGGCGCTGGCTTGAGTGTCGGTCGGGCAGGAGTGTGGCACGGAAGCCTTGCAACTAGCCAACTCGGTGGCTAGGTATTCATTGAAGGCACAATGGGTGTTTGGGGCGCGAAATTGGTAACTCGTTAGGGCTAGAAGGCCGGTACATACTAAGCCACCGATCAAACTACCGAGTAAACAACAGAAGATGATTGTGCTTATGGGAAGAGTGGCTGAAACAAAGTAAAAAAAAACACACAGAGTCAGTAAATGGGAACTCGCAATAGTCTAGGATATTTTCGAGCAAACCTGAAATTGTGCGCATTGTGTATACGAGGTATGAGAAAGTGAGGATATTCGTGATTGGTAGTTGGGATATTTTCAATGCTGCGTGGAACAAAACCGAGTTTAAATACCCAATCTCACACCTACCGTTATCTGGCCTCTCCCCTAATCTCTCGATTTCGCAGCTTTTTAGTGTGGTCCAAGTTAGGTTAGCATCAGATCTTCACCAAAAGTAGCATTCCCATGGCTCTCGCTGTGACTGTTCTTGGACTCCTAAGATAGTTTTTGACTTGCTGCTAATTAGCTAACATACCTTATTCGCCCTGTCCGCTGTGGCTATTCTCCAGATTCAGAGGCGGCGGTTCTTAAGAAGGATTAGTGCATTCCTAACATGGTATAACATGTGTCCTTTGACTATGTTAGGTCTCATTAACGGACTTTCGAAATTCTATGCTCTTGCTAGACTAAATTTACTTGGGCTGATGTCGCAATTTATATTGATATTGGGAGCGGATTCACAGGGTAAATGCGGAATTCCACTCCATAGGGCCTGGAATCGCGAGCGATTTGCAGGTTTAGGCAGTGTGACTGGCGGGACCTCAACACAGATGTAAATAGTGACTAATATTTGGGTGGACCGCTCGTTATACCGGGTGCTCGCTATGCCGTGGGATACAGTATTACCTGACTTGTTTCATGAGTGGGCAACCGCAGCATAGGGCACTAATCTCTGCTAGGATTATGATCCCATCATGAAGCGTCACTCATTGAAGCATGTCATGAAACCGTGTTTGCCCCCCCCCCCCATTTTACACTGGAATTTAAATGTGTATTTTTGCTGCGCAAAATCTCAGCATTGTTGATTGTAATTTTTTTTTCAGAATTTGCCAGAGCCTTCAGAGGGATCCGGGTATTTTTAGATAAAGTCCATAGCACATTATGAGATAGAGAACTCGATTAACAAAAAGAAGAAAAAAACCTTGAATTTTATATGAGGTTCCAATACAGAAGGTATTGTGCCTGCACAAAATTAACTAAATAACAACGAACTAAGGCTCATCACCCTTGTCTTGACTTCAATCTCCTCCCTTCATCAACTCACCCCAATACCAACTAACAAAAATAGTTCATTTTGTTTTTTGGGTACCTAGCTGTACTTAGTTTACCACCCATCAGCATTAATATAAAAAACAGAAGAGATTACGATGTATTAGGGTCTATTTACATATAGACGGCCATCTAGTAGCTCGAGACAGTACCAACCGTTAAAAGGGGGCTTGTCGGCTGGATATGTGGAGGCATACCGGAAAGTAAATGGTGTTTATCTACATTTGCATGCGGTCTAGTCTTTGGTGGAATTTAAACATCACTTTTTGATAATCTAGCAACAAGATTTCAGGACGGTGGAAGATTGGGTCAACACTTTTGCGCAGTCAAGCACAAGAAAATACCGGTTAAACCCTGTCGTTTTATTACCTAAATTTAAGAACTGGACGGTTAGATAAAGAGGTTCTCAGTCGAGTGGTAATGATTTTTTTGGGAGGGTTTGTTATGGGGAGCTATGTGGAGGCGATCGGATGTCTTCCCGGAAAGGCGTTCCTTCATGGGTATTGACGAGATTGATGAGGATGGTGTGCCGTCGCTCATGTGTACAGTACAGTACTGCGATTTCAGCACTCACGATATGCAATCCAAGAGGAATGTGTTGGGATATCAGGAGAATGGCACTCAGTTTATTGCGCTTATTTTATAAGTGCTTATTTAATTCCCGAGAACACTATACTACCCGTCCGGGCGATTTATTTACACAGTGTAAATCTAAATAACTATGCTTCCTGCGAGTAAGGGAAAAGATAGTTTCACTTTGTGAATGGAAGTATCACCCCCAGACTAGAAATGGTGGTCTAGTTTATAGTTTAATATCCCTACCCGTATCATCTCAGCTGCTATCTTCAACTGCCGCCACCTCTTATCTAGCTTCAGTGTCCCTAGCCGTCCAGGGGCCTGGGCAGACCTCGCCGGGGACTGTAAAGAGCCCTGGACGGGACCGGAGATCTACTGTCCGGGGCGGCCAAACCGATTGACCGCGGGCCCTGCAGGGTGAGACATCTCAGCATAGTGCAGGGGGGGGTGGACGGTGGGGGACGATTGAGGATGGCCGGGAATCGTGAGAGACGGCAAAGAACGGCGGGTGACTGTGGGGGAATGTCGGAAATTTGCTGAGTGAGGCAAGAGAATGAAGTGAAAGTAAAGACGAGTCGACTGTGAGAACAAGGTGGTTCGTAGAGGAAGAATAGGAATTGACAGGTATCTATTATACACCGCTACCCGAGTACCGGCGTACTGTATTTATACCTTTAAAAGGTATATACAGAACCAACTACTATCTGTGTTCCACTGGCACTAATACCTACGAGACATGCTTTCGTCACATTGAAGCCATTTTTCCAACAGGGACTATAAATCTATGCTAAGCGACAGTGTCTTCTGCCTACAAGAAAAACATGACGACATTACACGGTTTTCTTAGTCTATTCTCCATTGCGCACCCGGCCATTCAACAGTACTGTACTAGTACCTTGGTCGCCCGGGTGTTTGGTTACCTTTTGCCCTCATACAATTATTCGAGACTTTACCGTGGATGTATCCAGCATCCCTGTATGCAATGAGTAGAGAATTTGCAGCTGGATGTGAGTTTAGTCTAACTTTGCCGTGGACATGGTTAAAAAAAATCAATGAAATCCGGCCAAGGAATCAAGTAAGGTTAGGATCACAAAATCACCACACTCATGTTTTTGGGTCTAGTGATTCTTAGAGTCCAAACCCGGACATCACCTACGGAATCACCTACGGAATCAACAACTGTAACTGTGGGAATAGCAATAATTTAAAATTCAGTATGTTCGTACCCAAGGAGAAACGCTAAATTCTGGATAGGATATCGTAGATTGAATCTTGAGAGATGCAAGGCTGCTGGCGATTCACGGGTGGAGAAAGTGGGAGACTGGATACTTTGCAACCAAAGCTTTTCCGCATGAGGCACATCAGAGGACAGGGCAGCGAACCCGTCCTATTTTGCCATGGAAATCCGGGAGCTGGCAAGAAGTATATAACCCGCCGTAGCCCCCAATTCGGTGCTGTGCTAAAAAAGTCGCTCATCTCTCTTGTGACAGATACACTTCTAGATGAGATCGATGGGGATGGTGTGGCTGTCGTTCATGTGTACCATACAGTACTGCGATTTCAGCACTCACGATATGCAATCCACGAGTGCTGTTTGTGGGATATCAGGATAATTGCTCCTAGTTTATTGTCCTTACTTTATAAGCGCTTATTTAATTTCCACGCACACTATGATACACGTCCGGGTGATTTATTTACACGGTGTAAATCTAAATAACTATCGCTTCTTGCGAGTAAGTGAAAAATAGTTTCACCTAGTGAATAAATAGATCGCTTCTAGACCAGCAATAGTGTTCTAGTTTATGGTTAAATATCCTTACTGGTTTCACCTCTGCCCCCACCTTTAACTGCTGCCACCTCTTAGCTAGCTTCAGTGTTCCCAGCCGTCCGGGAGACTGCCAAGAGCCCTGGAAGGGACGGGACAGCTATCTGTAGTCCGTCCAGTGCGGCCAAAGTGTAGGACAGCCGTCCCTGGGACGGACGGCGGGCCCTGCCCGGTGAGACATCTTAGTTTACGCCGGGGGTGTGGACGGTGGGGGACTGCGGCGGACAGCAGGGGACGATTGAGGATGGCCGGGGGTGGTTGGGGACGGCAAAGAACGGCGGGGGACTGTGGGGGACGACATGAGTGATGGATAGGAATATACCATACCGGCAAGATGTTTCGTGAATAGTCTCGCCCAGCTACTCCGGGGGGCCAAAATGGAAGGAACTGCCCGGCATAGTGGATGCTCCGGGAGTATGGATTGGGTTGGAATATAGCGGAATTTAAAGCTCGGGGAAATCCGTACGGGGCTGTTGTGGTATCGTGATACGGGTTACATACTTCAGGGAAAGCATCAAGATGCCGTTGCAAGAATTTGAAAATCTTAGATTCACAGGGCTGCTGCAGGAGATAATATTACAAGTACCCTTATCATACCCTTCTAATTGTTTCCCCCGATTTTTTTTCCAACCTATAAGTCAACCCCTACTCAACTCCTCCACTGCGTAGGCATATGGCCTATAAAGCGTATTTCCACCCCTCTAAAATGCTGTTCCCGGACTAGCCCTGGTATCCGAGTACACACGCAGTATTGCATAGACTGCTGGTGTCATATGATATGTGAACCGCAGGAGTGCCTTTCCGATTGATTCAACTTGAAAATGAAAAGAAAAAAGAAAGAAAGAAATTGAAAATAAACATGTTTATACAACACTCACCTTCAAAGCAGCAAGCAAGTGTAGCCCGAATGCAGGATACCTCATGAAAGGGTAGGAGAAAAATCAGCTAGACTACCATAACTAGCTCAACCATCATTCGAAGAAGGGTGGAGCTGCATCCACAAGTCACCACCATCCACAAATGCCTCCATGTATACAGATCTCTTTTTGAGTGTAATCCCCTGGTATACAGCGGGGGGACCGGAGGGCGGATCCTCTTTGACTACAATCACACAGTGCCCCTTGCCCCAAGTTTTTTCACTGCTAAGACGTTTCTTAGACTTCTCGCAAAGATCTAACTCGGCAGCCAGGCATTGATCGCAGGCGCTGTTGGTGTTCGAGGTGCTGGCTTGGGTGTCAGTCGGGCGGGGGTGTGGCTCGGAGGCCTTGCAACTGGTCAACTCGGTGGCTAGGGTTTCGTTGAAGGCACACTGGGTGTTCCGGGCGCTGGCTTGAGTGTCGGTCGGGCAGGAGTGTGGCCCGGAAGCCTTGCAACTAGCCAACTCGGTGGCTAGGTATTCATTGAAGGCACAATCGGTGTTCGGGGCGCGAAATTGGTAACTCGTTAGGGCTAGGAGGCCGGTACATACTAAGCCACCGATGAAACCACCAAGTAAACAACCGAAGATGATTGTGTTCATGGGAATAATGGCTGAAAAAAAGTAAAAAAGAACACAGAGTCAGTAAATGGGATCTCGCAATAGTCTAGGATTGTTTTCAGGCAAACCATTAATTGCGCGCATCGTGTATAAGGTACGAGAAAGTGAGGATATTTGTGATTGGTGGTTGGCATATTTTCAATGCTGCATGGAACAAAACCGAGTTTAAGTACCCAATCTCATCCCTACCGTTATCTGGCCTCTCCCCTAATCTGTGTGTTAGATTTTTTGGCGTGGTCCAAGTTAGGTTAGCATCAGATCTTCACTAAAGGTTTCATTCCCATGAAGCTCTCGTTGTGACTGTTCTTGGACTCCTAAGATAGTTTTTAGCTTTACGCTGACCGTATTTTCCCTCCCCGCTGACTATTCTCCTGATTCAGAGACGGCTGCTCTCAAGGAGGATTAGTGCATTCCTAACACGGTATAACATGTATCCTATAATTGTGTGTGCTCTTGCTAGACTAAATTTATTTGAGCTAATGTCGAAATTTACATTGATATTGGGAATCCACAGGGTAAGGGTAAATGGTATTTCACGCCATCGCAGATAGCCAAGACCTGGAATCGCCAGCGATCTGCAGGTTTAGGCAAGGTGATTGGGACCTCCGGACTAATGTAAATAGTGACTAGAATTTAGGTGGCTTGCTCGCTATGCCGGAATACAATATGGTCCAACTTGTTTCAACTCATCAGTGGGCAGCCGCAGCATAGAGGCACTAAATTCTGCCTGGATTATGACTCCATCATAAAGCGTCACTCTTTGAAGCATCTCATGAAACTGTATTCGCCCCCCTATTTCACACCGGAATTTAATATAGGTATTTTCCTTGACAAAATCTCAGCTTTGTTGATTGCAAGAAAATCCCTTTAATTTTATATCGGGTTCCAATATAAGTTAGAAGGTATTCTGCCTTGACAAAATTAACCACACAACAGCGAACTAAGGTTGAGGAGCTATGTGGAGGCGATCGCATGTCTTCCGGGGAAGGCGTTCATTTGTGGGTATTGGCAAGGGAATTCCGTACGATCAACACTGTCTCGGGGAACTAGAAGAATATGAAGAGGAAAACGGCACTCAATGATCAATCGTTCTCAACAATTCTGGTCTTCGTTCTTCTCCACCAGTGTGGCTCTCAGACGAGCCCCTTTATACGATAAATCTATGCTAAGCGACAGCGTCCTCTGCCTACAAGAAAATCATGACGACATTACGCGGTTTTCCTCGTCTATTCCCCTATTCCCCATAGGCCATTCAGCAGTACCTTGATCGCCCAAGTGTTTGGTTAGGCTTTTTGTCAACGCACAATTATTAGAGACTTTGTGGTGGATGTATCCAGCATCCCTGTATGTGAAGAGCAGGGAATTTGCAGCTGGATGTGATTTTAGTCTGACTGCAGTGGATGTAGTTAAAAACATCAATGATATCCGGGTAAAAGTTATGGTCACGAAATCACCACACCCACTGGAGTTTTTGGAACCAAATCTTAGAGTTAAAACTCGGGCATTACCTACCGAATCACCTACATCAACGACTGTAACTGTGGGAATAGCAATAATTTTAAATTCAATATATCCGTACCCAAGGAGAAACGCCAAATTCTAGACTGGATATCGCAGATTGAGTCTCGAGAGAGGCAAGGCTGTTCGCGATTCGCGGGCGGAGAAAGTGGGAGACTGGATACTTTGAAACTAAAGCTTTTCTACACTGAGAACATCAGGAGCCCCGACGGCGAACCCGTCCTATCTTGCTATGGAAATCAGGGAGCTGGCAAGATCTATTTTAGGCATAAACCGCCGTTGCCCCCCAATTCAGTGCGTGCTTAAAAAGTGGCCCATCTCTTATGATAGATACACTTCCGTGAGATTGATGGGGATATGTGTACAATACAATACTGCGATTTCAGCAGTCACTATATGCAATCCACGAGTGCTGTATTGAAATATCAGCGGAATTCCTAGTTTATTAAGCTTACTTTATAAGTGTTTATTTAATTCCCACGCACACGATGCTCCCCGTCTGGGTGATTTATTTACACAGTGTAAATCTAAATAACTATCGCTTCCTGCGAGTAAATGAAAAGGTAGTCTCACTTAGTGAATGGATATATTGATGGTGGATTCGGATGGTTGCCTCCGATGGTTGGGCCTGACTACCTATACTAGTGCTAAGATACACGAAGTGCCCTCACCCTCCATAATGTTAACCCTACAACCACCTCCCACTGACAAAAGGAA
>Ga0307509_10001953_pt1 | contig 34047 bp, 37 predicted proteins | sample 10_EM_MG_FD_202245 | JGI IMG/M metagenome (GOLD analysis project Ga0307509, IMG submission 202245) | Populus trichocarpa ectomycorrhiza microbial communities from riparian zone in the Pacific Northwest, United States - 10_EM | ecosystem: Host-associated > Plants > Roots > Unclassified | place...
CTTATGACTAAATACATCAAAGAACCCTAGCATCTTGATTTTGTAATTTTTTACCCTAATAAGTGTGCCAAGCCAGCGTCCCCGTTGCTATAGACTTGGGGGACGTTATAGACGGCCAGAACCATATTTTGAAAATCAAAATATATAATGATATTTTTGTGTACAATGAACACACCCCAATATAAAATGTTTTAGTTGCCATAATTTATGCCATAAAAGTGGTGCAAAGAACAGAATCTAAATTTAAGTTATTGTAAAAGATGATTCTAATAGTATTATAGTAATATAGATGTAGTAGATTCAAATTTTAATATGATATACTGTAAAAACTGTAATAATTGAACCTAGTGCTAGGATATCGGAGTTGCCTTTGTTGGTAAGGTCTAGCTTATTTTTCATTTTTTTCTGCTTTAAGTTCAGGATGATGGGGTCAGGTTTCACTGTGGGCTTAGCTCTCTATTCAAGAGAGGAAATTTCGAATGTCTTTTCATAAGGTTCAATTATTCCAGTTCTTACATGTAGTTGTCTTTTAAACTACTAAGACTATGATTTAAAAGATTATATACTAATTTTGTTAATTTTCAAACTTAGATAAATAGATAACTTTTATCCATTACTATATTACTACAAATATAAAAAGTACTAAACTTTTGAATCACCAATTTTTGATGTATAATAATATCTACTGGTAATTATTACAAAGAATACTCAGATGGAACCAAGTTATCTTTATCTTGTATACTGAAAGTTTGATAGTATTATAAAATTGTTCTACTTTCAGTTGTTTAGCAGATAAAGAATGTATTAATTATTTTAATAAATAAAAGCAGGAAGAAATAATTACCCTTCCAATCTTGTAATATCAATATAACTAAACCAACCAATCACAGAATCAGAAGCAATGTATTTGACATACTGTGATATTTCTGGCCTGCTGAATACATTCTAAATTTTGTTTGATCCCTAATTTTTCCTGATATTTGGACCCTCCCTCAGTTTTCTCGGCCCATCTAAGACCGCTCTGGTCAGGCTTTTCGCTCTTTTCTGAAACAATCTCACGATTTAACAAAAAAACTATAATACAAAAATCCGAATCTTGTGGTTTCCTAGGACTCCAATCCAGTGCTCCGTTTTTTCCACAATCTGCGGATTCAGAAGGCAAGCTGTTCTCCCACCTTGCACACCTCAAGTGAACCCAACTGGCCTGCCGTGCGGCGACCAACCAACAACACGTTCTGAGCAACAAGCCCATTTCTACATTGGGCCCATCCATCCATCCCGCCTCCAAGAGTCAAGATCGGGCGGGGTGTATCGTTTCACTTCTTTTTTTACACGCCGTCATTATTCAACCAGCCCTGCCACACCCGTTGGAAATTCTTTCTCCCCTATTCCTTTAAGAACCTTTCCCTCCGCCTCGTTTTCTCCGAACGCCCTCAGTTTCTCAAAAATCCAATCACAAAGGTGAATATTTATATCGCGAGCAACAAGGAAAACCTCATCAGTGTTCGTTCTTCATTCTTGAGAGAAAAAAGATGCCTCACTCACTCGATTCGTCCAGCCCAATGATTGTTAGTTCTCCGCTTCCGCCTTTGTTTCTGTTTACTCCTGCTACCTTGGCTTAACCTTTCCCTTTGCGTGAACTCTCTTGCTAACTTTTGTATTTCGTTTAGTCTAGAGACGCCCACCGTTTCTCATCGTACACTACCATCTCTTCCAACCCTTCTATTGCGCCAACAACCGAGAAGGCTGTTTTCATCGAGATCGAGGACGGCTTGCGACGACTTGAGGACCGGCGATATACGAGTCAGAGGTTCGTGCCGAGCGAGAAGAAGAAAGAGTTGATCTCTAAGTTGGCCTTGAGTGCAAAATTGGAAAGGGCATTAAGGTGGAGAATGGACAAGCAAGACGCCATACGCAGACCGCGAGCAAAGACTGGTTAACTGCCTCGACTAGATGCGAGGCGCGGACAAGGCCGTTCACTTTTTGCGGATACAGAATGATGGGTGGTTCGTTTATTTACGAGTTATGATTCGGTTTACACGAGTGTACCAACCAACGGGATACTTCTGCACCCCTGGGAGGCAGCCTTTGACGAATATGGTGTAGTCGACCAATGTCGGCTGTATATGTATTATTGTGGCTGGGTTGAGGTTGTTTTTCTTATCGGGGGTGCCTGTGTTATATAGGGGGTTCCTCCATTGCTGAACGGAGGAGCTATTGGGCGTGGTCTTTCATTTTTGTCTTGACGGATCATTGTCTTTCTTAATTTTAGTCGGTATTAACGAGGCGCTCGGAACTCGCACTTTGTCCTTCAGTTTTCTTTATATCGTACCATACTACTATGCGATTTTTTGGTTGTGCAGTCGGTTCCAATGTCTCGCTGTTGCGAATGTGGCGTTGGGGGTTTGCACATTAGTCGGGCTTGCATGAATGAAGAAATTATCAAACCTTTTGGCAGACAAAGTAATTTCCCCTCGGAATACGGTCGCCAAAATTTTGTTAAGCTAATTCCATGAATGTGTTGTATCATATCCGGCAGAATTAGAGCACGACTTCAGGCGTCTGGGTAGGGAGCAATGTCAGGGGCCAGAGGGGCGGAGGGAGAGGGGCGGAGGGAGAGGGCGAGCGGGGTCAGTTCGTCGCCTGTGTTCGCACAATCATTGAGCTGCGTTCCAACTCAGAAGCTGCAACTCATCATATCCACAATCGTTGTCGTTTCTGTAGTTTTCCAAGACAATTGAAGATTTGGTTTTTTTGGTTGGTGAGTTGCTCGCGAGTTGAGCTTCAATTTAATCCATCACGACCAGCTGTAGCAATGCACAAACCAAGTGCGTGTCCCAAGAAATTATGAGTGCTACCCCGTTCTGTTTTTCAGTTTTTCGCTAAGACTTGGGGTTACTTCAGGTTGACGATGAATGAAGTCTGAAGTGGGCACTTTCAATCCCTCAAGACGCAGTACTCTAACTAAAGAATGGATTTTAAGTGTTTAGTGCTTCACACTTTAGTGGCACATGTTTGATCATCCCAACCATTGAAAAGGAGTTGGTAATGAGTTGGTGTAAGACACTCAGGAGCGTTGTTACAGACAGGGAAAAAATCCACCCTTGATTATAATGTTAATTGGGCGTACAGCACGGGATGGGTCTATTTAGGCTATAGGTATCGTTAGATCTTAAGCAATGCCGAATCTTGGCAAAAGGCCGGATGATAATACGGTATAGCATAGCCCCCGAATTCGCTTCCACCTGGAGAGGGGGCTACACAGGTCGGGTACTGCACTCAAGAACACACGAGGTCACAACTAGGTGAGGTGGATGAATGAGCTTCGGGTGATGAGGGAGAGATTGGGGCAAGAAGCAAGAATATGAAATTCCAACCTCACGAAAACGGCCAATCTTCATATATGCGGAGTTTGTTTTGGGGGGGCAGCAAAAATCGGGAAGTAGTCGAGGTGAAGCGGGGTCAAGGCAAATGGAAGATTGGAAGGTTGCAAGGTCTGTAAAGAAAGAGAGGGTTAAAACAGGACCTGTGGTGCCGAGTGATAGATCATGAGGTAGAGGCTTCGGTGAGACGGGTGGAAAAGAAAATCAAAAAAAAAGATGTTTCCAGGTGTCTGATTGAGAGCAAGTCAGTCTGAAGGTCAGGGTACTTTGCCATTGCACGCTCGGTGTCCCCGAAATTTGATAATTAGATGGATCTGATATTACAACTTTTGCATGCCAAAGGGGTAGAAATGCTGGGGGAAGGTCGAAAAAATCGGAACCCTTCTGGTGGTAAAAACAGGGGTAAGGGGGATGATCGATCTGGTGAAGAATGAACAGGGACCGAGATGAAGTATACCTTAAGACTGTATCTGCATTAAGAATCTTACACCATCCGGTCGGATATGATTCCTGGACCAGAGCTCAAGCGAGGATATGGCAAACTCGAACCCTGGGGCTTCGTTAGAAACCCAGGACTACCAAGACCCGTATGGATACCGATGGTTTTATGGTAATTCTTGTACTGTTAAGTTCACGGAATGGTAAACCCTTTCTTTAAATCATCCGGCTTTCTGATGTCTGCAAACCCCCATTTGTTCCAAACATCTGTACTCACTACCGGTACTTCATTTCCCGAAGGATCTTGCCGATCTCGTGTTCCGATTTTTTTTCCTCTCTAGCTGATTACAGGGGAATGACGAGACTTTTAGGGGCGAATTTGGTGAGCGTGGGTTTCCTGGGCCATGCTCGCAATGCAGATCCCGGATCAGATGCCCTCTCAATACAATATTATTTATCAAGGTGAACAATAGCAGTAAGCTTCTCAAGGCCGACCTCTTGTCAACCTATATTCCGCTCCTTCATTTCAGCATTCGTATGTGGCCAGGCCGGCCTGTAAGATAGCCTACAGATATACGATACAGCACGGTTGGGTCAAAGTGAAACTGACCTGGGCTTTGAAGGCCAGGCTTTTTGCATGTGCCATTTCTTAGCAAAATGTTTCAGCTGGTCCTGGTGCCATACGGCTACTCCTGGTCCTTTTGAACATCCTGGTCCACCACTCAGAAGAAGGGAGGTCCAGCCTTTCTAGTTGGACCTTAGGTCCACAATCTAGGTCCGCCTACATGAGGTACCTAGTCCACCTGATCTCCCCTTTTGCTCTTCTATCATTTTTCAGCCCTGCCTTCCCTGGGCTTTCTACTTCTAGATCTATATCTACTTTAGCCTATTACCATTTAGGTCTATCAACCCCTTTCATATTTGTACCTTAGCTTATATATTTTCAATTTTAATAACCCTTTGGCTCTTCCTTTTCTATCCGTATACAACTTCACCCTTTTCCCCTTTCCCATCTTTCTTGGACCCTTTTTTCTGTATTCCCTGTCACTGTTGACTTTTTCTTTCTATTTTCTATCGATTTTGTTTACCTACACTCTACCTCTTGATTGATCTTAGTATAATCCTAATACTTCCAGCTCTGTCTTTACTTTATACTGGGTTTGTAATAGTTGTCTAACCATGGACTAGATATTTTCCTGTCTATACTATATTAATTGTAGAGTTTCAATTCTCTCATAGGTTAATTCTTTGTGGCTGCTGAGAAAATAGCTTAGCACTTCCTATAACTAATGGTAGTTTGTCTTCCGGGGCAGAGAGTATTTTTCATATGAATACAGTCATATATTTTGACTAGGAGGTTGCAGATATTCAACTAAATCTGATTATTATTATTCTAACAATAGATATCTTTTTAAAGAGATGGAAAAAGGGAATAATTACCCCCCTATCTCACCTTCATATCTCTCTCTACAATATTTGGCCTGTGTACATGAAACCGGGTTCTGCTTGAGCAATATTTTGGTTTAGGTTATATTCTCTACTATCTTCACCCTTGACTTTGATAATATCAGTGAGTAAGGCTGAGTGCTGTCAGTATTACCAAGACTTTTTTTCTTGTTACTATAATATGTATGCCAAATATCCCTTTTTCTTTCCTTTCTTTTTTCATTTTATGGAGAAAAGATACGATAGAAGTGAGAAAAGGGACATTTTTCTCGTGTGCAAAACAGGTCTTCGTTACCTGAACAACATATATAATTACTAGGGTATCCTGCCTCTTTTCTCTCGTCATTTTCCGGTACTACATTTGATCCTGGCCCCACCAATTAACCGCATCAATAAATTGAATTGAAAAGCAGGCACAGCAGATCCCAATTATCATGTCTTGCCTTTCAATCAGAATTTTTACTCTTTTCTTCCTTTGAAGACGGGTCACAAAGTCCGCCTAACTTAGGCGCTAAACTTTCGACCAACCAAAATCAGATGTGTCAAATTTTCCTTAGGCCTCCAACACTCTGGTTGTATCTGACTAATGCAGGAAGCCCGGACTGGGATGCGATCATCCAAACATGCCACAAGCCCAGAGTGCCACTATTCGTATTGTGGCACTATTTACTGCACAGTTACAGGACCTTTTTCTATTGCCCTATATAAAGATCGTGATTCCTTGCATACACCTTATTTTCTTCCGTTCTCTTGTCTCTGTTGGCACCGCACGAATCTCTTTCCTGTTGATGTTGTGGTATCCCATGACACCCCAATTATCTCCTGCAAGTCGCAAAAGAGGATTGATAGAGAATCTCACTCATTATTATGTTCATTGTCTACATTACCTACAATAGTCAAAGAACAGCTCACACGTGAAATGTAGTCTACATGTTTAGGGGCGTAAGATCGTCTCTTTCTCTCTCTCCTTTTTGTCACGTTCTTTAGACGTCAATATTAAGTCCTACCATTGTGTGGCCTTCTTTCTGCCCCAGAACAGCAAAACTGCAATTGCACTATCAACTGCGACACGCACTGACCTAAAGACTGGCAGGTTTTCTTCGGACGTCACTGGCGCATGTACCAGCAGCTGTGGGACGCCGAGAGCAAAGCAAGAAGATGCACCGCAACAAGCAATGGAGGGATTGCCCTTGAGATTTCGACTAACAAAAAATCATAAAAGTCACGAAGCTCAAACTTGTATTTTTTGTCCTCATAAATTTCATTTAAAACTCATATCAAAGATTTATAATTAGTGAAAGCGTTTCCCATTATTTTTTAATTATTTTTCAAAAAGGGTGTAACTGTGACATTGATTTTTCGGTTCTCCTGTGGCTCAACTTTTTTTTTCCTATCACAGTTCTGGCCTCTCCATACCTCCTACCCGGCCTGGGTTCTCTTTTTTTTTTCCTCTGCACAACTGTTACCAACTCCCACAACCACCTCTTTCCCACCACCACCACCCCTCGTCTTCTCGTCAGCACAGAACGCTCCCCCTCTATCACATATATTCATCAGCACTCACATCCTCTTTGTCGCTTTTCCTCTGACTTCACAACCATTTCCTCGCAATTCAATTTTCACTCTTTGCGCCTCTAATTCTATTTTCTGTTTTCCTCCTGTACTTTTCTTTCCTAGATACGCCCACCAGGCACAGACATCTATTTCCTGCATACCCCACATTCGTCACACTCCATCAATAACCTCTCGGAGCTATTTATCATCGGGTCGCCCTTCGAGAGAGTGTCTGCCTGTTACTTACCAGTTTTGCAGCCGCAGATTTTTGTATACTTGTCTCTAATATCCACCCCCCACATTCTTACTCTTCATCTTTTCCTTTCAAAGCCAAAACATTTTGATAACACCAATTATGGCCTCCCCTCAACCGCCGGCTGCCCCTACCAACGGTAGCTACTCCCAGCAAGCTAACCCCCCGTCTTTTCCCACTAACCTGACTCTTGCCTCTCCTACAGGCGGGTACCAAAACCAAACTACTTCTCTACATTCCGAGAGCAACACTGGCAATTCCGATGTTCCTAAGGACGAAGTTGGCTGGTATTTTGTTGAACAATATTATACCACCCTAAACAAGACTCCTGAGCGTCTTCACGTAAGTTTTTCCGTCATCCCCCGAGCCGGATCAAAACGGTGTTGCTAACTCATTGCACATAGCTCTTTTATAACAAGACCTCTTCGTTTGTTTGGGGGACTGAGGGTGAAAACCTCCAGCTTGCTCATGGCCGTACTGTATGTTTTCCTCGTTCCAATTTTTGAGTCAGGTGTTTTTATTCGAGGCTAATAAGACCATCAGGCTATCCAAGACAAAATTACCTCCTACGAATTTAACGACTGTAAAGTCCGTGTTTCGAATGTGGACGCTCAGTCATCAGCCGATGGTGGAATTGTGATCCAAGTTCTTGGCGAGATGAGCAACAACGGTCTTCCAAACCGCAAATTCTCACAAACTTTTTTCCTGGCCAAGCAGCCCAACGGATACTATGTTCTGAATGATATATTCCGCTACTTGAAGGATGATGAAGACACCGAAGAAGGCGAATACGATGAGTATATAGCTGAAGAGGTTGCTGAAGATGCCGAAGTCGCAGAAGCCATTACTGAGGAGGTTATCGAAGCAACAGAAGATATGAGTTTGAAGGAAACCACAACAACTGAAGTTGAGGTCGAGGTTCAAGAAAACAAAGTCACTGTTGAAGAGACAGCCACGATCGAACCAGCTTTGCCGATTCCAGAGACTCAGGGACTCCCGCCCCCAATCAATGGGAGCGCTAATGGTTCTTCGGTTGAAACATTAGAAGAACCCGAGGTCGAAGTTCAGCCGGATCCAGAGCCAGAGCCGGAACCGAAGGCTGAAGAACCTGCCGTTCCCCCGGTAGAAGCAGTCGCTGATGAGCCTGCTCCCCCGGTCATTGAGGAGAAAAAGCCAGCCCCGGTTCCAGAAAAAGAGCCCGAACGCAGAGCAGTTACACCTATTCCCGCTCCTCCTCCAGTTCCAGCAGGTCCTCCGAAGCCAACAACTTGGGCTCTTATTGCCAAATCAGGGAATACTGGCGCACCACCGGCCATCCCCCAGTCTGTTACACCTCCACAAGTCCAACAGGCCCAGCAGACGCAACCACCTCAGGTTCAAAATTCCACCACCCCCGCTACTTCGAGTACTGCTTCGAGTGCTACCCCAGGCACTCCGACAACTCCTCGTGGCGGCTCTCAATGGCACATCACAGAAAACAAGCGTCATTCTAGGCCAGCACCTATATCGGCCAATGCTTCTGCTGGCCAAACTCCTGCATACGTTAGGAATGTCACTGAAGGTGTTTCAGAACGGGCACTGGAAGAGGCTTTGACTAAGTTTGGACTATCAGGACGGGTTGAGATCATCAGACCAAAGGTGAGATTGCTTCCCCATTTTATCTCAGAGTTGATGACTAATTTCGTTCACAGAATTGTGCCTTCGTTGAATTCGAAACACCAGCTGGGTTCTCTGCTGCTAATGCCAGCAATCCTCACAAGATTGGTGATGCTAATGTCTGTGTCGAGGAGCGTCGCCCTCGTGGCTCTGGCTCTGGCTCTGGCCCTGGGTATTCAGGAGGTCGTGGCCCTTTTGGTAACAGAGATTCGCGCCCAGGAGGGCAGGGTGGTCGTGGATTCTCGTCACGTGACGGTTCGAGAAGCGATGGTGGACGAGGATCCAGAGGTTCTAGGGGTAACTACAATCAGGCACGAGGAGGCGCTACCGGTAGACCAGGAAGCAGTACCCCCACTACCTCAAGCTAAAAGTTCTTTGTTTCTTTGATAGTGGGAGCAAAGTATGTTTTTTTCTACCCGACGGGGTGCTGGTGAGGCTAACACTCAGGCTCAGGGATTTAAAGTCTTGTTAGAGCTTAGCCCTCTGACAAGCAACCGCAGTCTATGGGTCCTGTAGCAGCGATAGCTAACATCAAATGTTTAGATCCTAGGTTCTCTATTTCCACTATTATTGTCCTATTTCCATTCACTCCTTCGTTGGTTGCTTTTTCCCCCTTACCCTAAAATGGGCATTGTTTCTGTTGCCATGATTCATCTCATGATTTTCATGTTTCCCAGTTTGGTTTCATTGTTCATTCTTATCTCATTAGCCTGGGGCCAATTCACCCAGACTACCCTGTGTCATTGTATTTTCTTTTCTTCCGTACTTTATCATGATCAGGAGCGTAAATTCGCGGTTCTTCTCTCTTCGTATTTGCTCTAGGGGCTATCAGATGCAGGGTTTGCATAACCGGGGAACGGGTCCTCGGAAATGGGTAACGAGTTTTCTAGGGTTATCGCCGACGGGGTGGAAGAAAAGAAATAGGGATTATGATTTCTATCTGCTATCAGGAAAATGGGGAATGGAAAAGTAATGACTGTTATTGTGCCTATATCTGCCACCTGCTCTTAGTTCGGTCTCCTCTCCTCCTCCACCTCCTCACCTCCTCCTCTATACACACTTGCATCTTTATTATGCGCGCGTTTGAAGCGTTCTCTTCACTTCCTTTAAAAAAAAGTTTATAGTTCGTGCCTTCTGTTCCAACAAAAATGTTTTCCCGTCAACCATCCCTATTTTTCTCTCTATTTTGGCTCCCATTTTCTCTTATATCTTCATCCTTACCTTTATTTTATTTACTCATTTATTTTTCCATTGTGCAGAAATCATGCATGGTCTGGTCATGTTCTTCGGTGTTGCGATTCTCGGGGGTTCACCTACGATCAATTTGACGTTCTTAGATGAGCTTTTATCATGTAGTTCATCGCAATAAAAAGTCTACTACCGGTATGGTGCCACACTCGTCGTACCCTCCAGCAGGTGTGCCATAGCTTAGTAGTTATCCAAGTTAAAGTGCACGATGATTCAAGCACTAATTAGTCCCGACAATCTTACAGCGCCACACAGGGGGAGGGATTTCCTGCTTAACGCCCAATCGGATCGAACGCCTGAGATGAACTACATACCGGTACTCGAGTACTAACTTTAGTACTAGTACACTGCTTCGGAAAAGGGAGAAAGACAGAAGGAAAGAACGATGAACCAGTGCTGTGCAATGCGCAGTGAGTTGGATCGATGCTCTTCTTCGAGTGGAACCATCATGCGGTCGTCCACTCACTGACTTACCGCATGATATGATGGTGGTAGTGGTGGGTTGAAACAGACATACTGCCGGAAACCCCTAGATCTTGCTCTCTCGTACCAATCACATTTATAATTTCTTTATAGAATGCCAGCGAAAACAGGATTCAATTCAATTCAGAGCCAGAGTAGTTTCTTTAGTGCGGGGAGTGATTGCAGGGCCACCGGTTTCCCCCTCCTTTATATTCATTTCTAGCGGCTCTTTCTGTTGTGCGAGAATGGTGCTGTGCGGGTACCGTACTCGAGTAGAGTTCATGGACTATTGAGGAGGAACTCTCGCTCTGCTTTGCGCCCAGGGTAGACAGCGAATCAACTGGGGCTTGGCTCAAAGTTTCTTAGGATTTCATTGGAGGACCAGATAACTGAATGCGTCCCGATTGTTAACCTAGCACGCAGCAAGCACCTCCTTGGCGGGATTGAGAAGCTGCTCGCCCAGCGCGACCTGCGTACATGTTGCCTACATCTTTGAATTCCCCTATGTAATAAGCCCCTCAACAATACAAGTAACGTGCCCACCGCTCCTCTCCACCTGCTCCTCAGTTGGGACTTCCTCGACACAACCACCTCCACCACCTCTCAATAACAACACGAAACAAGATATTTACCCCCAACTCCTCGCTAACAAACATCAGGGCCGAGTAATCTCAGTAGTTGTTCCGACGCTGTGATCAAGTTCAGCCTCCTACTGCCGCGTCAGCCAACAGGTACCCCGCTATTACTAGACAACTCCCGCTTGCAGCAGCTACAGCAATAATATCATTACCTTACTATTCCCAGCACCTTCACCCCGCAGTAGCAGGGAATCAATAGTTATGAGGCCTACCTCCTCCGAAGCCATGCACACAGGTCTTGTAGATGGCAGATCAAGAAAGTCGTCTGCTGCGGGTCAACAACAACGCCCGGTGACTCCCGGTATTCCCGGCACTAATACACCCGGAGAGGAACATCACCAAATCCATCCATCCGCTCCCATAACTTACTTTTTCGCCGACGAGGCTACAGTCGCTGCTTCCACGGCCAGTGGATCGGCTAATTCGAACTTTGGCGTTAGGAGTTTTGGTGCTTCTGTGGAAGAGTCGGATCTGCGCTTTGGGAAGCGGCCGTCGCTTGCGGAGTATTCTAGAGGCTCTTACACTGAGAGTGGAGAAGGGGTGGATGTCAATGGCAATGAGAATGGCCAGGCAGACGAAGACGAAGAGGGCGAGGGGGGTGACCACGAGCTTGATGAACGTTCGATAGCTTCGTTTCAGTCATCGGCTCACCCTGAGTTTCGCCCACCTCACGGACTTCTTTCTGTGCCTCTGACACCTATCATGGGCCCTCAGTCAGATCCCGAGTCTCCGCGCAGCGCTTCTGGCGTTTCTTATCGATCTGAGGACATGCGCAGTGAGCAGGGCGCAGAATCCTGCGCTAGAAGGCCGAGCTTCACCTCTACAAATGATCGATCACAAGAAACCCTCGATGCCCCGCAGCTTATCATGCCTGAAATTACAATACCGAGCAGAAGGCCTTTCACCGATAAAGGGAAGAGGATAGGGAAGCTGAAAGTTCTGATTGCAGGGGATTCTGGTAGGTAGCATTTCCTCCACTTGGTATCCTAGAAAGGCAGCTAACCGAGTATATCAAGGTATTGGCAAAACTTCTTTAATCAAATCTATCGTTCAAGTTTGTGAAGATATTGTACACGTCGATCCTATATCCACCAACAGCTCCCAAACAGGAGTCCGCTCCGGACCCTCATACTACGCAATCAACGGCCGTTCCAATGGAGATAGCACCAAGGATATCACAGAGGTTTACGCGAGCACCCGGCCTTACCCACACTGGTGGTCAGAACTTGACGACAGCAAACTACTTAGGAAGAGAAGGTCTAAATCTGGAATAGATGACCAAGTCATTGAGAGAAACCTTTGCTTCGTGGACACGCCGGGATACGGTGTTGGTACATCTGTACGAAGCTTTTTTATTACTCATCTCCCATATCCCATCAGCTGTATTGAGGGCTGACCTGGCTATTTATAGTTCCTTGAATGTGTCGAGCCTGTGGTCAGATATGTCGAAGGCCAGCTAGAGCGCACACGCGGCATTGTGAGCGGCAACAGTGGAGATCTACTTCCTTTACTTTCGGGCGATGGAACCCCACAGGTTGATATTGTGTTTTATGCTATTCTTCACAGTAAGACATCCTCCGATGTATTCTGGTTGATCATTGCTAACTTTATGTTCTTCTAGGGGTTAAACCTGTGGATATCGATTTCATCCGTCGTCTTTCACCCTTCACTAGTGTTTTGCCCATTATTGCGAAAGCAGATACTTTAACACCCCAACAAGTTCAGAACCTTAAGCTCTCGATATTGAATGATCTTCGCAGCGCAGGAGTGCGTCCGTTTCTCTTCGGAAAGACGTTTCCTGATGTCTCGAGGAGCATGTCTGAAAACATGCCTTGTGCACCTTTCGCCATATCATCGGCTCTTTCGAGCGACTCGGAGAATATGGAAGCCAGTTTGCTTATGTCACCAGACTATGTAGCACCTTTAGTCGGCTCTGAGCTTTCTGAGCTGGTCAGCCACGTGTTTGATCCGGATAATATCGCTTGGCTAAGACATGCATCTGCAAAGAAGTACATTCAGTGGTCTAATAGCGTTGCCGCATCAAATCATTCATCGTCTTTGACACGCTTCAATTCCACCCCCGGCTCACCAAGATCTATAAGGAGTACATCGGCCTCTGTGTTGCTTTCTGCGAGTAATTCTAGTCTAATACATATTCCCGATTCAGGTTCACAGGTAGCAGCGAATAACTTTGCGCTGGCAAGAGTTGCAGACCATACTCAACGGGAGGAGAGGCTAGCCCAGGTACGGCTTACCCGATGGGCCCACGACCTGCAGCGTAGTCTCAAATCGGAGCGCGAACGCTACGAGCGACTGGCAAGAGGGGAACGCGCCATTTGGCTCACCGAGAGATTGGGAGAGTGTATTGCCGATGGCCAGTTAGTACCTGCATCAATGGCCTTAGCCAACAAGTACGCCGCAGTTACGGATGCGCAGGATGGAATGGTTAATGCCAGGGATCCACTCGGCCTCCTAGCTCTCAATGAGAATATCCGGCGGAAGGCTATTCGGCTCTTGAGGATCGCTGGATACGGTGGTATTGTGGGCTTTGTGAGTCTGTGGGTCTTGAAGCAATCCGGTCTTGTGAACTTCCAAGGGTGGGCCGCTCTTCCGTCAAACAGAGGTTGAAGCGATATGTGTGCATTCCTTTCATGAGTTTCCCTTTCAACCTTCTATGATTTATGTCGGTCTTGGTAACGCGGATGAGGAGCTGTGTTCTTTTTTCCATTTGTTTTCTTTTATCATGCAGTTTGTTAGGTTCCGCTAGTCCCTCACTCCTATGTACCTATCCCTCTCACATCTCACCCCTCCTGGGAACGCACAAAAAGGGATTATCACTTTATCTTTTTAATTGCTCTAATCAAGATTATTTTTTTCTTCCTTTCCCTTTTTCCTCCCGCAAAGCTTGAGCAGCTTGCGGGGGGGTAGGAGATCGTTTGGGGGTGATGGGTCAAGGAGGATAAAGTCCCTGATTTGCCATATTTCTTCTCTCGCTCGATTTTCTCCTAATTTTATCTGTCTCCTCATAGAGTGGATTTCCGGCTCGTCTAGAGGATGCGATATGATGGCTTTTGACGTTTACAGGTTTGTTTCTCTGTATCCTCTAAGGTATTTCCCGAGATGCGTGTGAATAGTTGTGCTATGCTATGGGTTTTTATGAGTTGACCTGGTTGAGGTTCGGTGAAATTGTGAGCACTGCCGTCGCTTGAAGTGTGATCATGCCCACTGTAAATTTACCTGTCCTGTAAAAGCACATGACACCAGTTCCCAACCCTGACATCATTCCGCATGACTAATTCCCACGAACCAGTTCATCTCAACCCCACCAACTTCTGTGTTACGAGTAGAATACGGTAGACCCAACCCGAACCCCGCCACCAGAGAGCCTCATTCATCAACAACAACTTCACCACAAACCCCCACCAAAATGCCACCACCAACGCACTACCCAAAAATAACAATAACCTACTGCACGCAATGCAAATGGCTCCTTAGTTAGTTATACATCATATCCATACCCACCTACCCCTCCCTCCCTCCCTCTTCTTCTTCTTTCAATCTCCAAAAACTAAACAAAACGCCCTTCTTCTTCTTTTTCCCCCGCAGGAGCAGCCTACTTTGCCCAAGAACTCCTGAGCACCTTCCCAAACCTGGGCGAGGTATCGCTACGACCGGCGACCGGCGGTGTCTTTACGATAGAGCTGTTCATGCTGAAAGAGGGGACCGACGATGGCAATGATGATGCTGATGCTGGGGCCGCGAAGCTCCTGTGGGATCGGAAGCTGCACGGTGGGTTCCCCGAGGTTAAGGGGTTGAAGAGGGCTGTTAGGGATTACGTTCAGCCGGGGAGGGGGTTGGGGCATGTTGATGGGCATGTAAGAGGGGAGGGGGATGTCGTGGGAAATGAGGGGGGTGGGGATGGGGATGGGGACGCTGTGGAAAGGGAGGAGGAGGAGGAGGCGTGCGTTGAGTGCAAGTAAACTAAACCAACCAAGTGATATCATGATAATATCATGCATACCGGGACTTATATAGAACGTTTACATACACTTTGGACGGGAGGCGATTTGCGGTGGAGGGGGGAGGGGGGTTGTTTGGTAAAATAAAACTGGATGAGCAAGAGGCTGGAAACGCGCTGAAGGTGAAGGTTTATATATATATATATATAATTGCCCAGTTCACCACGGGTGGAAGAAATTGTGGGGAAGAATTCAAAAAAAAAAGGGGGGGGGGTTTTGCTACGGTATGATGGTTATGATATATCCCCGTAGGGGAAATTATTATGGGAGAATATTTATATTGCGAGAGAGTCCTTGCCTAGTCTAGATGCCCACGGCTCCGTACTGTACAAGCTCCAGGAAGAAGCCTGAAATAAATATATAACACTTCAGATAGGCTAAATTTTTCCAAAAAAATAATCTAAAGCTGAGTCTTTAAGATATCTATAGAAATATGAGGGCCCAAAAACATGCCAGTTTTGTGTTTTGACCTCTGTCTGGTTATCAAATGACCCCTATTGGAGGGGATATATAACGCGAGTGAGAGTCCATGAAGGTGTTTCAATTCACATGGCATGGCACAGTATGATATACCGGTAAAGTGGTTAAAGATTCAAGGGATAGGTATAGCTTTAAAAAAATATTTTAGGGAAAAATGGAAAAGAAAAAAAACATAAAGTATCCCGTTTCCCACCAATCGGTCGTAATTGAGAAAGAAATCCTAGGAAACTTAAAGCTTCATCAATCGTCCCTTCGCCGCTGCCACCCCCACCACGCTTCATTTCAACCCAGAGACTCATAGCTGTCGCAAACATAACAAATGAATGACCTGCTGAAGAACAAATGAATGAAAGGGGAAACAAAAAAAAAGAGCAACCGCCTTTTTCAATACGTTACTTGGTAATCCCATCAATACTTTTCTACCCCCGAATCTCCCGTAAACCCACCGTCGCCCCCTCTAATACCCCCAAGTGAGAAAGATGAAGAAGAAAAAAGCACAACAGCTTAACGCCTTGACCCCCAACTGCCCCCGCTCCCCCTCTCGCTGCTCTCTCCCTCCTTACTTTCTCCTGCAAGGCGACGGCGTGGAACCCACTTGTCACTCTTTGTCTTGTCAGTCTCTCCACCGCTGGCCGGAGAAGCGGGGCGGTCTGGCTGCCGCGCACGGGGAGGTCTATAAACGCCCGGCTTGGGCGCAGCGGCATCCGGAGATGGAGCGGCTCTACGTTCGGCAGTGCGGTCGGCGAGTTGAGGTGGGACAGGGATATCCTCCTTCGGAAGGGTCCTCGGAGCGAGGTTCAGCGTCCTGCGCTCACCAGCAGGCGCTGGTGATGCGCTGGCGCTACCTCTGTCTCTTTCCCTATCCCTAGCTCCATTCAGAGGAGGTGCAGAGTCGCCGGGCCTCTTGACGGCTTCGCGGTCACGCCAGCCACCAGCCTTGGCGGGAACCCAGGCTCGGGGTCCCGGCAGCTCCGCGGCAGGCGCCTCTTCAACAAGGGGAGCTCGCCGGAGGCTCTCGCGCTCCGCCCTCTCACGAGCCCTGCGTTCTTCGGCTTCCTGCTCACGTTGACGTTGTTTGGCGGCACTCTCGTCAAGTTTCCTATAGCGCGAATTAGTATCACCACCTCCAGCTAGCTTTAGCGTAAAAGAGAGCCTACCTCCGCTCCTCGTCACGCTTCGCCTTCTCCTCCGCCATTTTAGCACGTAGCTCTGCTTCTATCCGGACCCTCTCCTCTTCCTCCTTGCGAGCCCTCTCCTCCTCTTCGACCCTTCTTCTCTCAGCGGCTTCCTCTTCCTTTCTCTTCCGCTCCTTAGCAGCACGGACTTCCTGGCGTCGCTTCTCCATCTCAACCTCAAGCTGCTTCTGAGCAGCCTTACGTCTCGACTCGAATTCTTGATGCCTCTGTTGCTTAATATCGTCCCTGAAAGTCTCATAGACAGGCACAAGCCTACTGAGTCGTTTCTTCAGTGCGACTGCCTCCGCATGTTGTCTCTTGGAACTTTCAAGCGTAATTCGCCTCTTCTCCTCATACGCAGTCAGATCCTCTGCCCTCTGCCTCTCCAAGTCCTTGGGCAAAACGGTAACCTCCTCACGACGGAAGGCTCTCTCGAGATGGTCAATCCTCTTCCCAGTTATCCTGAGTTTCTCGGCCATTTCCCGCTTCTCCTTCTCCAGCTGGGCTAGTTTCATCGCTCTCAACTGATTGCTATCAAGATCCTCGAGGTTCTCGACATCAACCCTAGCACCAAGTGAAAGCTCGTCGAGTTGTTTTTTGAGTTCCTCTTTTCGAATCTTCTCCTGCTCTTGCTTCATTCTCTCCAACTCGCGCTTCTTCTGTTGGTCTGCGGCACGGGCGGCCTCAGCAGCACGAGCTTCTTCCGCTCTAAGCAGACGCTGCTGAGCCTCCTCTTTCTCCTTCTTGAGGAGAGCGCTCTCGGCAGCCTCTTTCTTCTTCTCGATGATGGCCCGTCGAGCCAGCGTCTCCTCGTGCTCCTCCTGAGCACCGGCTTCGGCCCTAGCATAGGCCGCGGCCTTAGCCTCCAAACGGTACTGCTGGAAATCGGGATCGACATGTGAGCAAGTGAGATAGAGCGCTTTTGCGAGTCTAGAGAGTTGACTGCGAACGATCTCCGAAGGGGTGCTCTGAAGTTTCTGGACGGAGCCCGTCTCTTTTTCGGCCGATCCAACCACCGAGCCAGGGTGCAAGGGCTTAGTGGACGAGAATATATCGGATTCAAACGTGAGAACACCCGCGGCATGGTCAATACGAATTGACAAATCTCCCTTCTTGCACCCATTCATAATAAACTTCTCGATGATGGAAGGTGTAACCTCAAACGGCTCGGGGAAGGAGGCAAGGTTAATGACAAAGCTCAGCTGAACGGTATCATAAACCTGAGAGAGCTGTTGGAATAGTCTGGTGAGGATGACCTGTTGGAGTGGGATAACATAGGGCTTCATATCGGGCTCGGCAGCAACCTGAACCAATATAGGGGAGATCTTCTTGCAAATGCTCAGAGGATGGAAATCAACCTCAAGGATAGTATACAGATCCCGGATTTCTGGTCTAGCACGCTTGAGAACGCCCTTGCTAATTGCATCTTTGAACAAGGCAGCCCTAGTAGGAGCTCTACCCATTCCAAGGAGATTCGTCAAGCGGGTGTTCTTGTTTCTTTTTGCTTCATCAACGTCGAGAAGGGCACCCTTGGATCGGGCCTGACTGATCACCGGGATGGAGAGAGCAGCAAGGAGATAGAGAGAAGCTGCGCGTGAGAGATCTGCATCGGAGGCAGCGGGGAAGTCCTTTTTCAGCGAAGCAGACCCAGCAGCAACCTGAGCAGCGCTGGTCCGAAGCAAATTGTAGTACCTGCTCCAGGCCGCAGCATGGAAAAGATAATTGTCGGAAACCAAGAAGATCCTAGTCAGCTTCTCGTAGTAGTTGGCCATCATAACGTTCTTGGCAGGTCTCTTGCTCAGGTTGAGAAGGGTGTGGATATCCTCCACGGAGCGGAAAGCCTCCTGCCATAGCTCGAGTTCGACGGCAACATTGAGTTGTTGGAAGCGGGTATCAAGATGGCGCTGGAGGGTATCGGGGTCATTCAAGTTTATGGCGTGCATCTGGGTCGAGTATTTCGCGGCATTCTGAACATGATTTCGGAGAAGCTCGCAGAGTCTTCGGAACTCGGTCTTCCGGGTATATTTCAAACAAAACTGAAATGCCTGCAAGGCGGTGCTCTGATACATAATCTCAAGTCGAGCATTATTCCGGAGGATGTCGAGAACGGTACGGTAAGTCTCCCAAAGAAATTTCAACCATGGCGTGACAACAGCTCGGTCCGTTCGATCCCGGGACTGTTCGCCAGAAACTGTGGAGAGGAGAATAGACTCTGGTGTCTCGGAGGCCTCGAGGTCATCGATGGCATCTAGAGTGATCTGCTCGGCCCGCTCTTGGGCTTCGGTAACCTTAGTCTCAGCAAGTTCGATGAATTTACGGAGAACCATCTATAGAACATCAATCAGATATATCATCGAATAGGCAAGCAAGCAGCACAACGCCATCCACGAACCTCAATCGTCTGGACACTACTATTCTGAGCGATATTCTTGTATTGATAGAGCCCATCCTTTGCCGTCTTTCCTTTTCTAAGACTAACACAGAGCTCCACGAAGAGCACCATGACGGGCTCCAGTGAAGCGATGGGCGAAAGTCGTGATCGTTTGGCGGTGACATGCTCGTGGAGAAGTTCAAGCGCGCTCAAATCCTTGTTGACAGCAACAAGTTCTTGCGCTCGCTATGATATTTGAGGGGGGGGGGGTGGTTAGACTTGTAGAACAAACAATCGAGGAGAGAATGATTGCGGGGTACAACAAGGAGGAGGACAAACCTTGAGAACATTCTCAGGCTTCGCATGAGGAGGTGGGGGCATTTTCGTAAATTAGAGCTAGCCGATGCCGATGCCGAGTAAAAGGCAATTTCACGACAGGAATTGGTAATAAGGAAATTGCAGTGATAAGAAATCACTGATAGGTTCAACTCTGCGGTTGAGAGTAGTGAAGTTGAAGTGGGGAGGAAGGCAAATTTGGGGTGGGATGCCGGATTAGTTTTTTTTTTATTTTTAGTTTTTTTTTTTTTTGTTCCCGCTTAGTAATTTCCTAAAGCGGAGATGCAACTTACTAATGACATTATTTTATCCTCTTTTTTATTTTTTTGTTTTGGAAGGTCGAGTGTGACTGCGGAGGTAACCACTTGGTGCGGCACAAAAGCTTTGTGTGCAATGCCTCCGCCAAGACAATCGGATGATCCCACCCATGGATCAGAAAGTCGATGCTTCAAAAGTTCCCCTCAAAGCGGCAGTTCGAGGCCATGAAGGGTCCCCCAAGTCAGATTTTCCTCTCCATACCGTACTCGACATTCTGTGTGCCCCCCGGAAATTTGCATTTGTGTTCGGGCCGGCATAAGATTCCCTCTCACCAAGTAATGACTATTGGAATAGACTTGATGTTGCGTTGATTTATTGTTGCATCGTTCCCTGGGTACGAGTACCGTACGGTACAGTACAAGCACGGGTACGGTACGGTAATGGGGTGTTCACACTTTCCAACGGTGCGTATTCTTGCAATAGGAATGCACACATTGTGGACCACATATGCATTCCTGCACATGAATGTTTCCCTTTTACCCCCCTCCATAAGCAGTGCCTTGTTTCCTTTCCTTTCTCTGTGTGGTTGTGTTGTAACCGGCAGTCTGCTGCACAGAGCATAGCCACCGTAAACATTATTATCATAGAGGCATAGTTGTATGATTCTACCGGCACCATTCCATGAGCGCTCTGCTACTGACTTGACGTATTATGATGACAAAAACCAATGAAGCAACTTGCCAGCAATGGACGAGGTGAGCTTCCACCTGCGATACAGATGGAAAAGTGGAGCTATGGGGGACCGGAGAGGGGGACTCGGGACGCATGTTGTTTTGAACCTTGTTCCCTCCTAGTTGCGGGCTCAATCAACAGCTTACCAGTACGTGTACAGTACTCGATGAATGGGACGGAAGGAAGGGTCAGCAGCAGCCTCCTTTCTGTTTCTTTTCTTTTCCGCTGTCCTCGCGAATCTCACAAGTATCTGGACAGCATGATGCCAAGTCCCACCAAAAGCGTAGATCCTTGGCGCCGGGGAGATCATGGGAATTTGGAGGCATACGGTACGAGTACGGTAGTCGGGGTGCCGCTATCATACTCTATCATGGTCCGGTGCGACAAATAATATTCGCCGGGCACACCACCACCTCTGTAGGAAAACTCCATTTCCGGAGGTGGTGGAATCATTTGTGAAGCCCACATTTTTATTTATTTTTTTCTCCCTTTCTCACACTTTCCGCTTTCCACTTTCCACTTTTCCACACTCCGCTTACCGTACCGTATGCGCCTGCGCACATCACGTCTCGTCTTTCAGTTTGCGGGACCCGTAGTGTGCTGTATTGCTGTACTCGAGTACCGGTACTCGTATTGCTTGGTACAGATAGAGTAGTACCGTAGGGTACAGGACGGGTACAGCACCTAGGAGAATCCGTCTGATTCTTTAATCTTCGCTTGCTACCTTGCCCTACATTGCCTCCGGGGTGCAGTGACATTTTCAACACCCCTGAAAAGAAATAGTTGTTTGGGTCTGGGGGTCCTCGCCCACTGCCCGCTTGCTTTTGTTTGCTTTGCTTGCTTGCTTTGCTTGGTTGATGGATTGCCGGTGGCTTCCCTCCTTGCCTGCTTGCAAACTTGGCTGCCTGCCCTGCTCTTGCCCTACCACAAACCAACCCGCCCAGCTCTAAACTACTCTCTCTGTAATCAACAACCCTAAGGACCTTTGTCCAAGTAACCAACATCTGCAGTGACAAATTACTCGCAGTTATCTGGAGAAAGTCTCATCGCATCCAAAGAAGAGAAGAGCAGAGCAGAGCATCCATCCACCCATCCGCCCAACCATCCACCTCGCTAACGACGAGAATACCGTGCTCGGTACGGTGCGGTAGTCTGCTGTATATCCTTCCATACAGTACCGGTATCTCTTTTCTTCTCTCTCTCTCTCTCTCTTCGGTGTTTCCAATTGATTATTTTACGCTCTGCAATACCTACGGTAAACTCTGATAAAATATCGGGGTCCAACCATTTCAAGAGAGAAAAAGGGATAGTAGGGTAAATATATATATATACCGGTATACTTGTATACAGACAGTGGTCAAGGGTGAGAGGAAGGGGGAGAAAAAAAAGCTTTGTCCACCCCATCTTTTCCCTTCCTTTCTCTTCGCTCCCTCTGAATTACCGCAACCGTTTGTATCCCCCCCTTTGCGCCGCCCCTCTCCACAACCCTTATTCCTTACGGCATTTTTCCTCCCTCCTCCCCCCCCGGTCCACACTTGCCTTTAGCGGTACCGACACTTCGCTTTCTCCTTTCTTTTCCCACCCCTTCCACCAACCCACCAACCGGCTCAACCTAGCAAAGCAAACTAGCCCAAACACTTTCTCCTCCTTCTCACCCTCTCGCTCTCATCAGCCGTACGTCGTTGCTACCTGTTTAACATCAACACTCAACCACCACCACCACCACCACCCCTCCACGCACCCCCCCTTTTCAACGAAGAAGAAGGAGGAGCATCTTTTTTTCGAGAAGGCTTTTACCCTCAGTCTTTACTCCGACCTAATCGACTTCATCCTCTCCTTCTTCTTCGTCCTCCCTCTCATCTGCTCATCTCTTCTTCACCACTATTCGTCAAGCTCCCTTTTACATTCTTTCTCTCCCTTTATTTCTGCTCTGCGCCTTCCCCTCCGCAATCGTTTACCCAACTGCGCCTCTTGACGAGATTCAACCCCCCCCCCCCTCCCTTTGGTCGGAACAAACATAAACTTCTCCACTTTCCTCATTCTTCTGAATAGTATCCTTCTTTCGGAAGCAGGTCTACTTTCATCAGCTTTATCAGATACTAATATAATCCAACGATAAAATGGCTCTCCATTCCGCCGGAGCTGTGAGGGAGAAGAAACAGACGATGGCCGAGCTGAAGTTGAGGCGATTAACGGAACTGAACGCAAGGCTGAGGGAGGATCTAGAGAGACCGCGAGTAAAAGTTTCTGAAGCGTGCCACTCGTATGTTTGCTCCTTCTTTGATTACCGTACCCTACCGCGTTTGTTTGAAAAATCAATTTTCATCAAACCTTTTGAATTAGTACTATTTGCGCAGGATCGCGTCTTTTTACTTTTTTCCCGTCGCCTCTCCTTATCGAAATCCTTTACTAACAATCATATTCAGAATGATCGCATACATAAGCAATACCAAGGACTTTATGGTTCCTTCTACATGGGGTCAAGTTAGTTTTCATCTCTCTCCTTCCCTGCTATCTTCACACAGGGCTACGCGTTATTCAAACGCAATTGCGGCACAACGCATTCAGCCTCTTGGTTGATACTACACCACGTGTATCCACTATTGAGACGAGATTCTAACTTTTTTGTCCAAATTACAGGTGGATAAACGCGAAGATCCATATGCACCAATAACAAATGGGCCTAGCTGCTGCGTCATCTGCTAGGTACGGCAGGGATATAAGCTGCGACGGAGCTCATGCAATGCCTCATCACACCCGTCATCATTTCCCTTGAACCTCGTTCCTGTCGATTGATGAAAAACAAAAAAACCTCTTATTCAACCTCGTTTCCTTTTTCTTTCTTCTTCCTTCAGGCCATTAGATACCTCGAAACCAATTCTTCCCTCCGTCAGCTCAGCACCAGCACGGCGACCCGGCAACCTCGAACCGCATATCTACTAACTTCTGTTGGGGCAGTAAACCATAGAGTCTGATGAAAATTTATGTCTGGATTCTTGCCCCTTGTTGTCGCCTCTTCTTAATTCTGTTGCCTTTTGGTCGATAGTTGGGCTTTTATTTTCTTGCTTCATGTGAAATCAGTCTTCTCTAGCTATAGTCTACTCTCGGAGGCAGGGGTTTACGGAGGTCTTTCCAGCAATTTACTAGTGAATAGGGAGTCAAAAAAGGTGTTCTTTTCATTTACTTTATTTTTAACTTTTTTTTTTAGTGCTCGGGTTTTTCACAATCTTCACCTTCGTCTTTAGGTCCTGTTTCTCTCGTATTTTATACTCCTCCCACTTCTAGTGTCACAGAATCTGTCTTTTTGCGAATATATACCAGGTCTTTCCAACTTTCTCTTGGTTTTCTTTCTTTCTTGTCCTTACCGGCCCTGGTGTATTCTTCTTGAAGCAACTTCTTGGCGGGAGGTGTTCTCTTTCCTTTTTCTTGAAGCTTTCTTGAATACCTTACTGTTGACTTGGCGTGTTCTCCCTTTTACGTTCCGATAATTCCGCGCTGGTCCTACCCACCCACTTGGCCGGATTGATCGAAAGGCAAACGGATCAGCAATACCCAGGGACTTTTTAACCTTTCGTCGACTAGGCCGCCTGTCAAACTTTCGAGTCGGATTTTACTAGGTCGGATTTGTCGTCGTCCCCGTCAGGAGGGATCACAAGTCAAACGGAGTACAGAACGCTAAAGCAGAGGGGAGGGGGGAGGGATGAAAAGAAAAAGGCTATTACCATCGTCCTCGATGAAAGTGATTTTTGTCTGGAGCGAGTGAGAATGTGAGAGAAGGTGAGGTTTGTGAGATAGGCTGGCGGGCTCTGCTATGCTGTTCTTATATCGACTCATCCTATTATTATTTCCATCTTGCACCTTGTCTGTTTGCCTGCCTGCCTATCTCGTGCTTACCTGCTTGTGATTTATTCTATCTATCTACGGGGAGTTGGTTCTGAACATGTTTCTGTCTATTTGTCATATTTCCCAGGTCTATCTCCTTTGTTCCCTGCCCTTAAAGCCTAACTCTTTTTCCGCCTGAAAAAAAAAAACCATTCTTTTACTACCCACTATCTTTCTATCTGTCTCTACTGTTGGTTGGTGGATGGGTACAGAGTGAATGTCTGTAATGCTAGGATACCAGCTTTCTTTTTTTTTTTCTCTTTGCTATATATCGCTTATGGGGAGTGTAGGGGGGGGGGGTGGAGGAAGGAAGGAAGTGGGCCCTTGAATGGATGGACGGATGGACGGATGGAATTGATGAAGTTTATTGAGGTTGTTGGTGTGCCTTGTTAATGTGAGCCACGATATAGGATACCCGCCCCGCAAATATTAGTAGCGTGCCAGGGGCTGCCGAATCTATATACACAGGTATCATACAAAGTGCTACACGTTGCCCACTCATTACTCTCGATTAACAGCGTGGAGTCGTATATTCAAGTTATATAAAATTCCCATGGTACCATGCACGTACACTACAGACAGTACCACAATTCACCCGCCCTCACCACAAACACGCACGGGGGGGGTCAGGAGGGATATTACCTACATAGGCAAGCTCATTTCGAGAACCGGATAGAAGCACAGCTAGAATACCACTACCAAGAGCCATAAAAATAAAAACAAAAACACAGTATGACTCGACCATTCAACACCACCACCACTACTACCGCCAGTCACCGCCATCAGTCAAGTAAAAGTACCTTGCATCACACACTACGGTAGAAGCACACACCCAACTCACAACCACCGCCCCCCCGGCAGGCAAAAAAAACAACCCACCCCCCCCCTTCCCCGCGGAATCCGGGAACACGATAGTCCAAGTCCACTGGTACAGGGTGAGTAAGTGAGTAAAGTTAAGTGATTTCGTAGAACTTCTTTCCCCTCTTTCCTTCCTTCCTTCCTTCAGAGTGAATAATATAATAAGCACAAGTATGATATGATACCCTCCCACCATCATCACACTCTTGGTCATAGTTTTAGTTGGCATAATAATAATTATTATGATACTATACTATACTATACCCTTTTCCTTTTCCTCTTCCTTTTTTCTATTGTTATATGATGCATGGAAAAAAGGGGAAAAGAAAAAAACCTACCGAGTGATTTTTGGTGATATCAGATGGATGAAGGGAGAATGAATGATACGGTGTGATCGGGGGTGGTACAAGTACAGTAATTTAGGTAAGGTAGGTGAGTGGGGGTGGGGTGGGGTGGATGGCCTTCTCCTCCTATAATAATTATAATATTATAATCTAGCGTCAATGATCAATTCCATGGTTTTGGATTTGGACCCGGACTTTTTTTTTCTTTCTATGGTATGATGGTGGTAATTTAATACCTGCAGTATAGTTGTAGTCGCGGCATTATACGTAGTTACGCCCCGAGTGATAGTAGAGACAGTCCCGTCACTATCAGGCCCACATTAGTAGAGAGAAGGAAGGAAGGAAGGAAGGAAAGAAACGACCCTCTATTGCATCATATAAAAAAAAGCATAAATTTAATATTATTATCATCATACATATTTATAAGGTTCCCTACTCGACGTGCCTGCCGTGTTTCGTTCCTTGCTGAAATACATGATACACACACACACCCCACTTTGGCTGATCAGTATGGTATATATATAAAAAAGGATCTATATCTAGATAATAGACTGTCATTCTGGCCATTGTGATGGAGAAAGGAAGAAAAAAGAAAGAAAAAAGTTTTCAGTGGGAGGAAGGAAGGAAGGAATATAAGTTGAGCTGGCAATGATCGAGAAGGTATGATACGATTGTTGCGATATATTATATATTTCGTTTGCAAACGAAAATGCCATAAAGGTTCGGGGAATTGGGGTCTTTCTTCTTCTTCTTGCGTGCTGGATAGGGAAACTAATGGAAAAGGGTCCTGTGGGTCAAGGGATGGGATGGGGTGGGTGAGATCAGATGAGATGAGATAATTTCCATGTATAATGTTTGTGTGAATTTCAACCTTCCTTCTTTCAGTTTAAAAATCACCACTCCATAGATGGACGGACGGAATGGATGAGAGGTTGAGAGGTTGAGTAGATATCATGGATAGATATTTGTACTAATGATACAATCCGTCTCTCGTCATGGGTATTTCTAACTTGTCTGGCTTCTTCTTCTTCTCCTTCTCCTCCTTCTTCCTCTCCCTCTCCCTCTCCCTCTCCCTCTCCCTCTTCTTCCTCTTCTTCTAAAGCACGTGGATGGTGGTTGGTGGGTGTTGGGGTTGAGGCTAGTTAGTAAGTAGGTAGGTAAGCTAGGTAGGTAAAACCTGGTTTGTTAGAGCGCTGTACAGCGCCGCTAGTGTGTATAAGCGGTCTAGTAGATTAGGTCGAGTGGATGGAGCTCTATCCATCCATCCATATTCTAGAGTGGAGGGGTATGTAGAGGGGTCAAGAAAGGTGAAGGCGCAATGTACTGCACCGTACTGGACCGAACCGTACGCACGCATCTATCATGTCTGAGTAATGGAGTGCTCTATAATAATGTTCGAGAATTAGCGCTCCCGCGTTATTACTAGTGCTGTTGTAGCTCTGTGACTAACCTATGAGCAAACAATTGTGCCCGTAGGAATACCTTTATAGGGGCAGAACCACTGCGTTTCTCTCCTCCCCCTCCCCCGATCCAGGGATCTACAATATTGCACAAACAGAAATTGTCACCCATTCGCCCGTCCCACGTCACGTTTTCGGCATGCCGACTCGGCCCGTGCAGTGGAAATTACGAGCTCCATGCCGAGCACAGAAGACTTGCATGCATCGTGCAGCACCGGTATTGGTAGGAATGAAAGGGGAAATCGAAAGTGGGTGAAATGACGAGGGGTGATGATAAGGGAAGTTGTTATCGGTAGATCGGCAGGGGGGGGAGGGGGGGTGGGAACTCGTTTGGATAGGTTTTAGAAGTTATATGATCGGGGAGATAAGGTGAACTCCGCTAAGGCCGATAGGGCGAACCAACTATACTGTATAAGCAGCAAGTGCCTGGTGCGTCGCGAGTGATGGTGTATGGCTAATTCACCAGCCCATCAAGCCATTTCGGGTAACCAGGGACCGGACGAAAGCATCACAAGCACCGTACCGTATGATAGATACAGCACAAGACAGTAAGGTGATTTGCAACGCCCCCAATTTTGGTCACAGAGACCTGAGCTGGGCCCAATGAATTAGTTGAGTTTGCAGCCACGATATTGACCTCCCTCCCCTCCCTCCCTCGGTAACCACGACATTCTGGTACGATATAAGCCTTGGAGTTCGCGCAAACAACCTCCCGCAACATCCATAATGCTGAATGGCGCCATTGCTGTACACCATACCCAGTCCCTAGGCAATGGTTGTCGTACTGTACCTGTGCGTACTGTATATAGCAACCCCTCCCTCCCACCATAAGTTTCTATCCGGCCCAAAGCAGCCAGCAGCCCCGCGATCATCGTCGCAAAAGACACACTTAGCGAGCTGGATACTCGTACAGAGTGTGTCTCACAAGTGGTCGCAGTTCAGCTAAAAATCTCGCGAGACATTGGAAAGGTCTCTCTCTTTCTCTTTGGCGAACCGTGAGATTGATTTTTTTTTGTCCGATATCGTATCGGCAATGGGTGGTACAAGTTGTTGCTCTTATCTCCGCTGGTCTCCTTTCAGCGGTTACAAAAGGAGTAAAGTTATTTTTCCTTGCGTGGGCGTGGGTTTTGGAACATTTTGTTTTTTCCCATTCCGTTTAGTCGGTGGCCGCCATTGACACGGGTACTTAAAAAGGTGGCGGTGGTGGTGGTGGTTGTCTTGGTGTATTTTCGGTCGGCCCGGGCGGTTATGGGTTCTACAGATGATGATGATGATGGAATATCAAAATTGCGCTACATCCGAAATAAACCCTCCTCCTCCTCACCTCCCCTTACCATTCTTCTTCTCCTGCTCCTCCTCCTCCTCCTCTTCTTCTTCCTCCTGCTCAGCCCGCAGCAATTCCATCGCATCCCGCCCTGTCCTGTACTGTAAATAACACGGACAACCGCATAGAATCTTTCCCGAAGTCCCCTTGCTCTTCGTTTTTCAAATGCCTCAAGCCGGTCGAATACTAAACTCGACCACAAGACCACAACGCAACGTTGAGGGGTTAAGTTTTCCTCTTCCTCTCTCTTCCTCTTCCTCTTCCTCTTCCCCCCCCCCTTCCCCCGGATCTCCTATGACGAAAGCACCTGTACCCACGTGTACTTTACAAAGCAAAACCAGGTGAGGAAGAAGAAGAAAAAAGCCGTTACGGAGGTACTTGGTTTGGTTTTGGAGCGGAGCTCCCTGAAGACTAACTTAGCGGCGGCGGTGGGGCGGCAGGGTCGTTAGAGGTGGTGTGTGTGAAGTAAGAGAATTTGAAGGAAAAGAGAGGGTAAAAACAATGATGAAGGGGGTAATAGAAAAACCATATATATACCCCGTACCATACAGGTACCATCTGTATGACGATTTAAAAAGCGACATTGGTACCGTAACAAGTCTCTCTTTTTTTTTTTTACTTGTAAGCCCACATAATCGCTCAAAATGTGAGCTCTACGGTAGGGGAAATAAAGGGAGTTTGGAAAGGAAAACACGTATGATAGAAAGGGGAGGAGGCGTTATGGATAAGTTAGATAATTAGATCTGCCGTACCTACCTACCTACCTACCTACAGTACGTATTCTAAAACTGCAATGTAAGCGTGTCTACGGTAGGGGGTTGCCAAATTTACGGTACATCTTTATTTTATTTTTTTATCATCATACTTACCCACCTGCATTACGATTAGGTTAGAGTTATTTCAATGATGATGATGATGATGCTGGATTTTCGAGTGATGTTGTGTGATGTGGTTGTGGTTTCTCGTACGACGGGAAAGAAAGAAAGGAAAAGGAAAAAGAAAAGAAAAAAAAAGAAACAGATAAGGTTTTCCCCGTGTCGGGGCTAATGTCCGTGCGAAAAAGTTCTAGTTACACCGGTCTGGATTTATTTATCTACTGGTGGACAAGTAGTAAGTTAGACGAAATGAAACCCCGTGGGGTAAAGTTAGTTGATGAAGGCCATGCTAATTAACGTGCACAACAGTAAGGCAAAAAAGGAAAAGGAAAATAGGCAAAAAAAAAAGGAAAAAAAAAAGAAGGAAGGAAATGGGGGGGGGTGCGGGGAGAAACAAGTGGAGGATTTCTATTTTCATTATCAGTCATTCGTTCTTTATGGTAGTATGATGGTAGTAGTGGTGTACAAGTTACTGTACAGTTAGTTAAAAACTGCCAGATTGCTTTGCAGCCAGATAGCCCATCTCCTCCCTCCTCCAACCCGGACCAGAACCAGACCAGGCCGGGCCAGACAAGTCGTATCATATCATACCGGTACAAAAAAGAAAAAAAGAAAACTTCACGAAGTGCGGTGTGTGTGTGTACCGTACCGTAGGGCGAAGGGGGGGAATAAGTAACTTGACTGGACTTGCCCTTCCCCTTCAAAGAAACAGAGAGAAAAAAAAGCAAAACGGCTATAATACCATAACGATACGGAGGAAGAAGAAGCGAAGGATAACTATCATGAGGATGAAATATTTTTATACTTTTCGGAGACAGTGCGAAAGCGCTATTCCAGGAGCAGCGTTATGTCCATGTCCTTGCTGTGGGGGAAGAAAATAGCAATGTCGGTATGGACTCCTCTGTCTGTCTGACCCGGAGAATGTGAGAGGTCGCATTATATCTCCACTCTCCTCCTCCTCCTTCCTCCTGCTCCCTCCTCATGATAATAACAACCATAATGATATGTATCTTTTTTCTTTCCAAAGTTAGTGATCCGATGATGATATCTTATTATTATGTTCACACTGTGATGAATGGATGAATTACTCTTGCCATCCAAGGCTTGCATTGCTGCTGCTGCTGTCGTCGCTGTCGCTGTCGGTGGTAGTGGTGGTGGTGGCATCCAACCACTTGTATCATCATACGAGCGCTTCGGGAAATATCCTGTCAACCGCAAATAATTAAACTTACTTGATCCGGACTAGTTGACACTACAAGACACCGCACAGATAGCCAAAACCTGCATGTGGGGAAGAATAAAAAGCAAGAAAATGATTGGTATCGCGAAGGTCCAGGGTTGGGCTGGGGTTTTGGACTTTGGAAGTGTGACGGAGTCGAGACTGGATGGTGTAAGACACCTTTGATCCCTCGGTGGGGGAGGTGGGGTGGGTGGATGGGTGTTTTAAACCACTTGCTGGTATGGTATCATGACGTTCGGGACCGCACTAGGAGTGAGAGAGGAAGGGAGGGAGTGAGAGGAATTGAGGGCTGAGTACTTTGCTCTGGGGGAGAGGCTTTGTTGAAGGGAAGGATTCTTCTTCTGCCTTTGCTGCGAGTTAATGGAGTAGACTATTTTCCGGTTTTGTTTCTGTAGACTTGGTTACTTGATGCTGGACCGGTTATGTCCAATGGTGCCGAAAGATCGTCCCGAATACTTGTAAACGTCAGGGTCCCTTCCCCAGCATCGGTACGTCCACGAACCAAACCAAACCTTCGGCCGAGTTTTTTTTTCTTTCCTTCTTCTAGGAATTGCTTTTTCACATTATGTTTCGTTTCCGTCCTATGGGTTTACGGGTAGCGCCATAGGCGCACGCTTGTTGACTTTGATACTCGAGCACATCTACGGCGCTAGGCTGATTTGGGAAATTGTTTCGTTTCGCTTCGCTTTTGTCATTGATTATTGGTTGGTTGGTTGGATGGCGTATATCGTCATCGTCATCGGGTGGTTTGAGCTGGGGTTGGGGTGTGTGATGAGATCTTGACCGTTCGGGGATGGGGTGTCAGAAGAAACACGGAAGGGGAAGGGATGGGTTGTGCTCTTGCATTTTCATGATTTGAATGTGAGAGGAATCCAGCGGACGAACAAGCCATGCGGAATCTAGTGGAAGCTAGGCTGGTACTGTGCGAGTACTTGTTATCGCTAGAATAAAATTTGATTAACCGTGCGGAATGGGCCTTCGCTAAGACATTTTGTACAAGTATAGCTCGTTCCTTGAGCCCGTTCACCATCTGCTTGGTATCGGCGTGTGGTCACGCCCGTTGGGGTGCTTGTGGGGTTGCATGGATTGTGGTACAGTGCTGGTAGGAAGGAGGGAGGAAGGGGAAGGAGAAGCGGTTATCATGATACCGTTTTTTGAGGCGGGGGGGGGGGATATTTCAATCGAATCAATTAATGTGCTCCAAGTATGTAGGTGAACATATTTTAGCCACTGTACGGCACTGTAACTGGCTTGAGTTAACTCCAGCTCTTGTCCCATCCTGCCCGATCATATAGTGTCATCTGGAGCCCCGCCGGAGTCGCTAGTTTGTGCCGAAAGTAAATACCAATTAAGGGTCCAAGACAACAGGGCGCAAGCAGAAGGAGGGGTGATTTGGTTTAGGGGGAATGTTTTTCCGCCGGAGAGAGAGGGAAAGGGCTTATTCGGCTCTATTATATGGGCTGAACAGAGCAGTTTTGTGCGGCTGCCCTTTATCCCTTCTTCCAAGGTTGGAGTGTACATGCGGGGTGTGAATGTTTGAATCGAAGATGCCCTGAAAAGCCTGCGGTTAACTGGGAAAGGGGTGCAGGGCAGGGGGGGATCAGATATATGCCACCATTGTTGGATAATTTGTGGTAGTACGGTAGTGGGTAGTAGGTAGACCACAGTGCAGTACTCGTAGGAGAATTGGGGGGGAGGGGGGAGAGAAAACAGGAGATAAATGGGGCTTTATCATCACGTTTGGGGGCAGGAGGCGAAGGAAAGTATCACAAGTTATTAACATCTTAGGAGGGGGTTGGCTGGCAAGTATCGGAGAGAGAAAGGGTAGATTGGAAGCGGCGAACATGGGTTAGATTCAATAAAGCTTGGCCGGAGCAAAGCGATAGGCTGGCAGGCCATGTGCAGGGGTCTCGTGCAGCAGAGTCCCGGCTTGGCAACATGAGAGACATGCGTCCTCAGCAAGAACACACTCGGACAGAGCAGGAGCAAAGGTTGAACCAGGCAGCGAACAACCACCACCAACCACCTTCACAAAAAAGTGGAAAGGAAAAGAAAACCCCCAGAACTGAACGAAACCGAGCAAAGCAAAACCAAAGATGGGAAGAACAGAGCACTAACAACGCACAACCTGCCGGTACGGTATTACACTCGTTCGATGTCCGACTAACTTAGAGCTAGAAGGAGGGAGAGAAAAAAAAAAAAACTTGGGTTTATCATAGGTTCTTGGTTCTGGCAAGTTGCAAGTGCAGGAATCAGAAAGGTGCAACAAAAGCCCTCAGGAAATAAAGTAATAACCATAATACTGCTGTCTCATTGCAGTATGGTATGGAAAAACTTGGAAACCCGGAGCAAAATGAGTTGCATGCCTACTACTTGTACAATATCGTCCTCGAGGATATGCAACCCAATTGTCTTGGGCATGGTTGTGGGAGGGAGAGGGAAGAAGAGTCAAAGAGATAGAAAAACGTTTCCTATTGGGAATCAAGAGCGGCTGCGGGTATCTGGCTCCCTTTTCTATTTTTTTTTAATTTTCTAATTCGTTCTCTAGTTTCTTATTTTTCATTTTTTCACTGAGCCTTCCTGCGTGTTCTCATTTCCTTTATGCTGGCTTGCTTCCTGTTGTGCTTGCTTGTTTGTGCGGGCGGGCAGCTTTCTCTCGCAGCTCTCCCCTTCGCTTCGCGTCTTGGTTTGGAGAGTGGTGTCCGGCGTTTGAAGTTCTGTCTAGGTCACGGTACTCGTACACGAACCGTAGAAACAGGAGGGGCGAAGCTGAAGATAGCGGATATAGTACCAAGCAGCTTTTAATTTTTAATTTTTTTTACCATTCCCCTTCTATCATGATATCATGACTTCTGGAGTGGGTCTACCCATTTCTATTTCCCTTTGCCCTCTTCTCATTCCCTCATTCTCAACTCTCACTCTGTTTTTATTTTTCATTCCTTGATCAGATTCTTTTTTCTTACTTTTTCTTACTTTTTCTTTTCTTTTCTTTTCTTTTTGCTGGGGTGCTCACTCCCCCATAGGCACAAGACGTGAGGTAGGTGCCTTGGGAATGGTCATTGGAGCCCCAAAATATTATCGGTGGTTTTTTCTGATGGTGACTTCTGTGTGCGCGTTATGGACCTTGTGGTCGATGGAGGGCACGTTTACGAGCGATCTGACCAGGAAGGACGCAGTTAGGAAGGCACTAGATCATTTACAGTAGTAAATCCAGAAAGTAGTTGTTGACTGTCTGGCCAAGGTGACTGGAGCTTGATCCAGCAAGGAAAAGAGCGACTGGGCTTCTTTTGCTTTCCTGGTGAAGAGTGATCATCAGAGAAATGAAAAAAGTAAAAAAAAAACGAGAAAAAAAAGAAAACTAATATCAGAGACTCCATACCAGAGTTGTGATATCTTGTGTGAACCACACTGTTGCAGAGAGAGAGGAAAGGCCCGTGGGGATCAAAGCCGACGCTTGGACGTTCGTCTTTGCGGTAGGGAGGCACTGGGCAGACTGGCTGATGGGCGGGCAGCCCCTCCCTTTCTAGGTCTCTGGTCCTCGTCCTCGTCTCTGCGTCCTCACACACTTCTCACGACTTTTTCTTACCCCCTTCCCTATATTGCGTTACAGACGCC